>TARA_B110000503_G_scaffold143763_1_pt1 | contig 74509 bp, 57 predicted proteins | sample TARA_B110000503 | Tara Oceans TARA_B110000503 (sample SAMEA4397472) | marine metagenome | biome: Polar Biome; feature: [SRF] surface water layer (ENVO:00010504); material: water (ENVO:00002006), including particulate matter (ENVO:01000060) such as... | depth 5 m | reverse complement strand
GTTCGAATCCAGTCATCCCGACATTTTTTTGAGTTAAAAAAGCCTCTTAGTTTAGCTGATAGGTTTTTTTAATTTGAGTGGTTATTCCCTCACCAAGTAAATGTGTTCTCGCAAAGTACCTTGTTCATCAAAATTGATCAAAACCCCATTTTTCAATAACCAAAAACCATCGTTTTGAAGATTAACTTCGTCGTTGTCAATGTCTTCAATCAGCAATTGACCCTTTGAATTGATTTCCCAAGTTAAGGTTTCAATTTCCGTTTCAGCATCTTCGATATTGATCACAACAGTTACTATCAGTTCATTGTTTTTATCAAAATAAAAAGTGATTAGTACTTCGTTTAAAATGGATTCGACCATGTCCGATGTTCCCGAAATGAAAATGGATTCTAGAAAACTACGATCAAATTGTTCTTCTTTTAGTGCTTCTTTGATGTCGACATGAAGTTTCCATTTACCGTATAGTGCTTTTGAACTCATTTTTGGTTGAGATAAAGACGGTATGGTGAGCAGCATTGAGAATAAACAGAGGAATGAATACTTTTTCATATTGAACGGGTTAAGTTCTTAAGACGAGTTTAACGTATTTTGGTTGGAAAAATTGCTGATTTTTCTTTTAACGTCATCTAAAATCACCAAGTTTTTTGGAAAAAATAGGATGACTTGAACGACAATAATATTTTTCTAATATATTATTAATGAGGTAGTTAAAAAATTAAAATAACTTCAGTAATCCTGGAAATAGGATAAGTAAGGTCAAAAAAACTATTTGAATAAAGACAAAGGGAAGTACGCCCAGATAGAGTTGTTTGGTCTTTATCTCAGGAGGTGCGACGCCCTTGAGATAAAAAAGTGCAAAGCCAAAAGGAGGAGTAAGAAAGGACGTTTGAAGATTGATGGCGAGCAGGATGCCAATCCATACAAGATCAATGCCCATACTTGCAAATATTGGCGCCACGACAGGGACGACAATGAAGATGATTTCAATAAAATCAATAAAAAACCCTGCGATAAATACCAGCGCCATGACCAGCAGTAAAAACCCATCTGGTCCTAGTTGAGATTCGGATACTATTTGTAGAAACATTTTATCACCTTCAAGTCCTCGGAACACGAGCGAAAAGGCAGTAGCACCTATCAATATCATAAACACCATGGAAGTCAACATGATCGTTTCTTTGGTCACTTCTGAAAGAATTTTTATCGTAAGCTTACGCTTGTATAGCGTCAATAAAATGGCCCCCATAGCACCGACCCCTGCTGCTTCGGTTGGGGAGGCAATGCCTCCAATGATGGTACCCAAAACCATTACAATGAGTAACAGCGGCAACAAAAAGGATTGAATTACTTCCTTGGAAAATCCGATGGCTCTAAATGAAGCGACTTCTTCTTTTGGCATTGCCGGTGCCCTGTTGGGAAAGATTTGGGCATAGACAATGACATACAAGGCATAAAAGAGGACTAGGCAGCTGCCAGGAACGATTGCTGCCACAAACAAAGTGCCTACGGGGACATTCAATACACTTGCCAATAAAACCAAAATGACCGAGGGAGGTATGATTTGTCCGAGCGTTCCGGAAGCCGCAATAGTGCCTAAGGCGAGGGTTGGAGCGTAACCGCGTTTAAGCATTGTTGGGAGGCTGATTAATCCCATAGTCACCACCGTGGCACCTACGATTCCTGTGGAAGCTGCGAGTAAGGCACCAACTACAATTACCGATAGTGCCAAACCACCTTTAAATTTACCAAAAAGCAAGGCCATAGTTTCCAGTAACTTCTCAGCAATTCCAGATTTTTCAAGCATCATACCCATAAATACAAAAAGAGGGACTCCTAACAGGACGAAATTTTGCATGGTCCCATAAACCCTCAAGGAGAGCAGATAGAAAAAGTCCATATCAAAAACCCATACCCCTACGATCACAGCGATACCCCCCAAGGTAAAAGCTACCGGATATCCAGCCAAGATTAATATAAAGACAGCGGCAAAAAACAGTATAGGTAGGTATTCTGCCATCACCTAATCAAGGTTTTTATTGAAGTTAATATCAAGGAAATACCTTGCAACAGCAATAAGGCAAACCCCAAGGGGATAGTGGCTTTGATCAAATATCTTGCAGGGAGTCCGCCTGGATCTGGACTAGTTTCATTTTGAGCATAGGAATGTGTCACAAAATCAATACTTTCGACCATGCCAACCCAGCAAAAAGGGATTAAAAGTAGCAGGGTCCCAAATAAATTGATGAGTGCTTTGGTTTTGGATCCAAAACTTTGATAAAATAAGTCAACACGGACATGTTTATCTTGTTCAAGTGTCCAGGCTGCTCCAAGCATAAACATTAATCCAAAAAGATGCCATTCTATTTCAAAAGTTGCCGTTGTGGTGATATTAAACGAATACCTAAAAAAAACATCGACAATGATGATGATGATTAAAAGAATAGAAAACCAAGATACGATTTTCCCTATGCTTTGAGTAAGGTTATTAATCTGAGTAATCATACGATTCATGACTGCTAATATATTGAAAATAGTGGATTTAAAATAACGGATCATTGGATTCGGTACGAACATTTATGGTTATCTTAAAAGCTCACACCCAGTGATAGGGCGGGGTATTTCTCGTATTTGTGATGAGCGGAGGAGATATTGAAGTCATTGTATTTATTTATCTATAAATTCACACCATCAGCGCTTTTATGTGAAGCTGATTCTGAGATTTCTGTAAAGATTGATCCTTTTACTTACGGGAGGTAACGTATAACGGTTATTATAGAAGTATCTTTGATTTAATCTTTCGTCAGGATTCTGAATTGCAAAAGGTTTAAGTTATATTTTTGTGCAGCCTATGATGATTTTAGGTCAACTTTTTTATTGTTAGTTGGGTATAGCAATAATTCAACAATAAAAAAGAGTAGTATTTATTTATGATTTCATTTTTAAAGTATTTTATTTTTTCAATAGGTATCGGTATTACCGGACCCCTTTATGGCCAATACTTGATTGGTAATCTGGATTTGGATAAGGATGTCTCGAATTGGTATGATTCGACAATAAAGATTGAAAACACAGTTCTGATTAGGGGTTCTTTTTATCCGTTCGTGACCCAATCTGTAAGGAGTCATGAATATTATCTTGAGAAGAATTGGCAGCGAGGAAAACTCACCTACAAGGGTCAAACTTTTGAAGTGAGCATGCTTTATAATACCTTCCGGGATTTGTTGCTGATTCAAAATGAAACAAATCTCTTGACCAAGACAGAACCGCTGAAATTGGCGCAGTATCTTATTTCTGAATTTGAAATCGGGAATAATGTATTTAAAAGATTTGAAGGAAATCAGGCGCCAGATATGCCTGGTTTTTATCAGGTTTTATTTGAAGCGCCCGAGATCAAGATTTTGGTGAAAAAGACAAAAAAAGAGCATTTTGAAAATGGCCCTGAAGGATATCCAGCAGTAGCCTATTATTCACTGGATCACTATTTTTTAATCCTACAGAATCAGCGGATTAAAATAAAGAATAAATCTGCTTTTTTTCAGGCTTATCCGATTCATAAACAAGAAATTAAAAATTTTATAAAGTCAAATACATTATTAATTAAACCAAATCAAGACCAAGATATTAAACGATTGGCAATGTATTGTCATCAAATGGGATGGAAAGAATGAGAGTTTTATTGGTCATATTTATCTTAATAACATCAGTCTCTTCCTATGCTCAGATGACGGCAAGATTTACAGAAAATTATTCTGAAGAGTCACTCGCCTCGGTGATTCTAGACTTAGAAGCACAATTTAAAATCAAGTTTTTCTATGACATAAATTGGATTGATACTGTTAAAGTCTCTGACAATTTCGTAAATGCCTCATTAGATACGGTTTTACATCAAGTGTTTAGCAGTAACAAATTGAATTATTTATTGAGTGGAGATCAAGTATACATTTCTTACCAAAAACCGATAATTACTCAGTTTGGAATAGGAAAATTTTTTAATGGAGAGGCAACCTATGAGCCGATTAAAAAGGGATTGATTTTTGCGAAGGAATACCAAAAAGAGGAGGAGGGTATCAATCAGCAAGAAAAAGTATTTGAGGTTGGTGATCGGAATCAGTTTACTATTGGCAAGACCGTTCCAATAGCGGGTTATGTCAGACAAGAAGGAAGTCAGATACCCGTTGAGGGCGCTTTTATATATTTAGAATCTCCATTCATTGGGACCACAACTGATGCGACAGGCTTTTACACATTGAATGCCCCCACCGGTAGGCATATTTTATTATTTCAATCTTTAGAAATGAAAAACACCGATCGTACGATCGTCGTATTTTCTGAAGGCACTTTAAATGTAGAGATGGAGGTAGATGTAATCGCTCTGAACGAGGTAACCGTCAGTTCAGATCGAGATATTAATATAGATCAGTCTCAAATGGGTGTTACTCGAATAGGAATTGAAGAGACTAAAAATGTACCTGTACTTTTGGGTGAGCGAGACATTGTCAAGGCAGCAACGACGACTTCTGGGGTTCAGGTAGTTGGAGAAGGGGCTGCGGGTATCAACATAAGAGGGGGGAAGGCAGATCAAAATCTTTTTATGATCGATGGTGCCCCTATTTATAATACTTCTCATTTTTTCGGTTTTTTTTCCGTGTTTAATTCGGAAGCTGTGGAGGGAATGGAACTCTTCAAAGGGGGTATTCCAGCGAAATACGGAGGTCGGCTATCTTCGGTTTTTGAAGTAACAACTAGGGTCCCCAATAAAGAAAAATTTTCTTTAAATGGGGGGATTGGACCTGTTACCTCAAACTTATTGCTTGAAGGACCTATCATAAAAGACAAAACATCTTTTATGTTGGGCGGAAGGGCAACATATTCTGATTTTGTGCTAAAACAACTGACCAAATCTCCTTTTGCCAATCAAGAGGCCGCATTTTATGATTTGATTGTCAAAATGGATCATAAAATTGATGAAAAAAACACCCTTTCAGCTACAGGTTATTATAGTTTTGATAGTTTTCAACTTGATTCGGATTCCTTACTTGGTTATTCTGATTTTAGTTATACCAATTCAAATTTTTCTATAAACTGGAAGCATCAATTTAATGATATTTTTGATGGGACGTTAAGATTTACAGGCAGTCGATACCGCTATAATATTGGGTATGATGCGTTGGCAACGCAGGCTTTTGATATCAATTATGACATCTCCGAATTGGCCGGCACTGCGGATTTCAATTATTATTTAGGAGATAAAAACTATTTCAATTTTGGAATGACTGCGAAAAGATATCAGGTAAATCCAGGGGTTCGAGAGTCTTTGGGGGAGCTATCCGACATTCGTTATGATGAGATTAATCCCGAGCAAGGAATTGAATCTGCCATCTATTTTTCCGATCAGTATGAACCGTCCAAACAGATTTCTCTGTACGCGGGTCTAAGATATTCCCTATTTTCTAATTTGGGTCCGTCAGAATCTTATCAGTATGCCAGTGATAAACCTTTGAGTCAAGATTTCATAGTAGATACTATTTCCTACCAAAAGGGAGCGCCGATTGCTACTTACCACGGCCCTGAAGTACGCTTATCAGGAAGGTTTTCTCTTCCACATTTGAGTTCGATAAAGGCCAGCTATAACAGGTCGCGACAATATGTTCATATGCTCGTTAATTCCGCTTCTTTGGCACCGACCGATATTTGGAGATTGTCGGGCAAATACATCGCACCTCAAATAGCAGATCTCATTTCAATAGGCTATTATAAAAATACGGTAGGGAGTAATGCGCTAGAGTTTTCTGCAGAGGTTTATTATAAGTGGATACAGAACCTAGTGGATTTTAAAGTTGGTTCAGATTTGCAATTCAATAAAAACATTGAAACTGATTTGTTACAAGGAGCCGGACGTTCCTATGGATTTGAATTATCAGCAAAAAAATCAAATGGATGGTTTACTGGCTGGATGAATTATACGCTTTCGAGAAGTTTGATCAAATTGGATGGAGACTTTGCCGAGGAACGAGTCAATGGTGGGGCCTTTTTCCGGACTAGCTATGACAGACCTCATTATTTGAATTTGGTGACCAACTACAAATTGACTAGAAGGTATATTCTATCCTTAAATGTCATTTATGCTACAGGAAGACCTGTTACCTATCCGATTGGAAAATGGAATTATAGTAATTTTGAAAGTCTTCAATATTCTGATCGAAATGCCTTTCGTATTCCTGATTATTTTAGGATCGACCTTGGATTTAATATAGAGGGCAGCCACAAGGTTAAAAAGTTGGCACATTCTTTTTGGACGTTTTCGATTTATAATCTCACGGGACGAGACAATGTTTATTCTATCTTTTTTAAGACGGTTGACGGCACTGTTGAGGGATATAAAATGACTGTTTTCTCTAAAATGATTCCTACGATTACTTACAATTTCAAGATATGATGCGGGGCAATAAAAACAAGATTAATTTATTGATTTTAGCAGTGCTGTTTGCTTGCATAGAACCCTATGATTACAATTCAATTGATATTAATGGAGATCCTCTATTGGTGGTGGATGCGGTGTTGACCAATGAAGCAAAGGTTCACAATATATTATTATCTTATACCTACGGACTAGGGACGAGAGATCTAACGACCGTTGATGGGGCCATAGTAAGCATTGAGTCTGGTGATGGGAATATCGTCACTTTAACAGAATGGCAACCGGGCAACTATGCGACGGCGTCTACCTATGAAGGGATTGTTGGTGAAAGCTATCGTTTGAGGATCAAGACCAAAAATGGTCATGAATATCTATCTACCGAGCAAACCTTGAATGCGGCGCCTCCCATTGACAGTTTGTATGGGCGATACCTTCAACTACCCTCTAAAGAGAGCGGGGAATTATTGAATGGGGTTCAGCTATTTATTGACACTGACTGGAGTGATTACGAAGTTAGTACGTTTAGGTATGTCTGGGAGGAAACCTACGAGTGGAGAGTCCCATATGCCTCATCCTATTTTTGGGATGAAAAGACTGAAACGGCGATTGCAAGAGCAACCACAGATTTGCTGAGTGTAGAGAAGTGTTTCAGAGGAGACACTAGCAATTCTTTGTTGGTAGGCTCTTCTCTAGAGTTAAATAAACCTAAATTGACTGAATTTCCAGTCCATTTTATTAATGAAGATGATCCTAATTTAGCCTTTAAGACGGCAGTAAATATTAAGCAATACGCTGTATCTACAGATACCTATCAGTATTACAAGAGACTGAAAGAAAATAATGAATCTGGCGGGTCACTATTTGATAAGCAAAAAGGAAATATTGTGGGTAATATTGAGGCTTTAACAGATCCTCAGGAATCGGTAATGGGCAATTTTGAAGTCTCAGGCGTATCGTCCAAATTGGCATTTTTTGAGTCTAGAAATTTTCTTGCAGAGGGATTCAATATTCCTCCCTTGTTTAGAGGGTGCAACATTAGTATTAATGGGATTGCAGATTCTATTCCGACATCAGATTTAGAGAACTATTTTAGTTCATATCTGTCGGCGGGAAAGGGAATATGGACTTTTGATTTGGCTCTGGGTCTGTATGTAATGCTTCCAGAGGGCTGCACGGACTGTCGGATTCAAGGCAATATAGAAGTACCAAATTTTTGGGAATAATATGTGGAAGTACTCGTTCATATCGCTCTTAATAGTTGTTCATTTATCTGCAAATGCACAAGAAAATATTTATGAAGAAGTATTGCTGCAAACCAGTGGGGATCGCTTTGTTTCAGGGGATCGCATTCTTTTCCATGCTTTGGTACGGAGCAAAGCGACTGGGAAGCTTTCAAATTTAAGTTCCATCCTTTATGTAGAATTACTAGATGATGCGCAAAAACCGATCTTGCAATCAAAAGTAAAGATTGAAAATGGCCAAGGGGCTGGAGATTTTTTCATAACTAGTTTAATTGAATCTGGTAGTTATCAGTTGGTGGCCTATACCGGATGGATGAAAAATTTTGGCGACTATTATCATGTACCTATTAGCATTTATAATCCTTTTGAGGAATATACTTCAACCCCTTTAGAAGACGCCAAAATGAATTTTCATCCAGAGAGTGGCTCGTTAGTTGCAGGAGTCAAAAATAAGGTCGTGGTACGTTATACAAACCATTTGCTGGAAGGAATTGATTTTAAAGCCAAGATTGTGGACGATGTAGGCAATACGTTGGCGGACATAGCTTCGAAAAAGGGGATGGCAACATTTTATTTGACACCTGACGCTGAGACACAATATAGAATGGTATATGAGGAGGCTTTTGGTGATTTTAAATTCATAAATCTGCCAATGGCATGTAAAGACTGTATTGGCATTTCAGTAGTGGATGTTTCAGGGAGCTTTGTTTTGAAGGTGAGTAGACAGCAAGCAGCGTCGATTGAAAATAAGGGGATTTTGAAAATTAGAGATCGCTATAAGGTTTATTTACAGGAGAGCCTTGGTCTTGATAAATCTATCATTATAGAAAAAAAGAATATACCTAGTGGATTATATAGTGTAGAATATTTCGATACGAAGGGCAAAATGCAAGCCAATAGACTATTTTATAATGGCCAAATAGCTTCACCTAGTTTGGAAAAAATACGTTCTAAGCAGAGAACTATGGTTGAACTGCCCTGGCAACATTCGGATAATATAGTTTCTTCTATCGTGGTTAAACCTAAGGAGTCCATAATAAGTTCTCCTGCTTTGAATAAACTAAATAGTCAATTGATATCGCTGCCCTTGCGATCAGATTTGGTAGATCAAGCCAATATAGATGACTGGCTAATTTTGTCAAAGGTAGGTTGGCCCGAATGGCTATTGATAGATACGGTAGCGACAATGCCGGAATACCGTAATGATTTACTTGAAGGCGTTATTAGGGCGGAAAATGGCGCCAACATCTCCAATCAAATTGTTGTGTTTTCTATTCCGGGCAAGGCTTACGAAATGAGTCTGGCCACAACGGATCCTCAAGGTAAGTTTTTGCTCAATATTGAAGAAGTGTCAGGGGACAAAGAAGGGTATATAAGGGTACTTGATTTTGAAGGTACTGAATATCAGGTAGAGATGAACTCAGAATTTTATAGTGAATATCCCAATTTTGAAAACTGGCCACTTCGTTATGATTCGCTCACTGTGGTTCAAATTCAACAGGAGAGTATTGGTCTACAAATTGAAAATGCGTATGAACATTTGAAGAAGGATGCCATGTTATATGATCAACAGGTTCAGTATGAAATCCTGAATTTTAAAAATTATCATCTTGATGAGTATACAAGATTCCCCACCATGAGAGATGTTTTTATAGAATTGATACCGGAGGTGAGTGTCAGTAAAAGTGATCAGAAGTATGATTTACGAATAAATTGGCCAGAGGCCTTGACCTACTTCAAGCAATCAGGTAGTTATTTGGTGCTTTTTGATGGAATATTAGCAAGTCCCAAAGAGGTACTTGAATATTCTCCTTATAACATTAGTGATATCCAAATTCTTGGGGAGCGGTATTATATAGGTGCCGCAATGTTTGATGGTATCATCTCATTAAAAACCAAAGATGGGGATTTATATGGATTCAAACCTCAAGGGACTAAGTACAACTATAAGGGTCTCCAGAGGCAAAAAATTTACTTTTCTCCCGATCATGACCAACCAAAAGAGATGAGAATTCCGGATAGGCGCAAGATCCTGTCTTGGCAATTTAGAGATATCGCTCATTTAAATCAAAAATTGGGTTTTTATACTTCCGATGTTGTAGGAACTTTTGAAGTCCTAATGACTGGAATTGGGCCATCTGGAGAATTGGTCCAGGAGATCCGGACTTTGGTGGTAGAATAGTGGGGTATTCCCCCTAACTTTGCTATATGAAGCAAGATATCCGCAAGTTGGCGCTTACTGAATTGATGGCCTACGTTATAGAGGTAGGAGATAAGGCTTTTCGGGGAAAACAAATCTGGCAGTGGCTTTGGGAAAAGTCAGCGCATTCTTTTGAGGAGATGTCCAATTTGTCGCTTGCGCTAAGGGTGCAATTAACTAAAGATTTTGAATTTCGCCCCATCACCATACATACCCATCAAAAGTCAAATGACGGCACCATTAAGCTAGCTTTTTCTTTGTACGATCAAGAGTTGATTGAAGGGGTGTTAATTCCTGCTGATGACCGGATGACTGCATGCGTATCATCTCAAGTGGGTTGTTCTTTAACCTGTAAATTTTGTGCAACGGGCTATATGGATCGAAAGAGAAACTTAGATCCTGCTGAGATTTATGATCAGGTAGTGGCCATTGACCAACAGGCACAAGCTCATTTCAAAACCCCACTTACCAATATTGTTTTTATGGGGATGGGAGAGCCCTTATTAAATTACAAAAACGTCATTCAAGGGATTGAAAGAATTACTGCGCCCGATGGTTTAAATATTTCGCCGAAGCGCATTACTGTTTCAACCGCCGGTATCGCAAAAATGATCAATAAACTTGCCGATGATCGTGTAAAATTCAATTTGGCACTATCGCTGCACGCGGCAAATGACACCAAAAGGAATCAAATCATGCCGATCAATGAGACCAATACATTGGAAGTACTCAAAGAGGCCTTGATTTATTTTTATCAAAAAACGAAGAATCAAATCACCTTTGAATACATCGTTTTTAATAACTTCAACGATAGTCTCGAGGATGCCCAGGAGTTGTGGCAGTTCAGTAAGAACATACCCGTCAAAATAAATATCATTGAATATAATCCGATTGCTGAGGCGAATTATCAAAATACGGAAGAAGATAAACTCGAAAGATTTGCTACTTTTTTGAGATCAAAAAAACTCATCGTGAACGTGAGACGTAGTCGTGGAAAAGACATTGACGCAGCCTGTGGACAGCTAGCAAATAAATTATAGAGCTATTTTTTGCTTGCGTTGAAAAGCTTTTGTTTTTCCTCTTTGGTCAGACTTTCATAACCACCATGCGATATTTTATCTAAAATCACGTCAATTTCATCCTGATCTGTCAAAACTGCCGTGGAAGTGCTATTGGAGGCGTTCTTTTTTACCGAAGATTGGGGAGTTTTTTTTGTACTACTTCTATGGGAAACCTTTATGGTTGGTGATTGTATGAGAAAACTTTTGAAAAATCGAATGACCTTCATGATCCAGCCACCTAAGTCCTGTCCTTTTTGTAGTTGTGTGATATACAAATAGCCCATGGCGGCACCTGCCAAATGTGCCCATTCGCCCCCAGCATTGGGGCCTATAGTTTGGGAAAATGAAAGCAGCACATAAAATAATGCGATATATTTGATTTTTACAGGCCCTATGAAAAGCAAATAAAAAGTATAGTTTGGCAGAAAAGTAGCGGCAGCAGTGACAATTGCATAAACCCCAGCCGATGCCCCTAGCATTTTAGCTATTTGTTGCCCTTCATAATAAGGGATCAAATTGTAAATTAATAGATAGAGCACACCTCCTGAAAGTCCCCCAAGGACATATAAAGCGATTACTTTTGCACTACCCAAATACTCTGCAATTAATTTCCCAAACCAGTAGAATACCAGCATATTGAAGATGATATGAAAAATTTCCTCATGTAAGAAAAAATAGGTAATGATTGACCAAGGTTGAATAATGAAGGAATTTAGATCGGCAGGGAGCATCAAATGCTGAAGAAGGTAGTTATAAAAAATACCACTTCCCGCTAAGGTTAATGTGATTTTCAGTATCAAAAGGGTCATAAAAAGGCCGACATTGATCAGAATGATCTGTGCGATGGCATTGTTGGGTTTGTTCCAAGCGTTTTTAAATTCCTCAAGTAAGCTATTATTTATCATAATGGTTTAGTAATATTTGATGGTACCATTGTTTTTCCAAATCTTGATCAGTACAAATGCGATGAGCATACCTCCTAGGTGGGCCAGGTGGGCCACATTATCTCCTTCTGTACGATTTATTTCAGAGTAAAGTTCTATGGCCCCATAAATAAACACCAAGTATTTTGCCCTGATTGGTATGGGTGGTAATAAGAGAAAGAGTTGTAGGTTGGGAAAGAGTAGCGCAAAGGCCATTAATATGCCATAAACGGCGCCCGAAGCACCGACCATAGGCACATTGGTGGTAATTTCAAAAATTTGTGAAACGGCATTAATGGTTCGACTGCGATAATCTGGTTCATTTGGGTTTTCATAATAGCCATCGGAGAGTTCTGCGAGCACTTGAAGATTAAATCGCCTTGATTTGTATTCAGAGATATAAATACTGAATTTTTCGGGCGTTGGATCCGCCATGAAAGATTCAGTATCCACCTTCAATTGGTATTTTTCAGTGAAATTGGCCCCTCCAAACAGAATGCCAGCACCGATACCGCAGACGAGATAAAAAATTAAAAAGTTTTTCCCCCCAAAGGTTTGCTCCAATAATGGCCCAAAAACGAAAACGGCAAACATGTTGCCAAGTAAATGACTAAAATTTGCATGCAGCCACATGTAGGTAAGAAATTGAACTGGAGCGAATTCATTTGAAAAAACAACCCGTAGTCCGAAAAGCTGCGAAAAGGGTAAATTCAGCAGGGATTGGACTAGAAAAATAATCACATTGATGATCAAAATGTATTTTACAATGGGTGTTAGTCTGCCGAACATGTTTTTTAATTAAATAAGGAAATAATTTTATCCAGACTCAAAACTACGAAAGTTGCTTGACCATCTGGGGTAAAATTGGGCTGATGACAGGCAAAAAGCAGGTCAAATATTTTATTGACTTCCTCATCTACCAGTTGTTGACCCATCTTAATTGCCGTTCGTTTGGCCAATGATCGTGCCAGATTCTCAAAGGTATTGAGGGTTAGTTCAGATTGGTTCCATTTAAATTGCTCTAGGAGCTCTTCGAAAAGTTCTTTTTCAGAGAATTTTCCAAGTTCAGGCGGTACGCCATTGATCACAATACAATCTTTTCCGAAGGCCTCAAATTCGAAACCAAGCTTTTGGATTTCTGATTTTAAACTCATGGCCAAATTAAAGTCTGCAGCATTTAGGTTGACTTGGCTTGGAAACAGGCAAGATTGTGATAATCCCTGATGGTGCTGGTAACGGTCCAGGTAGCGTTCAAATAGTATGCGTTCATGGGCCGCTCTTTGATCGACGACTACCATACCTGATTTAACTTGTCTGATCAAAAACCGATTGTGAATGCACAACGTATTTTTTCCTACCTCATTTTTGTCTGAGGCGATGGGTAGTTCGCTATTGAGCAGTACGTTTTCAGGAGTACTCAGTTCTTTTTTGGCATGTTCTCTACTTAGCGAATCTTCATTATGAGCATTCTCATATAGTAGCTCCCAGTTTTTTGAGGAAGTGCGTTCTGAAGGAATATTTTTGAATTCAGTATATTTTTTATCGGATTCAGAGACCCGATAATCGTTGCTTTTGGAAGCAAATAGCGAAAAGTTGACATCGGTAGTAAAATCCAATGATGGGGCTACATTGGAGGTGGCAAGTGATTGCTTGACGGCAGAGGAGATAATACCATACAAGATGCGGTCATCTGTGAATTTGACTTCGGTTTTAGTGGGATGTACATTTACATCTACTTTACTCGGATCTATATCAATAAACAGAACATAGAAAGGATGCCAATCTGGGCTAAGCATATTTTCATAAGCTTTGACGACGGCGTGGTTTAGGTAGGCGTTTTTTATGAAGCGATTGTTGACAAAAAAAAACTGCTCACCACGTGTTTTTTTTGCGAATTCAGGTTTTCCTAAGTAGCCGGTAACTCGAATGGAAGAAGTGGATTCTTCACAGGGGATCAATTGTTGCTGATATTGTTTCCCAAAGAGTTGAACAATTCGTTTACTCAGTTTGCCACTTTCAAGGCAATATATTTCTTCTTCGTTGTGATAGAATGAAAATTTGATATGGGGATTTGCTAATGCTACCCGTTGAAATTCTTCATGGATGTGACGAAATTCCACAGGATTACTTTTTAAAAAATTTCGCCTAGCAGGAACATTATAAAAAAGATTTCTGATAGAAATACTGGTGCCTTTTTGAAGGACTACGGATTCTTGCTTGCGAATTTCACTTGCTTCAATTGTCAATAAAGTACCCAATTCATGGTGGGCATCTTTTGTTTTTAGTTCTACCTGTGAGACTGCCGCAATGGAGGCGAGCGCCTCCCCTCTAAAACCCATTGATTTTAATTTGAACAAATCTTTGGCTTCTTTTAATTTTGATGTCGCATGTCTTTCAAAACTCATAAGGGCATCATTTGGTGTCATGCCTTTGCCATCATCGATCACTTGGATCAAAACCTTTCCCGCTTCTTTTACGACCAATGTTATATCTGAGGCAGCTGCATCAATACTATTTTCCAATAGCTCTTTTACAGCTGACGAGGGTCGTTGTACTACTTCACCGGCGGCTATCTGGTTGGCAATATTTTCAGGAAGGACACGAATGATATCTTCCATTAGGTCTTAGGCGCTTTTTTTCTAAATTTAAAATAACCATAAACGGGTAAAGCCAACCATAGTATATAGCCTATTTGATTCCCAAAATAAAGCCATCCGAGCACAAATAATCCTAAAATTGCTGCGATCACAAGCTGCAGCCCCGATGTTAATGGTCCTGGACTTGAGCGTCGATCAAAAGTAATTCTACTTGAGCGAGTGCCAAAATGCTCTTCACCAGACATCTCTTTCCTAATCATTTCCGTTCTTTCAGCTATTTCCTCTTTAATGGGATCATAGTGACGAGGGGTTATGATGAATTTCTTGTGATTGGGTAATTTGATGAATGAGGGTATTTTCATTGTCTAAAGAACAATTAAATATTTAAAGCGAATTTATTTAGAAGACCATTTAACTGCTTGTCAGAAACCGACTATTCACAAAAAAAAGCGCCGCCAGGGGTCATCTGTATTTTAACTAGTTCAAATTTATTGAAAACTAACTAAGGAGGTTAAAAAAATTGTAATTTAGTTTTGGAAAGGCAACAATGAGCACCGACTTATTATTTATTTTCTGATGTTAAAAAGGCCTTCCTTTGGCACGAATTGGAATCAAATGATCTGCTAATAGTTTGTTATTTTCAAGTTTTGATTCAAGAATAGCTATTAACTTACACTAGTATCTGCTATTGGGGATCCCCAATGAAAGAAATTTTTCTGAGGCGATCATACTAGCCAATATTTTGGAACTATTTAAAGCATAATACGTTAATTCAGATTATTAAATATATCTAGACTAAGATGAAAATTGGAATTGTTTGTTATCCAACATATGGCGGTAGTGGAGTAGTGGCGACCGAATTAGGGAAGGCGTTGGCAAAGGAGGGACATAAGGTTCATTTTATTACCTATTCTCAGCCGACTAGATTAGATTATTTCAGTGAGAATCTATTTTATCATGAAGTGACCATTAAGGAATATCCTTTGTTTGAATACCCTCCTTATGAGATAGCTTTGGCTAGTCGGATGGTTGACGTGGCTCAGCATGAGAAATTAGATATTTTACATGTTCATTATGCCATTCCGCATGCCTCCGCAGCGCTTTTAGCAAAACAAATATTGGCTACTAAAGGGATTGTGATTCCGGTCGTCACAACATTACATGGCACAGACATTACCTTGGTAGGAAAGGATGTTACCTACGAGCCGGTAGTGACCTATGCCATCAATCAGTCGGATGCGGTTACTGCCGTCTCCAATTCGCTACGGCAAGATACTTATGACCTATTTGATATTACCAAAGAGATTACCGTCATTCCCAATTTTGTAGACTTAAATCGATTTAAAAAGCAGAAAAAGGATCATTTCAAAAAGGCGATTTGTCCCAATGGGGAAAAGCTAATCGTTCATACGTCAAACTTCAGGAAAGTAAAGCGAGTGGAAGACGTGATTAAAGTGTTTTGTCAAGTGAGTAAGCAGATGCCTGTCAAGTTGCTTTTGATAGGGGATGGTCCTGAAAGATCAGAGTTAGAGCAATTTACTAGAGACAATTGTAGTTTCGAAGACATTCGGTTTTTGGGAAAAATGTCGAAAGTTGAGGAGATACTTTCGGTAAGTGACCTTTTTATTATGACCTCGGAAAAAGAAAGCTTTGGATTGGCTGCGCTTGAGGCGATGGCTTGTGAGGTGCCGCTAATTTCAACAAATGCTGGTGGACTTGTCGAATTGAATATAGATGGTGAAACGGGATATGTTTGTGAAATTGGAGATATTGATAGGATGGCTGAAAAGGCCATTCATATTTTGGACGACCGCAATTTGAATACGTTCAAGGCCGCCGCGTTGAAACGTGCGAAGCTTTTTGAATTGTCCAAAATTCTGCCATTGTATGAGCAAGTATATAAGGAAGTGCTATAAAGGTAAAATGCCTTAAAAACTATATTTTAATTTCATGAAATTTTTTAATTTAAATCTCAAAAGATGAAATCTTTCTTGAAAAAATTTGGTTATCAATCAAGGAAAAACGGATCATGATTGGACATAGATTTACAGAATATATACCGGATAAAGATCAGAAAAATGGAACTTTTGAAAATTTACTCGATATTTTCTTGCAGCTCATGGTTATCACCGGTGGAGATGTCTCAGAAACATTAAGCTGGCTTTCCAATCTTGACAAGCGATACAATTTGACAAGTCCAGAGTATGGGATTGGAGATTTTATGGATGACCTAAATGACCAGGGCTATATCAAACAAGGGGCAGATGACGCAACATTTAAAAGCACTCCAAAGGCGGAGCAAAAGATCAGGAAAAATGCCCTAGATGAGATTTTCGGTAAACTAAAAAAAACAGGAAAAGGGAATCATAAAACGCATTATACAGGGCAAGGGGATGAGGCGAGTACAGATTTCAGGGCATTTGAATTTGGTGATGCACCAGATCAAATAGCGCTCACTGAAAGTCTCAAAAATGCGCAAGTCAATAATGGCGCAGAAAATTTTATGCTCACGGAACGTGATTTGGAAATTCAAGATAAGGATTATAAAACTCAGACTTCCACCGTGCTGATGATAGATATCAGCCATTCTATGATTCTGTATGGAGAGGATCGAATCACCCCAGCCAAGAAAGTCGCCATGGCTTTGGCCGAATTGATCAAGCAAAAATACCCTAAGGATACTTTGGATATTATCGTATTTGGAAATGACGCATGGCAAATTGAAATCAAAGATTTGCCGTTTCTTCAAGTAGGCCCATATCACACCAATACTGTGGCAGGGCTTGAGTTGGCTATAGATATTCTTCGAAGAAAGAAAAACAAGAACAAGCAAATTTTTATGATTACTGATGGTAAGCCAACCTGCATGAAAGTTGGCTTAAAGTATTATAAAAATAGTTTTGGTTTGGATCCAAAAATTCTTAACAAAACACTCAATTTGGCAGCCCAATGCCGTAGAAATAATGTCCCTATTACTACATTTATGATTGCGTCAGACCCTTATTTGAAGCAGTTTGTTCAAGAGTTTACCCAGGTGAATAACGGCAATGCCTATTATAGCAGCTTGCAAGGTTTGGGTCACCTAATATTTGAAGATTATAAAAAAAACCGCAGAAAAAATCTCTGATTACATGAGCTATTACGATATACCAGCAAAGCAACTATTAAAAATTACCGCACTTGAAGAATTAAAGGCTTCTGGTTATGAGTCCATCGGCATCAAGGATGAATTAAGAAAAAATCTTATAGCTGCATTGAAGGTTGAAAAATCAGTATTTTCGGGAATTTGGGGCTATGAGCACACCGTAATTCCAGATATTGAAAGGGCGATTTTGGCCAAGCACAATATTAATTTTCTTGGTCTTCGTGGACAGGCAAAAACAAGAATTGCCAGAATGATGACTTTGCTACTAGATGAGTGGATACCTTGCATAGAGGGGTCGGTCTTAAACGATGATCCTTTAAACCCTATCTCACAATATGGCATCGATTTATTGAAAGCCCAGGGAGACAAAATGCCTATTTCATGGTTGCATAGAGCGGACCGTTATACCGAGAAATTGGCTACACCGGATGTATCTATTGCGGATTTGATTGGAGATGTTGATCCCATCAAAGCGGCTAGTTTGAAATTGGCCTATTCAGATCCGCGGGTCATTCATTATGGACTTATTCCAAGATCCCATAGATGTATTTTTGTGATCAATGAGCTGCCAGACTTGCAAGCGAGAATTCAAGTAGCATTGTTCAATATTTTGCAAGAAGGAGACATTCAGATTCGTGGATTTAAGTTGCGATTGCCATTGGACGTCCAATTCGTTTTTACAGCAAATCCGGAAGATTACACCAACCGTGGTAGTATCGTCACACCACTAAAGGATCGGATTGACAGTCAGATCATCACACATTATCCAAAAAGCATCGAAATTGGAAAAAAAATCACTCAACAAGAGGCGCGTCTTGAATCTATTCAGTTGAAGACTGTGCAATCCTTTGAGTTGGTCAAAGATTTAGTTGAGCAAATTGCTATTGAAGCACGTATTAGTGAATTTGTGGATGCCAAAAGTGGCGTATCTGCACGTTTGACTATTTCGGCCTATGAAAACTTGGTAAGCGCTGCTGAGCGTAGGAAGTTGATCAATGGCTCAAAGGATACAGTTATTAGGGTTTCTGATTTCGTAGGAGTAATCCCGGCAATTACCGGTAAAGTTGAGTTGGTCTATGAAGGAGAACAAGAGGGGCCAGGTATTGTGGCGGCCAATTTGATTAGTAAAGCCATTCGGACGCAGTTTATCAATTTTTTTCCGGATCCTGAAAAAATCAGGAAGAATAAAAAAACTGAAAATCCCTATAAAACCATTTCAGACTGGTTTGGAAAGGGAAATATGCTAGATCTTTTGCTAGATGCAAGCGATAAGGAGTACAAGGAAACGTTGCACTCCGTTCCAGGTCTCTCGGATTTGGTAACAGCGAAGTTTAAAAAAGAGCCCGAAGCGTATCAATTATTCTTGATGGAACTGGCCCTACATGGATTAGCGGAATATAGCTTATTGAGTAAGCATGCCCTTGAAGAAGGTATTCAATTCAAGGACCTTATCAGCAGTATGTTTAATTTGGAGGATCATGCCGCCGAAGACCTCTAACAGCGTAATTTGTTAGCACATGACACTCTTCGAGGCACAGCAATTGATTCGTCAAGGTGAAGGGGATCTAGTAGAGTTTAAAAGAAAGGCCAAGTATCCCGAAAGAATCATCAAAGAAGTAGTGGCTTTTGCTAATTCATCAGGTGGCCATCTTTTCATAGGTGTCGATGACGACGGTACAATCGTCGGGCTTAAAGACGTCTATGAAGAGCATTTTGTCATGGAAAAAGCTATTTCGGAGCTTTGTAGGCCAAAGATTCGTTATGATTATGAGGTAATTCCCATTAGTCTCAAGCAATCCATTCTTCACTATTACATTTACTCAGGCGATGCTAAACCTTATTTTGGGTTGCTTACATCCATGCACAAACGAGGTAAGGCATTTTTTAGAATTCAAGATAGATGTATCCAAGCGAGCAGAGAGCTTCGGCAGATATTAAAATTCTCTTCGCAGGGAACACCAAGGGCTTTTTCTTACGGAAAAAATGAAAAGATACTTTTTAATTATCTAGGGAATCATGAAAATATCACCGTCGAAGAATATGCTGTAATTGCTAATATTAGTCGTAATGAAGCCTCTCAAATCCTGATTAACCTTACCGTGAGTAATGCCCTTAAAATTGTCCCAGAGGATCATATAGATCATTTTGTATTTGTAGAATAAGACATTTTCCGTCGCATAATATATTAAATTCAAGTAGCTATTTGACTATTAATGCCTATCAAGATCATTTGGGGTTTTTCATTAGTTTTTTTGATAAAGTTCTAGATTACACCTAGATCAACGTTGGTATGTCATATTCGGTCAAATATATGTTAGACATACGATGGTCTCTGATTATTAAGTAATTGTATGATTCTCTATGTTTCTTGATTGATCTTTCCCAAGATGAGTACATGCTATTTTTCAGTTTCTCTATATCAATTGTCTGAGGTATCTTATATTGTGCGGTGGTGGCATTAAACAAGGATCAGACTTAAGTTTAATACCCCTCGATTGAGGGTCTTTAGCAAGGGAAGAGAACTTTGTTTTTTAACAGGATTGCATCCTTTTGTTTCAAAGTCTCTTGCGATGTTCTAAATTTGTTTGCTGATCAAAAGACTGATATCACCATACTATTTTGAATCACCATAGCGTTTATTAATTTTTATAATACTGTTTTAATGAAAAGTATATTTAGAGGCTTTTTGAATACTATTGGATTGTTGTTACTAGTGCAGGCGGCGTTTGCTCAAAACGTGAGTGTAACTTATGGTCCTGATCAATTTGCTTTGAATCAAAATTGGACGATTACAATCACCGTGGAAAATGATCGATTACGAAAGTATAGTGATTTTCCGGAAATAGATGGACTGGTAAAGAGAGGGACCTCGTCATCGACCTCTACTAATTACATCAATGGACAGATGTCCTCTTCTCAAAGTATTATCCAAAATTATCAGGCAGTTAAGGAAGGCCCCCTTGTAATTCCTGATTTTGCCATGACCATCAATGATCAGGATTACACGATTAAGGGTAAAAAAATAACTATTACAGCACCTGCGCAGCAGCGCAGGCAAAATACACAGGATCCGTTTCAGGATTTTTTCCAGCAGCCTGGACCCACTGAATTTATTGAGGTAGAGTCCGAAGCTTTTTTGGCGTTGACTACAGACAAAAACGAAGCCTATTTGGGGGAAGGAATCACGACTACACTTGCGTTTTATGTAGCGGCCTCTAATCGGGCAGATATGAGATTTTATGATTTGGGGACTCAAATCACGGAAATTGTCAAGCAGATTAGGCCTGAAAGTTGTTGGGAGGAGAATTTCAGCATAGATAACATTAATGGAGAGCCTATTGAAATAAAAGGCGAACGTTATACCCAGTACAAAATTTATCAGGCTACCTATTTTCCTTTAAACTTGGAGCCGATAAAATTCCCCTCTGTAGCGCTGAAATTAATTAAATATAAACAGGCTAAAAATCCTTCCTTTTTTGGACGAAATCGAGAGGAGGATTATGAAACTTTTAATAGTAAACCGAAGACGATCAATATAAGGGAATTGCCTCCACATCCTTTAAAAGAGCGTGTGAATGTAGGGAATTTTCGTTTAAAAGAGGCGATCAGTACCCAGCAATTAACTACTGGACAAAGTTTTAATTATTCCTTTGACATACGAGGAGAAGGCAATATTAGTGCCATAAATTTACCAGCCATTATGCAAACTGAAATTTTTGATTTCTATGAGCCCAACACTGCCCAGAACATCCGAAGGGCATCAAATATGGTTTCAGGGAATAAAAAATTTGATTATTACGCCATACCTAATGAGCCAGGGACCTACCAATTGGGAGACGTAATTCAATGGATATTTTTTGATCCAATCAAGGAGAAATATGATACGCTCAGGTCCGACCTGTCGGTAGTGGTCGTGGGCGAAAGCAGAAAGAACGAGTATATTTCTTCGAGCGATTTAGGGTCATTTTATGATAGGATTGACTTTGAAGACAATGAATTAACATCAATTAATTTGGTATCAAGTTATCAGATCTTTATTAACCTCTTTATCTTAGCCGTACTGGTGTTTTCAGTAGTGTTAATTTTAAAAAAATAATGGGCAGCACATTCGGCAAAATATTCAAAATTTCAACTTTCGGTGAATCTCATGGCCCTGCAATAGGGGTGACAATTGATGGATTGCCGGCAGGTATTATCATAGATATCGAATCCATACAAAACGAGCTTGCAAGGAGAAGGCCAGGCCAGTCAAGAATCACGACTCAACGCAAGGAGGAGGACGAAGTTGAAATTTTATCAGGCATTTTTGAAGGGATCTCCACGGGTACGCCGATGGCCATGATCATCCGCAATCAGGATCAAAAAAGTAAAGATTATAACCATATTGCGCAACAATTCAGACCGAGTCACGCGGATTTTACTTTTCAAGAAAAGTATGGAGTGCGTGATTATCGAGGAGGGGGGAGAAGTTCAGCGAGAGAAACAGCGGCTCGTGTGGCTGCAGGGGCAGTAGCCAAACAATTTCTGGCCCAAGCCTTTGGTGCAGAATTTTATGCTTATGTGTCGCAGGTGGGCAATTTAAAGCTAGAAAAGCCTTATAACGAATTGGACCTTACCAAAATTGACACCAATGATGTACGCTGTCCAGATGGGCCAATGGCTACTGAAATGTTTGAACTAATAGATAGGGTCCGTAAGGCTCAGGACACTATTGGAGGTGTCGTGACAGGGGTCATAAAAAAGGTGCCGGCGGGACTAGGTGAGCCTGTCTTTGACAAGCTTCATGCTGAGCTCGGGAAGGCCATGTTAAGTATAAATGCCGTAAAGGGCTTTGAATATGGTAGTGGCTTTGAGGGAATTAAAATGAATGGTTCTGATCATAATGATTCCTTTTACATGGAAGGGGAAAAGGTAAGAACCCTTACCAATAGATCTGGGGGGATACAAGGAGGGATATCCAATGGGGAAGATATTTATTTTAATGTGGCATTTAAGCCTGTCGCAACCATTATGCAAGATCAGAAAAGTGTTGATAACGCGGGCAATGAGGTTACTGTTTCGGGCAAAGGGCGTCACGATCCTTGTGTGGTACCAAGGGCAGTATCGATTGTGGAAGCTATGTCGGCACTCGTCATAGCAGATTTCTATTTGATAAGCAGAACTAATAAATTATATTACTAAAAAAAGTGTTATGAAAAAGATACCAATCCATACCAAAATAGTAATAGGTCTCCTTTTAGGAATTGGATGGGCTTTTTTATCCAGTTCTATGGGGTGGAATGCATTTACCATTCGTTGGATAGATCCATTTGGTACCATATTCATTCGATTGTTGAAGTTCATTGCGGTTCCCTTGGTACTGTTTTCTATTATTGGGGGTGTGTCTGGTTTGCGGGATGTGTCTAAACTGGGTCGTTTGGGAGGCAAAACTTTATTGGCGTACATGCTGACTACGTTATTGGCTGTTGGGATAGGCTTGTTATTGGTTAATATTGTCAAGCCGGGTAACCAAATGGATGAGGAGCAACGGATCAAAAACCGCATCGGATATGAAATTTGGTTGCAGGACAATAACATGGGACCTTCTCAGGATGGCCAACATTTTCTTGATGACCCTCAATACAGCAAGTACCTGTCAGAGTCTCAGGTAACGCAACAACAAAGTGAGAATCAAAAAAATGATTTGACTCAAAAGATCAAATCGGTCGATGCCCAAAAAGAGAGCTCACCTTTGCAGTTTATTGTTGATATGGTTCCTGATAATATTTTTGCTGCCTTATCAGGAAATGGTTTGATGTTGCAGGTGATATTCTTTGCTATATTCTTTGGGATCACTATGATCATGATTCCAACGGAGCATTCAGAGCCAATTATTGCCGTTGTAAATGGAATCAATGCTGTTTTTTTAAAGATGGTTGATCTGGTTATGAAAGCGGCGCCCTTTTTTGTATTTTGCTTATTGGCAGGGGTGGTCGCCAAGATGGCCGATACACCGGGTGAAGTTTTTGAGATTTTTGTTGGACTAGGATCGTATTCGCTCACGTTGTTCAGTGGCTTGTTTTTATTAACGTTTGTGGTGTACCCATTGATTGTAAAATTATTTGTTCCCAAGATGGGATTTAAGGATTTTTATAAGAATATCAGTCCTGCCCAGTTTTTGGCGTTTTCTACAAGTTCTAGTGCGGCAACATTGCCGGTCACCATGGAGTGTGTAGAAGAAAATGTGGGAGTCCCCAAAAGTATTTCAAGCTTTGTGTTGCCGATTGGGGCTACCATTAATATGGATGGCACTTCCATGTTTGAAGGTGTAGCAGTCGTTTTTTTGGCTCAATTACACTTCATTGACCTTACGATTGCCCAGCAGCTCACTATCGTTTTGACCGCGGCCGCGGCGTCAATTGGCTCGGCAGCCATTCCAAGTGCTGGATTGATCATGATGATCATGGTGTTGCAATCTGTGGGCTTAAATCCTGCATGGGTGGCAATTATTTTTCCTGTAGACCGGATTTTAGATATGTGCAGGACGGTGGTAAATGTAACAGGGGATATGGTAGTATCTACTTTAATTGCCAAGTCAGAAGGGGAATTGCCTAAATATTCTTAGCCCAAAAGCCTTATAATAAGGAAAATGAGTTTTAAACAACATATTATCTTATTGAAGGTTAGCTTTGTACCCTAATTTAAACATTATGTCAGACGCAGTAAAGACGCCTATCAATATTTATACAGAGGCCAATCCCAATCCGAATTCGTTGAAATTTGTCGCAAATTTCATGTTGATGCCAGAAGGTGTCAGTCGTGATTTTCCTGACATTAGCACCGCGCAAGAAGCCCCATTGGCCATTAAGCTTTTCGAAATGCCATATGTGAAGAGGGTATTTTACATGAGTAATTTTGTTACCGTCACAAAAGATGATACATCCGATTGGTATGAAATAAAAGGAGAAATATTAGGGATTATCAAGTCCCACCTAGAGGCGGGACTACAGATATTAACCGAGCAAGAAGTTAAAGAAGATCACCATATTGAGGCAAGTGATAGCGATTTGGAAGTAAAAATAAAAGGCATTTTGGATGAGTATATCAGGCCGGCTGTTGAGATGGATGGTGGTGCTATTACCTTTGATTCGTTTTCCGAAGGAAAAGTGAAAGTATTATTACAAGGGTCTTGCTCTGGATGTCCAAGTTCAACGCTCACGCTTAAGGCAGGCATAGAAAATTTATTGAAGAGAATGGTTCCAGAGGTTCAAGAGGTTGAAGCGGTCGGAGTGTAAGGATTTAGGTTATGCGTGAAGCGAAGCTATAGGGCGCTAGTGGTGTGCGCATTTTTTATCCCTAGTCAGTGACAATACCAATTAGAACAATTTAACATCATTATTCGTGGCTATTGCGAGAACATTTGAACTAGTGCTTAATCCTGAGATCGCATTGGATGATCAGAACCTACGATCTTTTTTGAAGGGGAAGGGATGGCTAAGTGAGGAACAATTTTTGCTTGTTGATAGACGGTCAATTGATGCGAGAAAATCAAATGTTAAAGTCAATATCAGTCTGACGATTTCGGATAGCTTATTACGCCATGAGTTTGTTGAATATGTTCCTTCACAAAACGAAGTATCAGCGGCCCCTGTTGTGATCATTGTGGGAGCTGGACCTGCAGGGCTTTTTGCAGGACTTAAGGCCATATCGCTGGGTTATCAGCCGATAATAATTGAACGAGGTAAAGACGTGCGAGCGAGACGACGAGATTTAGCCGATGTCAATAAGCAAGGATTGGTCAATCCAGACAGCAACTACTGCTTTGGTGAGGGAGGTGCCGGCACCTATTCGGACGGAAAACTTTATACACGCGCTACCAAGCGTGGAAATGTTAGGAATGTTTTTGAGATTCTAGTTGCACATGGTGCGCCAGAAGATATTTTGATAGATGCGCACCCTCATATTGGCACCAATAAACTACCCAATATTGTGACTGCTATACGCGAAACTATTGAAGCCCATGGTGGTAAAATACATTTTAATACAAGGCTTGAAAAATTTATCTTAGAAGAGGGTATCATGCAAGGAGTGATTACTCAAGATGGGCATGAGCACAGAGGTATTGGTGTAATCTTGGCAACGGGACACTCCGCAAGGGATATATTTAGATGTTGTGATCAGCAGGGTATTGCCATCGAGGCGAAACCATTTGCATTGGGCGTGAGAGTTGAGCATCCCCAGCAACGTATTGATCAAATTCAATATCATTGCGACGAGCGAGGCGACTACCTTCCTGCTGCCAGTTATTCTCTTGTTCATCAATCAGTACTTTCAGGAATTACTAGAGGCGTTTTCTCTTTCTGCATGTGTCCTGGAGGATTTATAGTACCAGCAGCGACCAGTCCAAGGGAGATTGTTGTGAATGGGATGAGTCCATCTCGAAGGGACAGCAAATATGCCAATTCGGGTATCGTAGTGGCTATTGAAAACCAAGATTTAAAGGGATTTGGTTCTTTTGGCACTTTGGCAGGTATGGAATTTCAGGCAAGCATTGAAAAACGAGCGTGGGAAGCTGTCGGGGTAGGTCAGGTCGCGCCAGCGCAACGTCTAGAAGATTTTATGAATAAAACGGAATCCGCATCATTAAATGATACATCTTATCAGCCAGGCTTATCAGCTGTTGATATGTGTCAAGTATTGCCTAGGTTTATTACCGAACGATTAAAACAAGGATTTTATTCTTTTGGACGTAAGATGAAGGGATACCTGAGCAATGAAGCCCAAATCATAGGTATTGAAAGTAGGACCTCCTCACCGGTCCGCATTCCAAGAGACAAAACTACCTGCGAGCATATTATCGTCAAACGATTATTTCCTTGTGGAGAAGGTGCGGGTTATGCTGGAGGCATTGTTTCGGCAGCCATGGACGGTCAGCGCTGTATGGAGCAATTGGCGTTGTTGTACCCTATCAAATAGTAACACAATTGCTGCAAGTATTATGGAAGAATTCCTTTCTCAACAGAGCAACGTTCGATCATTAATATTTGGTAACAACACTTAAGGATTAGAATAGGATTCAATGAGCCGTCCACTGAGCCGCAATAGTTCAATTTCGGCGAGTTTTGTTGAAAAGGCAGCATTGATTAATCTACTTTCTGCTGCTACCGCGTTGATTTGTGCTTCACGTAATTCCAATGGGGTTGAATTTCCGAGGGTATAACGATCTAGTGCAATATTCTCATTTTCCTTGGCTACGCCTAGGTTTTGCCGCTCAATATTGATTAAGTCTAGACTTGTTGTATATTTATTATACATTTTGTTGATGTCTGCTTGTAGCGAAAGTTTAAGATCATCGATGGTGTGATTGACTATTTGGGTTTGTATTCGAGCATTTTCAATTCGTCGATTTAAATTAAATCCATTGAAAAGATTTAAGCTAGCAGAAATGCCATAATAAAACCCGCTAGTTTGGGTCAGTGCTGAAAACCCCACTTGAGACGAATTACGCCCTTTGGAATAGCCCGAATTGAGACTAACCATTGGAGATCTTTCGCTCTTAATTTCGCGTAATTGTAGATGGGCAATATTGAGGTCTCTTTGTGATTTGAGCAATAAGGGATTTTTTAAATTAGCGGATTCCAAAAGCGCTTCTAAGAGTAATGATTCATTGATGGTTATTGTGTCATTGATGATCACTTCGGCAGCTACCTCTCTGGCTAATAATCTATTTAAATCCACCTTGGCTTGATACAGCAGTTGCTCTTGATTGATGAGCAAAGTTTTGTCTGAATTATAATCTACTTGAGCGGCTAGGTACTCCATTTTACTTGCTTTGCCTATTTCGTATTTATTTTTAGCAATGTCTGTTCGACGTTCGGATAGCTGTAAAGAGTTATTAAGTACTTTAATCCTTTCGTTTTCTAGGGCTACCGAATAATAGATAGTTAAGACGTCAGAAATGGTATTTTCCATAGTAATCTTCAGTTGATAATTACTGGATTGTTGCTGCTCACTCAGTCTTTCATGTGTACGGAACATTCCTAGACCATCGAAGATTACCCAGTTTACCGCGGTACCCACATTGAATTGCTGAGATTCCGCTCCCTTTATGTCAATAATGGTTTTATTGGCATCATTTCTTTCCTGATAGGTGTCGTTGGATGCGAAATTCTGGATGGAAGTAGCTCCTGCAATAGGCAAAAAGCCAGCATTACCCAAGGTATAATTATTCTCTGATATAGCTTTTTGATTGGCCGCAATCTTGATAGCAAAATTATTTTCCAAAGCGACCTTAATGGCTTCTGAAAGTGACAGGACGTCTTGAGCGTTGCAACCGCTCCAAAACAGTAGTAGTCCAGTAATAAATCCAGCAAACTTTTTCATATAGTAAGGAATTAAATCAAAACCGTGCCATTCGTTTTCCTTTGCTAGAAAGATAGATATACATGGCAGGAATTACGTAAAGGGTTAAAATGGTAGCAAATAACAGCCCTCCGACAATAGCAATTCCCATAGATACCCGACTTTCAGAGCCAGCACCAAGGGCGAGTGCGATGGGGAGAATTCCTAATATAGTGGAAAGGCTAGTCATCAAAATAGGTCTGAATCTTTGTTGTGTTGCGCTGACGATGGCCTCTTCTAATGACATGTTCTGAGCCTTCTTCTGATTGGCAAACTCGACGATTAATATGCCATTTTTGGTTACCAGACCTACCAGCATGATGATCCCTATTTGACTAAATATATTTAGGGTCTGGCCAAAATACCACAAGGCTAAAAAGGCACCTGCAATGGCCATGGGAACGGTGAGCATAATAATTAAGGGATCGGTAAAACTCTCAAATTGAGCCGCGAGTACCAAGTAAATGAGAATTAAGGCAAATATGAAAGCAAAATAGAGGCTTGAAGAGGAGTCTCTGAATTCAGCAGAGGGTCCTGCCAAGTCAGTCTGAAAACTGCCGTCAAGTAACCTTGCAGCGATGGCATCCATGGCATCAATGCCGTCCTTTATTGTATATCCTGACTGTAATGAAGCTGAAATGGTTGCAGCGACAAAACGATTGTATCGATAAAGTTGCGGTGGTGTGCTTTGCTCGCTGAGGTTAACCACATTGTCTAATTGAATAAGGTCATTTTGCTGATTTTTGACGTAAAGAGATTTTAAATCTAAGGGATCGTTTCGATCTTCGCGATCGACTTGTCCGATGATTTGATATTGCTTACCATCTTTGATGAAATAGCCAAATCGCGACCCACTAAGGCCCAGTTGCAGCGTTTGGGCGATGTCACGAACAGATACGTTTAGACTTCTGGCTTTGTCCCGATCGATTTCTATATTGATTTCAGGTTTGGTGAATTTGAGATTGAGATCTACAAAACTAAAATGTGGATCATTCGTCGCTTCCTCAATGAATTTTGGTAAAATATCTTTCAATTTTTCAATGGTGGCTGCTTGTAATACATATTGAACAGGAAGACCACCTCGCCTATTACCGATGGATTGACTTTGAGAAACAAAAGATCTAGCCTCAGTGAGATTCATTACCTTTTGATTAACAGTATTAACGATTTCCTGTTGCGATCGCGTTCTTTCTGAGGCGTCAGCCAAAGTTATTCGAACGTTACCGGAATTAACAGATCCGACAGACCCATAGCTGGGACTAGTCATACTTGTGATACCTTCACTTTCAGGAATTTCTGCAGTCATCAAGGTAATAATTTTATCAAGATATTGATCCATATATTCAAAAGTAGCACCTTCTGGACCAGTACTATTCACCCTAAATTCTCCTCTGTCCTCCATTGGGGAGAGTTCGCTTTTTATTTCAGTAGTAAGCCAAAAAATCAATCCTATTGAAGCGAATAGAATCACGATAGCTTGCCATTTACGTTTCATAAATCGATCAAGTGAGGCATTATAGCCTGCATTCATCCATTCGAAGAAAGGTTCTGTTTTCTTGTATAGCCACTGCTGTTTGGTTCTTTTTTTCAAAATCTTGGTAGAAAGCATTGGTGTTAGCGTCAGGGCTACAAAAGACGAAATAGTAACGGCAGCCGCCACCACGATGCCGAATTCTCTAAATAAACGTCCTGTAAGCCCTTCTAAGAATACTACCGGCATAAATACAGCGGTGAGTGCTACTGTTGTTGAAATTACTGCAAAGAAAATTTCTTTAGAGCCTTTGATGCCAGCTTCAATGGGGGACATCCCTTCCTCAATTTTAGCGTAGATATTTTCTAGAACGACGATCGTATCATCCACTACCAGACCAATGGACAGCACAATACCTAATAAAGTAAGTACATTGATAGTGAATCCCGAAATGTACATAATGAAAAAGGTTCCTATAAGGGAAATAGGAATCGTGACGATAGGGATTAAGGTGGTGCGCCAATCGCGCAGGAAGGCAAAAATTATTAATACCACCAAAATAAAGGCCAGAAAAATTGTCTCCTTAACCTCAGCGATTGATTTCCTGACATAATTAGACGAATCAAAACTAATCCCCAATTCAATGTCAGCAGGTAAATCTTTTTTGATGAATTCTATACGTTGATAAAATTCATCAACAATATTAATAATATTGGTGCCCGGTTGCGGTTGCAAGGCGACGGCTACCATGGGAATGCCATTTCGTTTCAGTATGGTTCGTTCATTTTCGGCACCTAATTCGGCACGACCAATGTCTTGAAAGCGCACTACGTTATTGTCATCTTGTTTGATGATGAGGTTATTGAATTCTTCTGGGGTTGAGATTCTACCCATGGTCCGCACAGTAAGTTCTGTGTTAGCGCCTTCTACCCTGCCAGAAGGTAATTCGACATTATCTCTTGTGACGGCATTTAATACTTCTAGGGGAGTGAGTTTGTAGGCCGCTAATTTTACGGGATCCATCCAAAGTCGCATAGAATACCGACGCTCACCCCAAATCTGAATAGAGGCTACCCCACTGATCGTTTGTAATCTTTCTTTAAAAATATTTTCGGCTATGTCCGAAAGGCTCAGAAGGGTTCTTTTATCACTGGTGATGGTTAAGGCCACAATAGGCATGGCATCAGCATCGGCTTTTCTCACAGAGGGGGGATCACAGTCAGGTGGTAGATTACGAATCGCTCGTGAAACACGATCACGGACGTCATTAGCTGCGGCCTCAAGATCGACTTCTAAATCGAATTCTACTTGAATACTACTTGCGCCGTCTCGGCTAGAAGAGGTAAGTGTTTTGATTCCTTCAATCCCGTTGATTGATTCTTCTAAGGGTTCGGTTATTTGAGATTCTATCACACTGGCATTGGCGCCGGTATAGGACGTACTTACAGAAATTGTTGGGGGATCCACACTTGGATATTCTCGAATTCCTAAGAAATTAAACCCAATCACACCAAATATGATGATGACCAATGACATGACGATTGCTAAAACTGGTCTGTTGATACTTAAATTTGAAAGCCCTGACATATTTTAAGCTTAATTTAATTCAGAAATGATGACTAATGAGGAGGGTTTGATTTGGAGCAGTCCTGAGGTAATTATGGTATCTCCAATATTCACGCCTTGTAGTATTTCTATTTCAGTCGAAGTTCTTGTGCCCGTGATCACGAATTGTTCTGTTATTTTTCCATTCTTTTGGAGAAACACTTTATGCCCAGAAAGATCATTTAATATCGCGATAGATGGGACCATAAGTGCATTGTCCTTATGACTTAATATTACCTCGACCCTTGTAAACAACCCAGGTAAAAGTTCGCCACTGACATTGTCGCTAACGGCCCTAATCCGCAAGGTACGGGTAGCTTCATCAATCTGTGGCTCAACGGCATAAACCTCCCCCTGATACGTGTTATCGGACGCATCGGTGGTAAAATAAATTAGGTCATTGGGATTGACTACTGCACCATATTTTCCTGGTATTGAGAATTCAATCTTGATTGGATTTATATTGATAAGACTTGCGATGCGCGAATTGGAATTTATGAAGGCGCCCACACTAATATATCGAAGGCCAATAATGCCATCAAAAGGCGCCCTTATTTTACTTTTTGCAATTTGGGCGTCAAGGACTTTGATATCAGCACCAGAAGTATTTAGTTCTGTCAGAGCAATATCATACTCTTCCTGACTGATGGCCTCTTTTTCTAGGAGTTGCCGTTGTCTGAATTCGCTGGTTTCTCTGAGTTTTTTGGCAAATTTCAATTTTTCTAATTGGGCAATTTGTTCATCCACATTTAATTCCAACAATAATTCGCCTTCTTTGACGCTAGCGCCTTCTTTGAAATAAATTTCCTGAATAACGCCAGAGATTTCAGAGGAAATTTCTACCGATTCATTTGCAATCAAGGCGCCTGTTATAACTAACTTATCATCAAGGGGTTTTGGTCTAATAATACGGGCACTTACCGGAATAGCTGGTGATTTTCCGTAACCACTGGCCTGCGTGGGTGCATCGTTATTAAAGGAAATAAAATTAAATTTTTTATTCGCAATTAATAGTATGACTATTGCTAGGATTAAATAAAATAGTAAGCTGCGGATGCGTTTATTCATTTGACAAAGTAATATTGAATTTACTGATTCGGTTTGATTCGGTCAAAAATACCACCGAAAATTGCCCTAAATTTAAAATCGCCTATGGATTTTTTTCAAATGGAGGCATACCGACATAAATGGTCATTATGTGGGTCACTTTTCAGTTTACATTGTTATGCATAGGCAGTAGCATATTATTTGTCCTTTTTTCAAAAACGAATAGATGGCCTTTATCTTCTATGTAAAAATGCGGTTAGATACTCGCTAAGTGAGGACCCAATCAGCCGTTAACAGGAGGTATTTACATCCTTATTTTACCCTTCTAAAATGGCCTTGGCGTACTTCCAGCATTTTCCAGTTTCCACAACGGCATTGGATCCTTCAGGTACAGTATATTCCATTTCGATGGTTGCTGGAATGGGATATTTTTTTGTTTTAAGTAAGGTAAGGATCTCTTTTAGAGGCGTATCACCTTGTCCCCACGGCATGTTCTTTCCTTCACCTTCTTTGTTTTTACGATCCTTTATATGCATGCTTGATATTCGATCGTGCTTGGCTTCAATCAGTGCTAATAAACTTTCTTTGGTATTATCACCACCGACCGCAATATAATGACCACAATCTAAGTTCATGGTATTGAAGGAAGACTGTCCTAAAGCTTCGTCCCATGCGGTATCTGTTGCCTGAAGGTGGGCATGATAGCCAATATAAATGCCGTACTTTTCTCCCAAATCACCTAGGCGTTGGGTATGTGATGCGTCCTCTGGTAATTCCACTGTCACCGAATTAGCGCCTAAGGTTTTGGCTGACTTTAATGCGAAAATAATTTCAGCGTCTGTATTGGAAGTACCTAGTGCGTTTGGCTTATAGGCATAAATATTTATACCTGCTTTCTTGAAGAGGTCGTGCACCTCTTTAAATTTTTCCATGGAGGCAGTTTGCCGCCAATTAGTTAACGCTTCTTTATAGGCCGTGGCTTGTGCCTTCATCTCATCAGTCCATTCTCTTCGGCGATAGCTTCCGTATGAAATTGGATTTTTTGGTGCCCCGGCATAGATCTCAATAGAATCCCCCATTAGTTCAATGTCAGATATGTTTGCTTCAAGGCAGTACTTGATCAAGTCTGCTGGACTATCTGGCATGCCGCGAAATGAATAGGTAATCGCACCAACCTGAACACCCTTAATTTTCGAAAAGCCACTTCCTTTAATCCAGGTTGGACTATTGGCATAAGCAACCTTACCAGAAGCTAAAACGCCTATGACAGCCAAGGAACTTTGATAAATAAAATCGCGCCGTGAGGTGCCGATTACTGCATTTTTTTGATTTTCTTTGAGCATTTTATTTTAGGTAGTATGAGTTTTGAAGTTCAATTTAATTAAAAGAAAGCGTGAGAACCTTTATAAAAGGGACGAGCGGTGTGAGCAATGGAAAAGAGGTAAGAACGCCCTAAGGACAGAAACAACTTTTTTATTTCCCCTATTATTTAACTGCTTATAACTAGCGCTTAGCGAGTATTTATTTTACTGAAAGCTGCTTTAATTGGGACGAAATTTGCGTTGATCTCTGCACGCAGACCAAAAGTTAATTCATTGCTTCCTGCCTTTAATTGTCCGGAAATTGAGGCAATAAACTCCTTGAACTTAGGTGCGTAATCATGTCGGGCAGCGCCTCCCAAATCCAGATTGAGCGCGTGGATTATCACCTCGATGTCTTTAGTTTTATTAATGTCTCATCGAGAGGGCAAAGAACCCCAGCAATGATTTTGTCCCATAGTAAACGAGAACTTTTGCGAAAGACATAAAAGTGAGACCTGAAGTAACGTTGATGATGGTCTTCAACGAATTTAAATTGATAACCAGAGAGCTCAAGTAAATGGGAACCAAAATATTGGTATTGATTTCTTCTTGTGCCGTTTCATAAAAATCTTCTTCTGAGATATGCATCTAATTTTGAATCCGTGAATTGTTAATCAACACGTTCAAGTCAGGGGGCTCATCAGCAATCCAATCTTGCAGAGCGTATCTTTTTAGGCTACAGATAACTCATATTCTTTGGTAATAGGGGTAGGATATTTTTGCTTAATTTCCTCTTGTAATAGACCTGTGCGCCCACAGATAATCACCTCATTCTCTTACTTTAGAATCCGTTCTATGCGGCCAAGTCCACTTGCTCCTCCAGTAATTAATATTTTGTTATTTGATAATTTTATGGTTAGATCTTAACTAGAGGTCTTTAATTGATCATAAAGACGGTTTTTTATAAGATAAATCATCTAGTTTTTCATTGGGAATTTTAAGGTAACTCCTGGATTTTCTGCATTCCATTCCAATAAGATGCTGATCAGTGAAATGGTCTTTTTCTTCGAGAAAAAGAATTCGCCAAATTTTCCCATTTCGAGATTCAGATATATACAAGGATCCATCGGGTCCTTCCGATAGACCCATTGGACGGAATTGAGCATCGGGCATTTGGAAAACGGTATCAACACCTGTAAAGCCGTCTGCAAAAACCTCCCAAGTACCCACTGGGGCACCATTTATAAAAGGAATAAAGGCTACGATATAGCCCGCTTGAGGGTAAGGAGTTCGGTTGGTGGAGCCATGAAAGGCGATGAAGGCCCCTTGTTGATAGCGTTTTGGGAATTGATCGCCCTTATAAAATAATAAGTCATTTGGAGCCCAATGTGCGGGCAATCCCATAATTGGGTCTGTAAAATCGGTAACCTCTTGACTGCCGTCACCGTTGTATTCTGGGGCCAGCATTCGTTTATTTTTAAATGGGTCAAAATAACTGTAGGGCCATCCATAGTCATCGCCTTCTTTTATTTTTATAAATTCTTCTGCTGGTAAAACTGCGTTTTGCCAAGCGCTAAAATGGTCAGGTGCATGTGTGTTTAAATAATCACGCCCATGGTTTACGGCGTACAGACTATGGTCTTCTGAGTTCCATGACATAGCGACCACACTTCTGACTCCCGTTGCATAAAGCTGGCCATCTGATTGTCGTTGATCCAGTTTATTGGCATCAAATTTCCAGATACCGGCCAGGCCCTTCAATTCAGGGCAGGGCATTTTGCCTTTAACATTTGCGACGGTATTTTCAGGTACGCTGTACCAATCTTCACAGACATTGGTTGGGGCGCTAAAAGTTACATACATATTGTCTTGTTCATCAAAGGCTAAAGATTTGGCATTATGCCATCTGATAGGATATTGATCGACTAGTAATATTTCTGGTACTCCTTCAGGGATTAATTTATTAGCCGTCAATTTTTGTCTATAAATAACGAGTTCAGAGCTGAAATAGAGATAGTCTTTATGAATCCTCATCTCCGTGGCAAATGTCCCATCATTTCTATAATTTCCAAATCTTTGAATGATATCAGCTTTCCCATCTTCATTGGTGTCCCGGAGGGCTACATTGCCTTTGTCTCCATTGGGGATTCTTAGTTTGGCATATATATCACCATTTCCGTTAACGGCGATATGACGCGTTGGCCCTATACTGTCTGTCACTACCAATGCCCTAAATCCGTCAGGTAAAAAAAGACCACCATTGTCTGCATCGGGTGTAGGCATGATCCATAACTTCTTTTCTGTACAGCGTGAAAAAAAAAGTGCGGAAAGCGCAAAAAATAGAATTTCAATGAAGGTATTCGATGATTTCAAGCTAATTTTTTAGTTTAGTAATGCTAAGATAAGGCAATCAATACAGTAATTAGTTGTGTTGAAGTTGAGAAAAATGAAAGATTCCTTAAATTTGGCATGAAGTATAATTTCACTACTTTATGCTGGGATTACCTTTAACTTTGATTTAAGTTTCAATGCTACATTATTTCAAATTAATAATGCCGGGTCATAAATTATTAAAATTAAGTACATGAAACGAGGGGTTTGGTCAAAACAGATTATAAATAGAACTTATGGAGATTGAAAAGAAGTATATTATGAGGGTATCAAGGAGTACGTTATTTTTATTTCTTTTAGTTAGGCTGATTTCACCTATTCAAGCTCAATCCGCAGATAAACTCACTTCGGAAAAGGTGACCCCAATAGATCCCAATAGATACGAGGAGGTAAAAGGATCCCCCATGTTATTTGAAGATTTCGTTGCTGCCAATGTCTATGAATTTAATGATCCTATAATTGCTGAGTCCTTAAATTATAATGGCTATACGCAGGAATTTGAAGCAATCACTAAAGGGATTCACACGGTATTAGAAGATAAGTACTATACCAAATTTGAATTTATCTCCACTCATTATAATCGTTTTTATGATGATTTCATGTCTGATACGACATTATTTGTAAGAGGATTGAATCCAGAAAATAGCAATAAATTTTATGTTTTGATTTATTCCAGTGATGATTATGTGATATTCAAAGATTTCAAAATACAGTTAAATAAAAGAGTCGTGGAGAGTCCTGGTAAAACTATCGACTTTAATGAATTTAATCCTTTCTTTAATTATTGGATTTTAAGAGATGGAAAAAAATTAAGTCTTTTGAAACTAAATAAAAAGGCTTTGCTCGATGTTTTGGGGGAATCCAAAGAACTTTCCGCATTTATTAAAGAAAATAAATTGAGCGTTAAGACGGAGGCTGAACTTAAAGAAGTAATGAAGTTTCACGCTTCTATGGCTAACTAAGGAAGTAATGCGTCATACAAAAGGACCACGGGGTGCTGGGCAATTCTGTTGGTTCCATCCTTAATTTGATGGCGACAACTTGTACCAGCGGCAGCAATGGCAACCTCTTGTGGAAGCGTTCTTATCGTTGGTAAAAGCACCAGTTCGCCAATTTTCATGGATAAGTCATAATGCTCTTTTTCATAGCCAAAAGACCCTGCCATCCCGCAACAGCCAGATGGAATCATGTGCACCGTATAGCTTTTTGGTAGGCTAAGCATCTTTTTGGTAGGTGTCAGGGAAGACAAAGATTTTTGGTGACAGTGTCCATGCACTTTGATGAGTTTTGTTTTAGCGGTAAATTGATTCGAAGAGATATTCCCTTGGTCAATTTCTTGACTGATGAACTCTTCAATCGTCATCACATTTCGGGCCAATTCTTTTGCCAATTCTTTTGTTTTTCCTCTGGTCAGAGAAATGTATTCATCTCGGAAAGACAAAATGGTGGAGGGTTCGATACCGACTAAAGGATGCTCTTGAGATATTAATTTTGAAAAGATGTCGATATTCTTCTCTGCTAATTTTTTCGCTTCTTTAAGTAATCCTTTAGAAAGTAAGCTCCTTCCACTTTCGGGGTGCTCCACAAAGCGTACTTCATATCCCAAGCGATCAAGTAGTAATATCGCCTTTTGTCCGACTTCCGAATCATTGAATTGGGTAAACTCATCGCAAAATAAATAAAGTGATCTTTTGGGCGTCTTAATACTCGGGTTGAACGCTGTTTTGATCCATTTTCTAAGAGGTATTTTACTGAGCGTTGGCATAGAGCGTTGGGTGGCGAATCCCATTAAGGATTTTGCAATAGATCCAGTCAGGGGATTGGAAAAAGTCAAATTATATGCCCAAGGAATTTTAGCAGCCAAAGTCATAGCAGTAGTAAAGTTGCCTATTAATCGGGTCCTTAATGGGATGCCTTTGTCTTGATAATATTGGTATTGCCATTCGCCTTTTAATTTGGCCATGTCTACGTTGGAGGGACATTCAGAACTACATCCTTTACAAGATAGACATAGGTCCAAGACTTCTTTTATTTCAGGACGAGAGAAGGGTTTTTTAGTATCCGTTTTGCTCAACATTTCCCGCAAGATATTAGCACGTGCGCGCGTAGTATCTTTTTCATCTTTGGTAGCCTGATAGCTCGGGCACATCGTACCTCCCGATAAGGGTGTTTTCCTGCAATCACCTGCTCCATTACACAATTCTGCTGTACGCACGATACCTTGAGTTTCACTGAAATCATACATCGTGTCGAATTCCGGCGTGGGTTGATCTATTTCAAATCGCAAATGAGTATCCATAGGTGCCGCATTGACAATTTTACCTGGATTAAATAGGTTGTGTGGGTCCCACGTATTTTTGATCTGTTTGCACAGTTCGTAGTTATGAGGACCTAACATTTTGGGAATGAATTCCCCTCTTAATCGACCATCACCATGTTCTCCAGACAATGAGCCATTGTAGGATTTTACCAAAACGGCGATTTCTTCAGCGATCGTTCTGAATTGCTTTTGTCCTTGGCTTGTTTTTAAATTAATAATGGGCCTTAAGTGGAGTTCGCCAGATCCAGCGTGTGCATAGTGGACGCTATAAAGCCCATGCTTGGCAAGAATAGCATTGAAATCGGCGATATATGCCGGCAGACTTTGGACATCTACGGCGGTATCTTCTATTACGGGAACAGGTTTCGAATCTCCAGGAATATTGGATAACAACCCTAGACCGGCGCGACGTAATTCCCATACTTTTGACATATCTGCCCCCTCAATGATGGGAAAAGAGTACCCCAATTGTGCTTCCTTTAGCTCTTTAATTAAAGAGGTGGTGGCATTGATGACTTCCTCTTCGGTTTCTCGAATCAATTCAACTATCAATAGGGCTTTTGGGTCGCCCTCTACAAAGAATCGATTATTCAAGAATCGATTATTTCTTTTGGTCGCCTCTAAGATGTAATGATCAATTAATTCACATGCGGAAGGCTGATAGTTCAACGCAACTAGATTGGCCCGAAGAGATTCATCGATAGAATTGGCATGAATCACCAGTAGTCTTCGATGCCGTGAAGGGATTTTACTCAATTTGATTTTGGCTGCTGTCACAAATCCTAAGGTGCCTTCTGATCCAGCTATTAATTTGGAAAAATTAAATTTTTCATCGCTTTCGGTGGTGAATGGTCTGTGCCTCAAAAGCATGTCAATTGCATAACCCGTATTTCTTCTTGGAATTTTAGGATTTGGATAGCCCTCAAGGATGGCTGTTTGATTGATTGGATCCGACAACATTTCTTTAATCCCAAGGTAAATTTCGGTATGTAAATCTCCGCTGGTATCATGGCCGTTGCAATGGGCCAAAAATCCATGTTCATCAAGTGGACCAAAGGTGACTTCTGTTGCATCGGAAAGCAGCATTTTAACTTCTAATAAATGTTCTCTAACACTGCCGTATATGATAGAATTTGAGCCACATGAATTATTGCCAATCATGCCACCAATCATGGCACGATTGGCCGTTGATGTTTCGGGTGCAAAAAAGTAGCCAGTATGCGCTAGTTGCTTATTGAGATCATCTCGGACAATCCCAGGTTCTACCCATGCCCAAGCTTCTTTTTCATTTATTTCTATGATTCGGTTAAATTTCTTTGAAACGTCTACGATGATTCCACCACCTACCACTTGACCTGCTAAAGAAGTGCCGGCTGTGCGTGGGATTAAACTCGTTTTTTTTTCTTTTGCGAAAGCAATCAAAACTTGGATATCTTTCGTGTCTGCTGGTATGGCTACGGCGATAGGGATTTCTCGATAGGCGGAAGCATCTGTGGCATAGATCCGTCTTGTTGCTTCATCGGTGAAGAGTTCACCTTTCAAAGTTTGTTCTAGCGATTTAAAATTCATTTTTCAATTCTTTATTGGCTTAAAACAAAATAAGAGATAACTGGGAAATGATCTGAAGGATAATGTTGTTCAATTAGTTGCGAAAGTATGGCGGTTTTTTTGGAAATAAGCTGGTCATTATGAAAAATATAATCAATACGACTATTTTCTTCGGGTTCGATTTGAAACCCATTAAAGGTATCAGAGCCACCAAAAAATTGATCAGTTGAATATCGACTATCCTGATATTTACTGGAGATTTCTAAGATGGGAGGTTCTTTTTCGCGTGCGTTGAAATCCCCCATCAGTACAATGGGTAAATTCTCTGAATTCAAAAGGGCCATTTGATTCAAGATCAACTTTGAGGAAGCAAGTCTGGCCTTTGGACCTATGTGGTCAAAATGCGTGTTGAAAATCCAAAAGCGGTTATCATGGAACTCAAGGAGTGCGTAAGTGCAAATACGAGGAAGTGCTGCATCCCAGTCCTTGGAGGGTCTATCAGGGGTTTCGGACAACCAAAAAGTACCACTATTTATCAAGGTTAGGTCTAATTTATAAAAAATCGCACTGAATTCCCCAGCATCGTTACCATCATCTCTTCCAACACCAACATATCGATAGCCTTTTAAATTGGATTGAAGGTATTCCATCTGGTGCAACATCGCTTCTTGTACACCCAGAACGTCGGGAGCATAAAAATTTACTTGATCTACCAACATTTTTCTTCGAATATCCCAATGGTCAGGACCGTCATTTGGGCTATCATATCGGATATTGTAGGTCATTACGCTGAGACCCTTTTGGGCAAAAGCGGGTTGGAGCCATAGGGCAATCATCAGGGTTAAAATAATTTTCATTCTTGAGGATTTTGTTTTTCTAGGATCATTACGACCCTGTTGGGAATATATAGCCGCATAACAAATTGGCCTAACAGCTCAGTCGCAGGATAAATAAGGGAATTATCTACTCGTCCATGCCCGCCAAATTTTAAGTCATCGCTGTTCAAAATGATTTCATAAATTCCCGGATTAGGCAAATTAAATCGATAGTCGGGAATGGATTGCGATACATTGAAATTGAAGATAAAGATCAAATTGCTTCGCTCAAATATCAAAACATTGTTTTTTGTATCTACGTTGAGTTTTTCTCCAGGGGGATTAGCCAATAATTGATGTTTTTTGGCTAATCCGATCATTTCAATATCGAAGGCATCTAGGTATTGATATCGTAGATCTGGGCTTTTCGCCAAAGACCATTGTCTGCGGGCATAATAGTAACTCCAATGGTTTCCTTCTCTTGGGAAATCGACCCATTCAGGGTGGCCAAATTCGTTACCAATAAAATTGAGCCAACCTTCACCTCCCAAAGATAGTGTCAAGAGCCTTATCATTTTATGTAGGGCAATGCCCCGATCGATGATCGGGCTTTCTGCGGAGACACTCATATGAGTGTACATTTCTTTATCCATCAGCCAAAAGGCCAGAGACTTATCTCCAACAAGGGCTTGGTCATGTGATTCGGCGTAAGCAATGCTCTTTTCTCCGTGCCGCCGATTGTTCAGCGTATACCACATCTCTTCAACGCTCCAAGCCTCATCAGGAGAGTGCTTGAGTAGTTTGATCCAATAATCAGGTATTCCCATTGCTAATCGGAAATCAAATCCGATGCCACCTTCTGCCACGGGGCGACAAAGACCAGGCATGCCACTCATGTCCTCGGCAATCGAGAGGGCCGAAGGCTTGAGCTCTTGGATCAAAGTATTTGCCAATTGGAGATATATCAGGACATCCCAATCAACGCCATCAAAATATTTCCCGAGACCATCAAAGGAGACATTTTCACCATGATGAAAATAGAGCATCGAAGTGATCCCGTCATAACGAAAGCCGTCGAAATGAAATTCTTCAATCCAATAGCGCACATTTGAAAGAAGAAATCTTAGGACCTCTTCTTTGCCATAATCAAAAAGATAAGAATCCCACCCGGTGTGATAGCCCCTTTCGCCAGCATGGAAGTATTGATCGCTACCATCTAATCGAGCAAGTCCTTCAGCAATATTTTTTACTGCATGAGAATGTACCAAATCCATAATCACTGCAAGTCCCATTTCATGTGCCTTGTTAATCAAATATTTCAGATCCTGTGGTGTTCCAAATCGAGAGGAGGCTGCAAAAAAATTACTGACATGATACCCAAAAGAGCCATAGTATGGATGTTCTTGGATTGCCATCAATTGCACAACATTGTATCCATGTGCTTTTATGCGCGGCAGGAGGTGATTTGCGAAATCTCTGTAGGAACCAACGCCTTCAGTCTCCTGGGCCATACCGACATGGCATTCATAAATAAAGGGTTGTTTTTTCGCTTTTGAGGCATCAAAGTCATCATCATTCCAATCAAAACCTTTGTTCCATAAAACACCCCTAAAATCATGGGTGTGGGGATCTTGAATGGCCAAATTGAGGTAAGCTGGTAACCGATCTAAAGTGCCATTTTTAGTGACTATCTGTACCTTTACCTGTGATAGATGACCAAAAGTGGGATATTGCTGGGCATTTAAAAAAAGTTCCCAGATGCCTTGATCATCTCGAGTCAGCAAATGACTGTTTGAATTCCAATCGTTAAAGTCACCAACAAGAGATAAGCGATGTGCTTCAGGGGCCCATTCTCGATACCACCAGCCTTGTTTGTTATGATCATAGTTAAACCCAAAAATATGATGGCCGTTAGCGAAATCCTTTAAGGAACCAAATTGCTGTTCAATGGCGCGTTTCTTATCTTCAAACCGGTTTAATCTTGCCTGAATCTCTTTAGAAAAAGGCGTCAACCAAGGATCATTCTTTACCAATATGGGTATTAATTTTTTTGACATTGATACTTATTGTAAAGCTGTAATTTAATTACTGGTAATCCAGAGCGCAAGGCAGTTTTAATTTATTATCAAATTTCATTTTTTAAAGTTTGTTATGAGCAGTGAAAGTTAAATTGATTTGTATACGGCCCTCACTGCCTAGTTATTTAATGGTCAATTTATGATTACTCTCAATCGGGGTACTATGGAGGACTTCTGTGCAGGAGACTTTGGCTATAGGGCCTTCCTTTTCAAAAAGAAATCGTGTTTACTATGGGATTACACTTAACAAGCGTTCTTGTAGGCCCATTAATTTCACCTGAGGGGTTTTATAGTACATTCGACATTAACTATGCCTTCCTAAATTGAATTTTTTTTATATTTTTCAGCGATTTCACCTCTCCTTTAATTTCCTTCATGGTAGAAATACTTATACGAAATTGAAATCAGTAGTAGGGATAGGGATAGGGATAGGGATATTTGGTAAAATCCCATTTTGAATTTCTCACAATGATTGTTTTTCTTGACATTTTGTTTTTGTCAATTAGCTCAAACTATGTCATACTTGCACAATAGGTTGCGTTGTTACTCATCATCCATAATGCGCTAGCTTTGAAGGTATGTTATTGGTGAGTATATTGTCTGGCTGAAATAAAAAAAAATAGCTTTTTCTGAGGAACTTAGAACATGACTGCATTGGGGTCATCGGTATTTTAACGAAGAGGGAGTCGTATAACTTTTAAAAAAAAATGAAAAATTTGGTATATTTCTTCATATCTAATTATTCTAAGCTTATTACGCGGCTATATTTTGGCAAAGTAGAAGTTAGAGGAATTGAGCGGATACCGAAAGAACACCCAGTTATTTATTCGGTAAATCATCAGAATGCATTTATGGATGCATTAATTGTAGGGAGTTTATCTCCTAAAATAACCTATTCGATTACGCGAGCAGATGTTTTTAAGCCATTATTCAAATGGTTCATGGACGCTATCAAAATGATCCCAATCTACAGAATAAGAGATGGGTATGATCAGCTAGCCAAAAATGAAGAGACCTTTAAAAAAATTAATGAAGCTTTGAATGACAGCAGTGCGGTGACGATATTTTCAGAAGGGAATCATGGAAATGATTATTATTTACGATCAATTTCAAAGGGGAGTGCGAGAATGGCCCTCGAAGCACAGACAAAAATGAAGCAACTTGATGTGATGATCGTTCCCGTAGGGATTAATTATTATCATCACCAGCGACCCTTGCACAAAGTATCTGTCGTATATGGGAATGCAATTAGCGTTAAATTATATTTTGATTTGTATCTAGAACATGGCGCCAAGGGGGTTAATCAATTAAAGGAGGCCATCGCCGAGGGCATGAAATCGTGTTTGTTAATTCCTGAAAACAACTTGACTTATGATGATCAAATCAAAAAGATCAACCGGCTTAATGAATCGCTCTCTTTTCATGAAATGAAGGAGCAACTGACTACCCAGGAAGCCTTACATACGATGAGCAAACCCAATCGAAGTATCTATTTTTTGGGGAAGGTATTGGGCATCTTTAATTTTGGACCGTTGCTCTTGTTACAAATTATTTTAGGGGGAATTAAGGACATTGTATTTTACGGCTCTATAAAGTGGGCTACTGCATTGATTATTTTTCCGATTTGGTATTTCTTAATTTGGGTAACTAGTAGTTATTTACTGGGAGCACAATGGGGCTTTGCTATTACACTATCTGGGGTGTCATTACTCTATTTACGTCAATATTTGATCAAATGGTCCAATGTCCAACATTAGGGTTTTTTGACATCATAAATGAGGGTTCCCTTGTCGTTCCATTCTCTAGTAATTAGCGCTGGGGTTGTTCGATCGTAAGGTTCATTTGGATATTTGATTTCTCTTTTTAGTTTTTTATTTGGATAATATTCTTTCCACATGCCGATTTTTTCGTTAAACCGATATTCTCCGGTTGCGGCGACCACACCGTCAGAATGAAAGGCGTAGTAGGTGCCCTGTCTATCTCCGAAGTGGATAGGAATTACCTCCCTTAAATGCGTTCTTTTTTTGTCATAAAAGCGGAGTAAAGACTCTTGGGTCCACCCTTTCCAATAGATTTCCTTGTTTTGTAGAATATCATTGCGATCCAGAAAGATCCAACGCATGTGTTTTTTCCCTTTGTAGTAATATCCTTTCTCAATGATTTGGTCGTTAATTTTTCTGACGTATTGTCCGTGTAAGAGGCCTATTTGCTGATTTTTTGGAATATTTTTTGAGTTAACTATTTTCTTTTTTTTTCGATCGAAATAATAGAAATTTTGATCAAAAGTAGTGGGGTCTTCAAAGTCTTCGGGGCTCAAAAAGAAGAAGAGTTCCGTGGTTGCATTTTTACCTTTGACATTTTTTGTAAACCCTTTTTTTGATTTAATGCCGTAGTAAACATTCGGATTGACCGATTTTATTTTTTTGATTTCCTCAAGCGGCTCGTGGTCTTCTGAGGAATTGAGGTCATTAAGTTCAATAGTCAAGGGGGTATCATAGGCCACTTTGAACAAGTCTACAATTGCGGCATCCTGAGCATTTAGTGAAATTGTAAAAAAGGAACAAAGAAAAAATAGATAGACTTTCATGGCGATGCTAACGCAAATCAATTTAATAAATTGTTGATTACGCGTGTAAATACCGGAAAATTATTTTTTAATGTTACCATTAGTCATCAGCGAATTCTGTGTGACTAAGTAAAAAAGTCCACAGAATAATTTCTGTGGACTTTTTTATTGATTACTTGGTTGCCAAGTCGACACTACGTTTAATAAAGTCGGTGAGTGCTTTTCCTGTAAGCAGTCCTTGTGATAATAAAGCTAGGTCATAGGCTTGTTTGGCCAAGTCAACTTTTTTCTCATCTTTTTTTGCCGAAAGGATTTTTTGAACAATCGGATGATTGGCGTTGATGGCCACCGAAAGATTGAGAGGAAAATCACCAAACATCATGGGACCGCCACCTCCGGCAGCTTGCATATCCTTCATTCTCCGCATAAATTCCGGTAGCGTGATGGTCACGGGCAAGTCATCTGTAGCCATAGTTTCTATGCTGACAGAATTGTTTTTATTGTCAATTGCCTTTTCAAAAACTTCCTTAACAGCGACTTCTTCTTTCTCGCTTAAAACAGAGGTCGTGGCTTCTCCTTTATCGATTAATTTATCAACAACATCGGCGTCTACTCTTTTAAAAGTGACTTCAAATTTTTGTTCACAATGATTGATAAAATGACTATCTAGGATCTCATTTAATACCAATACGTCAAATCTGCGCTTTTGAGCAGCATCAATATAACTATGTTGTTGATCTTCATTGGACGTATATAAAACTACCTTTTGCTTTTCTTTATTGGTTTGATTTGCCTCTATATGCTTTTTGTATTCCTCGATCGTGAAAAGCTTCGATTCTGTATTTTTGAAGAGGACAAAATCTTTCGCTTTTTCATTAAATTTCTCTTCCGAGATCATTCCATACTTTACGAAAACACCAATATCATTCCATTTCTGCTCGAAACCTGTTCGGTCATCTCTAAAAAGCTCGGCCAATTTATCTGCTACTTTTTTGGTGATATAGCCATTGATTTTTTTGACATTTCCATCCGCTTGCAAATAACTTCTTGATACGTTTAGAGGAATGTCGGGGGAATCAATCACCCCATGTAATAGTTGCAAAAATTCAGGAACTACATTTTTTACTTCATCGGTAATAAATACCTGTCTGGAGTACAACTGGATTTTGTTGCGTTGCATTTCCAAGTCCTTTTTAAGTTTAGGAAAGTACAAAATACCAGTGAGATTAAAGGGATAATCTACATTTAGATGAATCCAGAAAAGAGGATCTTCACTAAACGGATATAGCTCTTTGTAAAATTTCAAATAGTCCTCATCCTTCAGATCCTTTGGGCTTTTGGTCCAAATAGGCTCAGTATCATTAATGATATTGTCCTTTTTTATGGTTTTATATTTTGGTTTGTCATCCTTATCTTTTCCGTCAGAAACACTTTCCTCTTTGGTGCCAAATTTGATGGGGATAGGAAGAAATTTACCGTATTTGTCCAAAACACTTTGTACCCTGGCGTCCTCCAAAAATTCTTCGGAATCTTCTGCTATATGTAACGTGATCGTAGTACCCCTTGTTTTCTTTTTTGAAGATTTTATTTCAAACTCGGTTTCACCATCACAAATCCATTTGGCAGGTTCAGATCCTTCTTTAAAGGAAAGGGTGTCTATTTCTACTTTTTTGGAAACCATGAAGGCAGAATAAAAACCTAACCCAAAGTGACCGATAATTTGTTGATCTTCGCCCTTATCCTTGTATTTTTCAACAAATTCAGCAGCTCCTGAAAAAGCAATTTGATTGATGTACTTTTTAATTTCCTCGGCGGTCATACCGATGCCGTGATCAGTTATGGAAATGGTTTTCTTCTTTTTATTTATCACAACCTCCACCATGAGTGAGCCGACTTCCTGCGTATATTCGCCAAGGGCGGCAAGACGCTTTAATTTTTGGGATGCGTCTACGGCATTAGATACCAACTCTCTTAAAAAGATTTCATGGTCAGAATATAAGAACTTCTTAATGATAGGGAAGATGTTCTCTGTATGTATGGAAATATTACCTTTTTCTTGCATTTGCGTTAACTAAATTAGTTCTGTAATGAGCAGCAAGTATCAAATATTATTCCACAGAAGAAAATGGCACAAGAACGTGTCAACTTGTCAGAATTTATGTCAAAAAGAGTAGATAATTCAAAGAAAGCGTCTCACCGAATTCGGTCCATACTTTTTACTAGCTTCTCATCCCTTCGGATAAATCTATTGGATACCAAATTGCTCATCATACCAGATACAATTAGATAAAATCCAAAGAGGTAACTACCTTGATATTCTTGGGCCAATAAAGGCTCTGCTTTAAAAATAAAGTAAATAACGATCCCCATGGTAATGGCCATAACCAAACTATTCAGTGCGCCGAGTTTTATTTGAAACAATCTGTTTTTATACTGAAAGATAGAAAAAATGGAGATGGCTGTGGATATCAAAGCAAATAGACCAATGTAAATGGTATTCTTTTCAAAAAGGACCTCACCTTGACCCGCATCAACATCATTACTTTCGTATTTTAAGTGAAAAGCAGTCAATATAGCCCTTTCTGACGGCTCCAAGGAGGATTTCTGCCAGATAGGAAAAAATAAGATAAGCCCCATAGACAGGGCGGCAATGAAAAGAAAGATTGATTGAAGTCGCTGAATCATAACAAGGATTATTTGTGCAAAAGAATACATCCGATTGTACAAAGACAAATAGATTAGCTTTATTTTGCAACATGCGCTATTTTCTCGAGATCAGCTATAATGGAACTCAATACCACGGCTGGCAATTGCAATCTAATGCAATTTCTGTTCAAGAGGTAATAGAAAAAGCCTTGGGACATTTGCTCGGAAGTCCCACATCTATCGTGGGTAGTGGTAGGACTGATGCCGGTGTTCATGCCTCACAGCAATTTGCCCATTTTGATGGACCTGAGATAGATAAAGAAAGATTGCACTATAAATTGAATGCTTATTTACCCAAAGACATTTCTATTAATAAAATACATCTGGTTAGGGCCGATGCGCATGCCAGGTTTGATGCAGTTTCGCGAAGTTATCAATACCATATGCACGCATCTAAAAATCCTTTTAAGCAGGGATTTTCTTATTTTATGCATTCAGAATTAGCTTTGGATAAAATATCGATAGCCTGCGAAGTACTAGAAAATTGGACAGATTTCGAAGCATTCAGTAAGGTCAAAACAGAGGTCAATAATTTTAATTGTGTGCTGATGAAAGCAAGTTGGAAGCAGACGGCGCAAGGCCATACTTTTTTTGTTACCTCAAACAGATTTCTTCGAGGGATGGTTAGGGCCTTAGTAGGAACATTGATTGAGGTGGGAACCGAAAAGCTATCAATAGCAGATTTTCAAAATATATTGATAAAAAGAGATAGATCTGGAGCCGGTGTTTCTGTGCCCGCTTGTGGCCTATTCTTGTCAGAGGTGATTTATCCAAAAGAAATTTATCAAATTGACCAAGCATGAATAAAGAGATTACTTCAACACAGGCACCAATCGTAGATTCGACCATTTTGAGGAGGTTATTTGTTTTTGCAAAGCCTTATATGCTTCAATTTTGGATGTTAGTATTGCTGACCATCGCGTTGGCGGCAGTAGTGCCACTCCGGCCATATGTGATTAGGCTTACCATTGACGAACCTATAGCAAATAGAGATTTTCAGGGATTATTGAATATGATGTTACTCCTTACGGGCTTACTTGTCATTCAATCAATTATTCAGTACCTACATACTTTCTTATCCGGTGTTTTGGGACAATACATTATTAAGGATATTCGGATTAAACTTTTCAGGCATTTGCAAGGTTTGCGATTGAAGTTTTTTGATAAAACGCCTATTGGGAGATTGGTTACCAGAAACGTATCGGATATTGAAACACTTGCCGAAGTATTTAGTCAAGGGGTTGCTGCGATCATAGGGGATTTGCTTCAGTTGTTGGTGATTTTCGGATTTATGCTCTATCTAGATTGGAAGTTGGCGTTGATCAGTCTTTCAACCTTACCACTGCTGATATTGGCTACGTATATTTTCAAAGAGAAGATCAAAGTTTCCTTTAACACGGTTCGAACCGCGGTCGCCAATCTCAACACTTTTGTACAAGAACACATCACGGGGATGAGCATTGTGCAAATCTTCAATAGTGAAGCGATAGAGTTAAAAAAATTCAAAGAAATCAATAAGGAACATCGCAAAGCCAATATTAAATCGGTGATGTATTATTCCATTTATTTTCCAGTTGCTGAGATCATCCAAGCCTCAGGTATCGGTCTTGTCGTCTGGTTCGGAGCAGGAGCAGTTATTCAAGAACGCGTAGAGATAGGGGTACTGATTGCCTTTATCATGTACATTCAGATGTTTTTTAGACCGATCAGAATGATTGCTGATCGATTTAATACCTTACAAATGGGGATTGTCTGTGCCAAACGAATTACGGACTTGCTTGACAACAGAGAGCAGATCAGTAATACAGGAACTTTTAAATCAAAGGAGGTCAAAGGAAAAGTGACATTTGACAAAGTATCTTTCGCCTATAATGAAGAAGAATGGGTGCTTAAAAACATATCTTTTGAAGTTAAGCAAGGTAAAACCCTCGCCTTGGTTGGCGCTACAGGTGCAGGTAAAAGTTCGATCGTCAATTTACTAAATAGATTTTATGAGATCAATCAAGGTGAGATCAGGATCGATGACGAATTAATACAGCACTATGAGCTACCGTATTTGCGCAAAAATATTGCAATAGTCTTACAAGACGTATTCCTATTTTCTGACACTATTTTTAATAATATTACCCTTAAAAATCCCAATATATCTCGGGAAAAAGTAATTGAAGCAGCAGATTTGGTTGGAGCTAGGGGTTTTATTGAGCGGTTGCCCGGTGGGTTTGATTATGATGTCATGGAGCGAGGAGCTACTTTATCAGTGGGACAGCGGCAGTTAATTTCTTTTGTGCGTGCGATGGTCTATGATCCTAAAATTATTGTACTCGACGAGGCCACTTCATCAGTTGATTCGGGGACAGAAGAATTGATACAAGCTGCTATTGCCAAATTAATGAAAGGGCGTACGGCGATCGTGGTAGCCCATCGATTGTCTACTATTCAAAAAGCCGATAATATTATTGTTTTGGATAAAGGCGAGATCAAAGAAATGGGGACTCATGAAGCTTTGTTGCAGCTGCATGGATTTTATGCGAAGCTCCATGAAATGCAATATAAAGAGGTAGCGGTTTGAAAAAGACATCCAAAAGAACCTATTTGGTTATTATTATTTGTTCTATTTTAATAAGTGCCTTTTCCCTTAATTATGCCTATACGTTACTTGGGGGCTATACGAAGCTGGAAGTTTATATATCGGGTCAAACAAGTAGGTTAATGGTTGGTCGGTCCTTTAGGGGTCGACAGACATCGGCGGAAATAGAAAAATTTTATATAGAGATGCGAGACATGGTATTGAGTCAAACCTTTCCAGGGACGCTGGCAGTTGTGAATTTTCAAGATTCCTCGTTGGCTCCTAATGAAATCAGTCAATTTATTGGTGTGATTTTAGAGGGAGAAAGTGCCAAAGTGCCCATGCAATATGAGTTAAGAGAATTTCAATGCACACAAAAATTGGCCATATTCTTAACGATGCATCCTGTCGTGATGCCCATGGCGAGCGAAGTAGAACAACGCCTAAGATTCAAAGCCGATTCTTTAAATATAGCATTAGGCGATTTTATATTTGAAATACACTATCCAGATGACTCAAAAGTAATTGAGGCTTGGTCCAAAAACTAGTTCAATCTGTGTCTTGACTTAGTTGTTTGTCGTGAATGGACTTATAGATGCCATCGTGGTCCATTAATGTTTCATGAGTCCCCTGTTCCATGATACTTCCGTCCTGTAGTACAAGTATCCTATTGGCCAATTTGGCTGAGGACACGCGATGTGAGATGATCAGTGAGGTCCTGTTTTTCATGATTCTGGCCATGGCTTCAAGGATAGCATTTTCTGTTTTAGTATCAACGGCAGAAAGGGCATCATCTAGGATAAGTATTTTGGGCTCTCGCACAATAGCTCTCGCGATAGAAACGCGCTGTTTTTGGCCACCAGAAAGGGTTATTCCACGTTCTCCTACGCGGGTGTCAAAGCCAAGGGGTAACTCAGTGATGTTATCCAACAAATCCGCATCTTTTGCCGCTTTGATAATGCGATCTTCCGATACGCCAGCGTTTCCAAAGGCAATATTGTTACGTATGGTATCTGAAAATAAAAAGACATCTTGGGGCACAAAGCCTATTTGTCCTCTTAGGGCGTCCAAACTATATTTGCGAAGATCAATGCCATCAATTTGCAAACTACCGGAAGAAACATCATACATCCTGCAAATCAAATTGGCAATAGTACTTTTTCCAGAACCAGTATTACCTATGATGGCTACCGATTCTCCGGAGTTTATCTTAAACGAGATGTCTTTCAGCGCCTCAATTCCAGAATCAGGATAAGTAAAATAGACATGACTAAATATAATTTCACCCTTTATCGCAGAAGTTACATTTTCAGTGGAGACGATATCAGTCTGGGTTTGAAGGAATTCATTGATCCTTTTTTGAGAGGCAGCAGCTTGCTGAATGATACTCGTAATCCACCCCAAAGAGGTTACGGGCCATGTCAGTAGATTTACATAAATAATAAATTCGGCAATAATTCCGGTACTAATTGAGCCATTGAACACTTCAATACCTCCAATATAAACAGTAAGGATCACGCTCATGCCAATAAGAGCCATGATCAATGGGAAGAATAACGCTTGGACGAACGCCAATTTCAAGGATTTATTTTGGTAATCAATACTCTCCTTTTCAAAATTCCCGGAGATGTCGTCTTCTCGATTGAAAGCCTTGATCACCCGGATACCAGAAAAAGCTTCCTGTACGAATGTAGAAAGTCTAGAAAGACTTTGCTGAATTCTTTCAGAGCGCTTATTGATAATGTTATTAACTAAATAAATACTGACCGAGAGCAGAGGCAATGGAATTAACGAGTAAAGGGTTAGTTTATAATTAATGGAAAACATAAATGGAATGACCATGATGAACAGGGTAAATAGCGTGATACCATACATGATAGCCGGACCAATGTACATACGTACTTTACTCACATCCTCAGAGATACGGTTCATCAAGTCGCCTGTGTTGTTTCTCCTATAAAAGCTCAGCGGTAGACTTTGATAATGTTCAAAAACCTCATTCTTGAGGTCATATTCAATATGTCGAGACATCACAATGATGGTTTGACGCATAAAAAACATAAAAACGCCTCTTAATAGAGCGGAAATTAAAATTAAGATACCCAGTACCCAGATCGATTGGGCGAATAATGAATAGGCATTTTTCTGGAGGTCAAAGCCTTCAAAAAGCTGGTATAATTCGAAGCTGCCTTGAAGAAGATCAAACGAATACCTCACTAATACAGCAGGCATTATTGAAAAGAGATTAGCAACAATAATAAATAAAGTACCCAAAATAAGTGGAGACTTGTATTTAAGCAAATACTTATTGAGGTGTGCTAAATCTTTCACAGTGTTAAAAGGAATATTTTTCCAAATGATTATTTGGTACAAAAAAAGTACTTTTGTGACCAGTAAAAAAATGGCTTCGCTGAATGATACAAATTTAGACTAGAATTTCTTTTAATAATGTCAGAAAACTCACCCCTATTGAAATCTTCGACAATTTTAGATAAAATGTCGGAGATGGCCCACGAGCAGCTCGTTTTTTGTAGTGACAAAGAAACGGGACTTAAAGCGATCGTCGCCATTCATAATACAGTTTTGGGACCAGCCATGGGCGGGACCAGGCTATGGAATTATGCCACTGAAGAAGAGGCAATTAATGACGCTTTGAGGCTATCTAGAGGGATGACCTTCAAGAATGCCATTGCTGGACTGAATATCGGAGGAGGAAAAGCAGTAATTATTGGAGAGGTAAAAAAAATTAAAAATGAGGCTTTGATGCGTCGTTTCGGTAAATTTATTGACGGATTAGGTGGGAGATACTGGACAGCCGAGGATGTTAATATGAGTACCCAAGACATGGAATATATCCGTATGGAGACGCGCTATGTAGCTGGAATACCTGAAGCAAAAGGGGGATCAGGCGATCCAAGTCCTGTAACTGCATATGGTGTATTTTGTGGAATTAAGTCTTGTCTAAACAAGGTATATGGCAGTGATTCGCTTGAGGGAAAGAAAATAATGGTTCAAGGCGCAGGCAATGTAGGCTCTTATTTGATTGAACAATTAGTCAAAGAACATGCTGAAGTTTTTGTTTCTGATATTTTTGAAGAAAAGTTAAAAAAAATCACCGATCGATTCAAAGTTCAAGTAGTGGCGCCTACGGACGTATATGACAGAGATGTTGATATTTATGCACCTTGTGCACTTGGAGCCACCCTTAATGATCAGACGATTCCTAAATTAAAATGTCGGATTGTCGCCGGAGGTGCCAATAATCAATTGGCAGATGAGTTCAGACACGCCAAAATGCTTAAAGACCGGGGAATTCTTTATTCGCCTGATTTTTTAATTAACGGCGGAGGCATCATTAACGTCTATTTTGAGCAACAAGGAAATTATCAAAGAGACAAAGTTTATCAAAAGGCGGGGGATATTTATAAATTGAACACCGATGTGATTAATCTTGCAGAACGAAATGATATAACTACGCATGAGGCGGCCTTAGAAATTGCCTTAAAGCGTATTGAAGATTTTGCTAATTTGAAATGAACTAGTGATTAGTTTAAAACGTTCTTTAAATGTTAAATAGAAGGGTCTTAAGGGTGAAAGCGATGCAAGCATTGTATAGCTATTTCTTAATGAAAGCATCATTACGAGAATTGGTGGAAGAGGAATTGCTCTTAAAATACGCCCTAGATCCTGCGATACATGATTTTGGCGATCGAGACATTTTTGAGGCCAAACAATTAACGATCAAAAATTCCTTCGGTGCTTTTTTCACTGAGGGTCATCATGGAACATCACCCGATTTAACAGAAGAAGACGTTCGAGCAATTAAAAACAGTATTCTTAGTTACGAGTATCTCATAAACTTAGAATTGGCCAAAATTCAAAAAAACATGTTGGCTGAGCGGGAGCAAATACTTCATTTATACTTGAAAATATTGTTGCTGCCTGCTGAATTTGCGTTTGTTGATAAGCAAGATCGCGAAAAAATAAAAAGCAGCTTTCTTAAAAAAAATGGATACGGCGGGTTATCTGAAAACGTGATTATCGATCGGATCAAAACAAATCCAGAGCTGAATAGGTTAGTGAAATCAAATGAAATTAGTTGGCAGTCTGATATAGATCAGATTCGTCAATGGCACAGGGATGTTTTGAAGAAGGATCCCTACTTTATCGAAAACCAGTCCTTAGAAACGCCAACGGCAGCACAGCACTTGGATCTTGTTAAATATATTTTTAAAAAGGTTATTTTTAAAAATGAAGTCTTGGAGGCTTATTTCGATAAAAATGATTTGAGATGGAATGAAAATAAGCCCATCATTAAAAGTATGGTTTTAAAGACCATTAAGATTTTCGAGGACGGGGCAGAAGAATCTTTGACATTACAATCGCTCAGTCACAATGAAGACGAGGATTTTGATTATTTGAAAAAACTTTTTTCCCAAACCGTTGAGAAGGAATATGAATTAGAGCAAATTATAGGCAAAAAAGCCAATAATTGGGATGTTTCTCGCATGGCAGTGACAGATATGATTATACTGAAAATGGCACTCACTGAAATGATGATATTTCCAAGTATTCCTGTTAAGGTGACCATTAATGAATTTATTGAAATATCCAAAAATTATAGTACTCCAAAGAGTAAACAATTTGTGAATGGAATTTTGGATGTTTTGGCAAACGAACTATCTTCGAAGGGTATTATTAAAAAAAGCGGCAGAGGATTAATTGACAATAAATAAAAAATAGATGAGTAAAGACTCAAAAAATTCGTTTCTTGCCTTTTTGTTTGGACTGATGGCCGGTGGTATGCTGGCACTTTTATATGCACCAGAAAAGGGCTCCAATACGCGGGACAGGCTTTCTTTTTTGTTGGATAAGTACAAAAAAAGAATGGAAGAAATAATGTCTGAATTTGTCGAAGGCAAAGATCTTTCTGATAATGAAGCTAAATCAGAAGGGGAGAAAATCATAGTAAATGCAAAGCAAAAAGCAGATGAGTTGCTTGAAGATGTGAATGGATTGATTAATAGGATAAAGAAAAATCGTTGATTAATTAATGCATTGAAAATTTTCAGATACTTGTCGTATTATTCGTGAATAAATATTTATCATAATGAAAAACGTAAAAAAAGTTGCAGGAATGTTTGTATTAGTCCTAATAGGATTTAGTTGTACCAACAAGGAGATAGAATCTCGTCTTGCCAAATTAGAGGGTAAAATGGCCGAATTGGAAACTAGTGGCATAAGAACGCCCAAGCCAGTAATGCCAACCAACGATTCGGCAGTTAAGCCAGAAGGGCCTCTTCCGACATTGAATTTTTCAGAAGAAGCATATGATTTTGGCACCATTAATGAGGGTGAAATAGTAAGTCATGTATTCTCATTTGTAAATGAAGGAGACGCGCCTTTGATCATTAGTAGCGCTACTGCTTCATGTGGATGTACCGTTCCTGTCTGGCCAAGAGACCCTATCCCAGCTGGTGGAAAAGGTGAAATTAAAGTAGAATTTAATAGTAGAAGTAAGCCAGGGGTACAAAACAAAACAGTCACTGTTACGGCCAACACGTATCCCAAGGTAAGTCGACTGAATATTCAAGCCAACGTAAACAAGGCAGATCCATCTTAAGAGCATTATGATTCAAACTATTATTTTACAAGCAGCAGGGAATTATTCTCAGTTTATCATGCTGGGAGGTATGGTTGTTATATTTTATTTCTTTTTTATTAGACCGCAGCAAAAAAAGCAGAAGGAAACCAAGAGTTTTATAGAAGCGATTAAAAAAGGAGATATCGTTGTAACCCTTGGAGGAATTCATGGAAAAGTGATTTCCGTTGATGACGACACCATTACCCTTGATGTTGATCGAGGGAATAAATTGGTTGTTGAGAAATCATCAATTTCATCAGACACAAGCAAAAAATATGCAGATCAGAAATAGACATCTATGATGTGATGATCAAATTGAAGTTTAAAAATTTCTTGAAAGATTGGAAGGTAGTAGTGCTCTCAATATTGGTGGCTTCTACCTTTTGGTTTTTTAGGGCCTTGAATAAAGATCATAGTGCGCTGATTAGTTATCCTATTGAGTTTGTTTTTGATAAGGATCAGGCGGTAGTCATGTCGCCACTTCCGGACGTAATAAAAATAGACATTAACAGCAGGGGATGGAACATATTCCGAAGGACCTTGTTATTTAGTATCGAACCTCTCCGCGTCGAATTGGAGAATCCTTCAGAAGTACTGTTTCTTACAAGGTCTTTTTTGACACCTATCATTGAAGAACAGCTACAAGGACTGAAGATCAACTATATTCTGACTGATACGCTTTACTTAAATATTGAGCGAAAAGTATCTAAGGAAATCAATTTAAAAGTAGATTCCCTCAATCTTTCGATTGAAAATGGGCATCGAGTGACCTCACCTATCTTAATTGAGCCAAACTCTGTAACGCTTACAGGCCCGGAATCAATTATTAATTCTCTGGAAAGTGATTATTATTTTTTACCAAAGGAGAGAAACATTGATGAAAATTTTAGTAGACCCATAAAAATACCAATCATTTTTGAAAATATTCTATCATTTTCTCCCAATGAGGTTCGGGTCTCTTTTAAAGTGTCTGAAGTTTCAAATTTCACCATTACGGTTCCTATAGAATTAAAAAATTTTCCTCCAAATCGGCCAATCCAACTTTTGGATTCTGCAATAACCCTTGTCTATATAGTAGAAAAATCTGTGGGTGCCAGATTTTTGCCTGACGATTTTCAAATCGTGCTTGATTATGAGTTGCGTCAATCTGATACCGTTGCCATACCAATACTAAAGAAGTATCCGTTGGATACCATGATCCAGATCATATTTGATCCAGGAGAGATTCAGTGGACCTATCATGATTAAATCTTTACTTATTGGGCTTACGGGAGGAATAGGAAGTGGGAAGAGTACGGTTAGCAGGATTTTTTCTTCCATGGGTATACCTGTCTATGACGCCGATGCCAGAGCCAAGTATTTGATGAACTATAATGATCAAATATGCGCACAGATCATTGAGTTAATTGGGCCAGAAAGCTATCAAAGGGGTGTATTAAATAGCACGCTGATAGCAGACCGATCTTTTGGAAACCCAGAAGTATTATCTAAAATTAATAGAATCGTACATCCAGCAGTCGGTCATGATTTTTCAGATTGGGTCGCGGTCCAAGGCGCCCATCCGATTCTTTTAAAAGAATCGGCTTTGCTATTTGAGACGTCCGTATATAAACAGTTAGATCAAACTATTTTAGTGGTAGCGCCTAAGGCACTAAGGATGGCTCGTGTCTTGAAGCGAGACCCCCAACGTATGCCAGCAGAAATTGAATCGATTATGGCTCGCCAACTTCCAGATGCCGAAAAATTGGCAATGACCAAGTTTGTGATCCAGAATGACGAAGTTGAACCAGTAGTGCCTCAGGTAATAAAGTTGTGTGCAGAAATAAAGTTAAAAATAGATCATTTAATGATCTAGGTCAAAGATGAGATACTAGATTCAAACTAAAACTCACACATAATTCGCTCATAATCATCAGGTCGATAAGCTCGTGAATAGAGTTGTTCACCATTGAAGTTTTTTGCAATTAAAATATGAAAAGGTGCGGAGGGAATATAGATTTCGAATAAAAAAATGGTTATGTCGTCATTAAAAATAGCTCTTATGTCGGTGTATTCTGGAGCATAGTGTTGCGATTGATCCCCGTAAAACAGGCCATATTTTTCACCATTAAAGTAGCGATAGACCTCTCCTTTCTTAGACAGTAATTGGAATTTCCTGACCCCTGTTAAAATAACGTTTTGATCATTTATCGCGATAAGGTCCCACGTATCATTTTTTTTAACCCAACTCAAAGAATCATTTAATGCGATAATTTCATCGTATTTGAAATCGATAATAGTTTCCCCATTTTCATCTATTACGCCCGATGAAGTGTTTTTTTGTGTTAGGTAATAAGACCCAAATCGTTCAAGCGAGCCATCGGCTGGATTAATGATTATTTTTTTATGTACTAAATCAAATCCCTCAATTTTCCCGTTTCGAAGTAACTGAGCGATATTCTCTTTTTGTTCTATGAAATCATAGCGTGGTAAAATGATAATTTCACCATCTTTATCTAAAAGACCTTGCTTTTTGTCTTTTGTCACTTTAAAGAGGGAGTCCGTTAGGCAGTAGATGTCCTCGAACGCTCCCTTGAACATAAGCACACCCTCCGAGTTATAAACTTCTTTAACAGTTTCAAATTCTTTTTGAAGATATTCGGCCACAATTTTACCACGCTCATCTCGATAGGAGAGGGATCTTAAATTTTCTTTTTTGTCCAGTGTGAGGTGTGTGCCATTTGGGAAAAGCACATAGGAAGAATCGGTATCAAGAATGGCAAGAGACATGCCATTGACCAAAAACAGAGAATCAATTTGGCTTAAGAGCAGACCACCCTCTTCAATTACTAAATTCCATTTATTATTTTTGAATGCAAACCAATGATCATTTGCTATTAGTTCACTGAAAGTGTCGGTTCCGAAATGGTCGATGTATTGTTCATCGTAAATTTTATAGTCATTAGTACTTCTGGAGTAGCGATAATTTTTTGTGGTTACAATTTTGCGAGCGGATTCCCAAGGGATCAGAAAATCACCTGCAATGGATAGCAACGCTTCGTTATTTTGATTGTAAACGATTGCTAGTGAATCATTGAGTAATTCAAAATCATCAAAATCAAGTGATAAGACTAGGTTTTCTTTTTCAATCCCTTGTGAGACAAAGGCAATATTGTGGAGGGCTATATGATTGCCCAATTTAAAAATCCAAAACGCCCCTGCTGTTTGAATATCGTCGTAGCTAAAAGGGGTGAGTATCTTTCCTGTAAACGTGGCCAATGCCCATTTACCAGCATTTTTTATTTTTAACCATTTCCCCCCGACAATAGCCGCATCCTGAAGAGAATCGAAAATAATTTTACCCGATTTATGGATAATTTTCAATCCATTTGGGGTTTCAATTTTTAAAAACCCGAGGCCTATATCTTGATAATTGGTGATGACTCCCGAATACACGACAATACCGGCTCTGTTGATGAGTTGCGTAGCCTCAGAGGGAATGGTGACGCCCAATATATCTGTTTCAAAAAGCTCACATAAGACATTTTTTCCAAGAAAGGAATTATATTTTGCTTCTAGGATCATATGACCGTTTAAGTCAATCATTCCGAATTTTTGGTCTACCAAAATAGTTAATAATGATTTTTGATCCAATAAGGCAATCTGATGAAGGGAATCTATGAGCGTTGGATACTCACCTGAAGTGAAGCATTCAAAAAAGGTAGTTTTGTCCAAGTGGTATAAAATTGAAATGATTTCCTGTGCTCTTTGACTATTGGGATAAGAGCTGATATGGTTTAAATAGGCATTATAGTCGTTTTGATTTAATGTTTTCTGGAAAATAGTTTCAATAGCATTTTGCCTGAAAGCAGATTGAGGATAGGCAACAGTAAATCGCTGATAATCTGAGAGTAACCCACCAGCAGTTTTTTCTTCATATAAGAGTTTTTCGTATAGATTATTTGCTTTTTCTGAAAAACGAGAATAAGGGAAAGATTGGGTATATCCCCAATAGGCATTCCAATCATTGAGATGTGCTACTGAATCAAAAGCGAGACTATCAATAATATACAGAAGAGACGCTTTCTGTGAGCTTTGAGGATAGGAGGACAAAAATGAATACAAATCTGACATGTTATAGCTGCCTGATGGGGCCACTTTTGTCTGATGTTCAATGTCTAATAGGGTAGTTTCTAGATCTTGTAAAGTGAAATCCGCAGCCAGAAATTCGTTTAAGATCTTTTCTTCGGCAGTATTAAAATCTAAAACGGCTTGTTCTGCATAAATCCTGGCTTTGTTCAGGTCGTAAAATTGAGGAATTGTGTCGCAAGACAATAGGCGGGCATACATCCATCGGCTACCTGGATTGTTAGGATATTTCGAAATATCGGCATCTAACAGTTCGAAAACTTTTGAGAGTTCTTCTTTTTCCAGTGTGCGAAAGATACGTCTGAGATCTTGGGCCGAAACGATCCAGCAGCCCAAGAGCATCCATACGAACAGTATTTTTTTCATCAACTACATTTATCACGTAAAATTACAAAAAGGAAAGCAGTCTATTGATAAACTATTCAAAACCTTTAATTTGAATAGTTTATAACCTTTTGTTTAGGCATCAATCTATCTGTTATGATCGACGATTGGCAAGAAGTGGAGGGGGCTCGCCTGTGAAAGGATTCCATCGACTGATGCTCTTAGCGCCAAAACCAGAAGCGCGCATGATCATTCTGTCGCCGTATTTGTCGCGTATTTTATCCATAGCTTGGTAGAGATCATAGGCATTTTCAGCTTCTTCAAATAAATTTATTTGGTGACCTCCGCCTACCAAATGACTGAGCTTTACTCCGATCAGTCGTACCAATAAACGTCTCTGATAAAGTTTTCGATACAAGTCAATCACAATGGGCAGGATTATTTGATCCGAGGCACTATATGGAATTCTTTTTTGGAGGGTATAGGTTTGAAAATCTGAGTACCTGATTTTCACGGTGATGCAGGCACTTAGTTTATTACCCCTTCTCAATTGAAAAATAAGATTCTCTGCCATAGCAACGAGTATTGTTTTGAGTTTATCGACGTCTATGGTATCCGTATCAAAAGTGCGTTCTGTGGATATAGATTTGCGTTCTTGATAAGGAATGACGGGTGTAAGGTCTATGCCATTTGCTTTTTTCCAGATACGGATTCCATTCTCTCCAAAAACTTTAGCCATCATTTTTATGGGCATTTCTTGAATTGTTTGGATTTGCTGAATACCTAAATCACATAAACTACGATAGGTTTTTTCACCAACCATAGGGATCTTTCTTACGGATAATGGGGCCAGAAAAGATTTTTCATCTCCTTTGAAAATCTGTATCTGATTGTTTGGCTTTGCTTCACTGGTAGCTATTTTTGAGACGGTTTTATTAGAGGAGAGACCGTATGAAATGGGAAGGCCTGTTTCTTTAATGATTCTTTGGCGCAATTCGGAAGCCATTTTTTGACAACCATGAAATTTATCAATACCGGTAAGGTCAATATAGAACTCATCAACAGAGCTTTTTTCGTAAAGTGGCACGGTCTCTCGGATGATGTCGGTCACGTCTTGAGAATGTTTGGAGTAGGTGGCTGAATTGCCATGCAATACAATGGCGTCTGGGCAGAGTTTTTTTGCCATTTTCATGGGCATGGCGGAGTGAATGCCAAAGGCGCGTGCTTCATAACTACAGGCGGCAACGACACCCCGATCAGAAGTTCCGCCTATTAAGAGGGGTTTGCCGATCAAGTGGCTATTAATCAGCCGTTCACAAGAGACAAAAAAAGTGTCTAAATCCATGTGAACAATGTTGCGATTGGGAATTTCGTGGTTCATATTAGGCGGCAGGTATTTTTTGTATTTGTTCTCCTTTTTTTAAATCGGCATACCGGGGGTCTGCTACCATGGCAAGGTGGATCATTTCGGTAATTTCAATACTCAAACAACCAAACTCTTCCATAATGACACCAGTGAGGGCGTAGATCCCGCTACCTCTGAAAGGATAGTTGATAAGGATTTGAGGAAAATGGACCGTATCAATGAATGCCCCCTCTATATCTAAAAAATTACCAAACTGCATGATGGATCCCTTCTGAGTCTTTGTTCTTTTAGTAGCGATCAGGTACCCATAGACTGTCACCTTTTGATCAATGTAATATTCAAGATCTTTGGCCGTCAATGTGTTGGTAATAGGGTTGAGCAAAAAATCGAATGGTGATCGAAGAGGGAAACCAAAATATTCTAGCTCGTCAAAGGAATCGGCTAGAGGTGCTCGTGTGAGAGGGGGTGTTTTGTAAGTGATTCTTTCTGTCTTAAATAGATTGAAATGAGCTACTTCTAGACTTATTTTACGAATTTTCATGTGGGCTTCCCATAATAATTCGTATTTATTTTTTTTCGTAAATCCAAAGGCATTGATTTTGATTAAAATAGAAATTTGTTCAATACTGATGGGGGTTCTTTTGATAAAATCATCTAGGTCCTGGTAGTGTCCCATTACATTCCTATCGGCAATGATTTTTTTTATAAAGTTGGTTTCGATTGATTTTATCAAGAGAAATCCTAAGATAATTTTCTTACCGAAAATACAAGTTTCAAAGGCACCTGTATTCAAGCAGGGAGGTGCAATTGTGGCACCATGTAGCCTAGCTTCATGCACGTAAAGTTCTGTTTGATAAAAGCCTCCAAAATTATTGAGGGTGGCGACTAGGTATTCGAGTGGGTAATGAGCTTTCAGAAATAGACTTTGGTAGCTTTCTACGGCGTAAGAGGCGGAATGTCCTTTCGCAAATGCATAACCGGCAAAGCTTTCGATTTGTCTCCAAATTTCATTTACTTCTTCGACAGGGTAGGCTTCTTTTGCGCAATTGGCAAAGAATTTTTTTTTCACTTTTATAAATTCTTTCCTGCCTCTGTATTTGCCAGACATTCCGCGGCGAAGCACATCGGCCTCTCCAAGAGCTAGTTTTCCGTAATAATGCGCTACTTTGATGACGTCTTCTTGGTAGACCATAATGCCAAAGGTTTCTGGCATGATCTCCAACATAATGGGATGAGCTTCTTTGATGCGGTCTGGAAAACGAGACCTTAAGATATATTCTCGCATCATTCCAGATTGAGCAACACCGGGGCGTATGATCGAACTGGCAGCGACCAGACCTAGATAGTTGTCGACTTGGAGTTTTTTCAAAAGCATACGCATGGCTGGGGACTCTACATAAAAGCACCCAATGGTTTTTGCAGTTCGTAAGAGTTTTTTAATTTTTTCATCTGCTTTAAAACGCTGGAGGTCATGGATGTCTATAGGCATTTGATTCGGATGATTTTTGGCAATAATGCTTACTGCATCTTTGATTTTCCCCAAGCCTCTTTGACTGAGAATATCAAATTTATAAAGCCCTATGTCCTCTGCAGTGACCATATCAAAATGAGTTGTTGTATAGCCTTTTGGAGGCATGAAAGTCGCAGTGTAGCAGTGTATGGGGCGTTCAGAAATGACAATGCCCCCAGCATGAATCCCGAGGTAATTCGGGAATCCTTCGATCATTTTGGCATAGGTGATAACCAATCTAGAGAGTTTGTCTATTGGCGTAGGTGTGGTTGAATTTCTTTTTGAGAGCTTGTCTATTTCATGTTTTGGAAGTCCGAATACCTTACCTAGCTCACGGATAGCTGCTTTGTATTGAAAGGTATTATATACGGCAATTAAGGCAGTATGTTGAAATCGACTAAAGATAAAATCGATTACGTCATCACGGTCTGTCCACGAAAAATCAAGATCAAAATCTGGAGGATTTTGACGATACAAACTGATGAATCGTTCAAAATAAAGGTCGAGTTCAATGGGATCGACATCGGTGATTCTTAGCAGATAAGCTACAATGCTATTGGCCCCACTACCACGGCCGATATAGAAATAGTCCTTGCTACGTGCATAATTAATGATCTCCCAATTGATCAGAAAGTAAGATACAAAACTCTTTTCACGAATGATTTGTAGTTCTTTCTTGATTCGGCTTAAGATCTGGGTATTACTGGTGGGATATCTGTAATCAAGGCCATCTTGACATAATTTTTGAAGCAATTTAAAGTCCGCCGCTTCATTCCCGGTATAGGTTTCTTGATTTCTTGATTTCCCTTTCTCAAAATCAAATTCAATCGAGCAGGCATTGAGTATTTGATAGGTATTCTCAATGAGTTGTGGCCATTCGAGAAATCTTTGTTTGATTGCGGATTCGCCAATTAATAAATCAGTTGCTTGACCTTGGGAATTCATGGAGAGCTTACTTAATAAGGTATTCTGATCGATGGCACGAAGCAATCTGTGCACGTTGAAATCCTTTTTATCTCTGAAAGAAGCAGTATGTAGAATGACCAATTTGGCCATATCAGGGACTATTTTGGAAAATTTGAGCTGGTTAAGTTGGTCATGACGGATACCTAAAAATTCATTTGCTTGTAGTTTGTAATGGCGTCCTTTTAGATAAGGATAGATGACGAAGGTATTGGTCAATATTTCGGCTCTGTCAGGGATTTTTGGAGCATTCGCTGAGAGAAAATTTGTCAGGTACGTATTTATTTGCTGAAAGCCAGCATTGTTTTTGGCCAGCATCACAAATTGTTGAATAGCGTTGTTTCGGAAGTCTACACCTAGTATTGGATGAATCTGATAATTGGGGGCCATTCTTGCGAAATCTAGACAAGCAGACGTATTGTTGATGTCTGTCAGCGCTAGGATTCTCGTACCCTGTAGGTGTGCGGTTTGAAGTAGCATATCGAGCGGAATAGTTCCATATCGAAGACTGAAATAGCTGTGTGTATTGAGGAGCATTTACTAATTATTTTAGTAAATGCTAATTTAAATAGCTAAAAATAATTTGCGCTATTTCTTTTCATTTTTTTACAAAAAAATAATTTTTTCTATGAGTCATTAGATTTTTAAGGCCTCGTTTTTTTTAATATTATGAATGAATGACGATTATTTAAGACAGTATGTAAAATTTAAAAAGGACTTTTTATTGCTTAAATGCTTCAGGATGCTCGTCCTCATAAGGTGTTAATTCCTGGATGAATCTAGCCAACTCCAAAATACTTGCTTCATCAAAATGATTTCCTATTAAGGTAATTGATCCCGGATTTTTTGCTGCGTATGACCCATTGGGTAATACGACACACGGATGACCCGTTAAATTGGTTATCAGTAGTTGATCGCTGAAAGAGGGGGCCAATAGCACATCAATATCCGATAGCAATTCATTGAAGGCAAGGGTGAGTTGATACCTCAGTCGATTGGCTTGAATATAGGAGACAGCAGGGACCATTTGGGCGGATCGGAATATATTCGGCCAAGCGTTTTCCGTTTGTCGGACCATAAGATCATCTTCATTAGATTGGGTAAGCACATCAAAAGCAGCAGCAGCCTCAACTTGCAGAATAAAACTGATGGCGGTCGCTGGAATGTTTTGTGGAAGTTTTTTTTCAATGAGTTCGAAACCCTGGGAACGAAGCAAATTCAAGGTGCTATTGTCATTTTTTGAATTTGATTTCGTTTCTTGAAAATCATGAAGAATTCCTATTCGGAGTTTTTTGATGTTCCGTGCATAGTCATAATTAAATGGGGCATCTCGAGTTGATAAATCGTTTATATCGGCACCTCTTATAGCTTCAAGGACTAAGGCGCAGTCCAAGGCATTCCTGCAAATTGGGCCCAATTTATCCATGGTCCAGCTCAAGGCCATGGCGCCATTTTTGCTTACACGACCATAAGTAGGTCGAAGCCCAGTAGCACCACAGCGTGTAGAAGGGGAGACGATAGAGCCCCTTGTTTCACTTCCAATGGCAAAGGGGACCAATCCTGCAACGGTAGCCGATGTCGATCCCGCAGAAGATCCGCTGCTGCCTTCTGTCAGGTCCCATGGATTTCGCGTGACGCCGTCGTACCAGACATCACCCATGGCCAATGCGCCCAATGTTAATTTTGCTACCAAAATGGCACCTGCTGCTTCTAAACGGTTGATTACTTCTGCATTTTCTTCTATTATTTGGTTTTTGTAGGGCATAGCTCCCCAGGTAGTTTTGTAGCCAGCAACACTTAACAAATCCTTGGCACCATAGGGAATACCATGTAAAGGACCTCGATAAATACCCTTTTCTAGCTCTAAGTCGGCACGCTTTGCTTGCGCACGAGCCATAGAATCAGTCAAGGTGATGACGCATTCTAGCGTATCCCCATATTTTTTTAATCGATTCAGAAACAATTCAGTTAATTCTAGCGAGGTGATTTGTCGGTTTTTGATCAAATAACTAAGCGCACTAACTGGATAAAAGGCCAATTCGTCTCTATTTTGAGGTAGTTTCACCTCTCTAGGCAGTTGCCAATCTATTGTTGATTGTGTTTTTTGGATTCTGCTAGGATTAAGTGGAGGAGACCAAATTAATCCAAAAGGCATATCATTTTGAATATTTTGAGCCCTTAATGCTTCAAATTTAGCCGAATTTGCATGCACCGTACCCTTCATCTGGAGAAGCTCGGTGGAGTCAAAACGGAGACCGATGAGCTCGGATGCAATAAGTAGGCTGTCTTGGGCCATACTTTGATGATTACTCAAGTACAACATTAGTACAAAGAGGATCGTCATTAATTTTTGTATTGTCACTTGTCTCATAGGATGTTTTGATAAAAGGCTTTCTCTGAAATAGTCATCCAGGGCACAATTTTTTTCTGAAAGTCCAAAAAGGCCTCATAAATTTTCTTGCTCTGCGGATCACTGGCGGTCAATTCTGCGATGGTTTCAATGGTATTAGCTCTAAAAGTTTTCATTACCTCATCTGGATAAAGCCTCATACTTACGCCCTGTGAAGCCTGAATTTTCGGTAAATATTGAGCGTTCATGGTATCAAGCCTCACGGGTGTGATGCGGTTTAGGCGAAGGCATGCGGTACGGATAATTTCTTGTAAATCTGTAGGTAGTGCTTCAAACTTGGATTTACTAACTAACATTTCTAGTACGGTGCCAAGTTCATGCCAACCTGGGTAGTAATAGTATTTGGCTACATTTTGAAAGCCCATTAGATAGTCATGATAGGGGCCAATCCATTCGGTTGCATCTATCACCCCTCTTTCAAGATTGGTGTAGATTTCTCCACCCGCCATTAGCATAGGGGTACCTCCTGATTTGGCCAATACCTTACCCCCGAGACCAGGGATTCTCATTTTGAGACCTTTTAGATCGTCTACTGAATTAATTTCTCGGTTGTACCAACCGCCCATTTGACATCCTGTATTCCCAGCACTTATAGGGAGCAAATCAAATGGGGCGTAAAGCTCCTCCCAAAGTGCTTGTCCTCCGTTTCCCAAAATCCAAGTATCCATGAGTTGGGCGTTTACGCCAAAAGGGATCGTCGAGAGAAATTGACCTGCCGGTATTTTGCCGGCCCAGTAGTATGCAGCACCATGATTCATTTCTACCGCGCCATTACTTACCGCATCAAACCCCTCTAAGGCAGGGATTAATTCACCACCACCATAGACGGTAATTTCCATTCGACCACCAGACATTTTTTTGACCCATGCAGCTAAGTCGCTACATCCTTCACCCAAAATAGGAAAATTCGGTGACCACGCAGTGGTCATTTTCCACCGATAGGTATTATTGAAATTAATATAAGGTCCTTTTTCTGAACTTTTAATAACTTGATCATTACATCCCAATAAACTTGCGGTGCTGGTTACAGCTACCGTTTGAAGTGATTTTTTCAGAAAATTTCTGCGGTTTTTCGCTGTTTTTTTCAAAGTATCTTATTTAATGGATAACACAAGAAGATGATGACCAAAATACAAAATCTCAGCGGGACAATCACACAGAAATAGGATTTATTAGTTAAATCCTTGAATAAGCTTATCCTAGATAAAGTCTTGGTTTGGTATACCAAATTACGACATTTTGTCTTGAATTTCCTTTAACTTCAACAATGAGGAGACATTTTGACCCCAATTCACATATGGTCTTGGATTTGTGGGATGTACAGTAAGCAAATAATAAGTTGAAATGAACTTTAAAAATTACACGATAAAATCTCAGGAAGCCCTAAACAAGGCTACTGAAATAGCTACTTCTTATGATCAGCAAGTAGTGGAAACAGGCCATTTATTGCAAGCCATATTCCAGTCGGATGAAAATTTAATCTCATTTCTATTTAAAAAAATGGGTGTTCAGCGATCCGTTTTGGAATCTAAATTAGTACTTATCATCACCCATTACCCCAAGGTGACAGGGGGACAGCCTTATTTATCCAATACTGCAGCACAGGCGCTGCAGCAGGCAGAAAAATTATTGAAAGAGTTGGGAGATGAGTACGTGGCTGTTGAGCATATCATATTGGGTATCCAAAAAGGAAAAGATAATATTGCTCAATTATTAAGGGATTTTGGTTTTGATCAGAAAACTACGTTGGCCGCGATATCTGAGCTAAGGGGTGGTAGAACGGTACAGGACCCCAATGCCGAGACCAAATATAGATCCCTCGATCGCTATTCCAACAACCTTAATGAATTGGCCAAGAAAGGGAAAATTGATCCAGTAATTGGCCGCGATGAAGAAATAAGACGGGTTTTGCAAATTCTTGCTAGACGCACCAAAAACAACCCTATTTTGCTTGGAGAACCAGGTGTCGGTAAGACGGCCATTGTGGAGGGTTTAGCCCAGCGAATTGTCTCCGGGGATGTCCCTGAAAACCTTAAGTCCAAAACCATCATTTCATTGGATATGGGATTGTTGATAGCTGGGGCCAAGTACAAAGGGGAATTTGAGGAAAGGCTCAAGTCCGTGATCAAGGAGGTCTCAGATAGTGAGGGGGAAATTATTTTATTTATAGATGAGATTCACACCCTCATCGGGACCGGAGGAGGTGGCGATGGTGCCATGGATGCTGCCAATTTGTTAAAGCCCGCACTTGCAAGGGGTGAACTACATGCTATTGGCGCTACAACCCTAAATGAATATCAAAAATACATTGAAAAAGACAAGGCATTGGAGCGAAGATTCCAAGCTGTGCGGGTAGATGAGCCTTCGGTTCAGGATGCTATTTCTATTCTAAGAGGGATCAAAGATAAGTATGAATTGCATCATGGTGTTCAGATAAAAGACGACGCGGTGATTTTGGCTGTTGAACTTTCCCATAGATACATAACGGATCGGTTTTTGCCAGATAAGGCCATTGATTTAATAGATGAGGCCGCGTCAAAGTTAAGAATTGAAATAGATTCTTTGCCAGAAGAATTGGATGAACTGAATAGGCGCATTATGCAGCTTGAAATCGAACGAGAGGCGATACGCAGAGAAAAGGACAAGGTCAAAGAATTAGATTTGAGTAGAGAAATTGCAGATTTGGAAGGATCAAGAAATGAGCTCAAAGCCAAATGGGAAAATGAAAAAGGGGTTATTCAGGGGATTCGAATGCAAAAAGAAAGCATTGAGAAATTCAAGATTGAAGCAGATCAAATGGAGCGTTCTGGAGATTTGGGTAGGGTAGCTGAGCTTCGTTATGGTCATATCCTTAAGGCCGAGGAACAGTTGAAAGCATTTCAAATCCAACTTCAGGAAATGCAGAATGGGGATTCTTTATTGAAAGAGGAAGTGGATGGAGAGGACATAGCGGAAATCGTTGCCAAATGGACCGGAATTCCTTTGGCAAAGATGCTTCAGGGCGATCGAGAAAAATTACTTCATTTAGAAGAAGAACTGGGTAAGAGGGTAGCAGGTCAATCCGAAGGAATTTCCGCAGTCGCGGATGCGGTTAGAAGAAGTCGTGCTGGGTTACAGGATCCAAAAAGACCTATTGGATCATTTATTTTCTTGGGGACTACAGGTATCGGTAAAACTGAGTTAGCCAAGGCATTGGCAGATTACCTATTCAACGATGAAAATTGTATGATCCGAATAGACATGTCCGAATATCAAGAGCGACATGCGGTAAGCCGACTGATCGGAGCACCTCCGGGATATGTAGGCTACGATGAAGGAGGCCAATTAACAGAGGCAGTCCGGCGTAAACCGTACAGTGTGATTTTACTGGATGAGATAGAAAAAGCGCATCCCGATGTATTCAACATCCTATTACAGGTTTTGGATGATGGTATTTTGACTGATAATAAGGGGCGTACCGCCAACTTCAAAAATACTATTATTATCATGACCACCAATATCGGATCAGCGGTGATTCAGCAAAATCTGGAACATATGGAAGATTGGAACGAGGAACAAGTATTAACGGAGACACGTGAGCAAGTATTTGAACTTTTGAAGCAGACGCTACGACCAGAATTTCTCAATCGCATTGATGAAACCATTATGTTTAAACCATTGACCAAAGAAAATTTAAAACATGTCGTAAACATTCAGTTTAAAATGATTCAGCAGCGATTACTCGAAAATGGTATTAAAATTGAGGCCGACGACAAGGTGTTGAAGCATTTGACTGCCATTGGTTACGATCCACAACTTGGTGCACGTCCGTTAAAAAGAATACTACAGCGGGAATTGCTGAATACCTTGTCCAAGGAAATATTAGCGGGAAAAGTACAGAAAGATTCGATTATTGGGATTACCTTAAACGAGGATGATCAAATAGAATTCATTAATCTTGATCATGTATCAATGAATTGAATTCGTTTTAAAAAGCAATGAGATTAAATGCTCAGACAAAGTATGCGTAAAGCAAGTTACAAGTGTGCCTTAACATATATTTGCTATTTTTTGCTATTGAGCACGTCACAGGCTCAGTCAGCCGTTCTTTCAGATTCATTTGAAGAAAAGCCATTTCGGCTAAAATTGGCTATCGGGTTGGCTGGTCAATTTTTACTTTTTCATACCAAGGATGACAGGGTGATAGACTATTATTACTCGGAAAAATACATGAATCAAACCTATTCCTCTATGGGGATTAGTCCAGACTTTTCTATCGAGATTGCTGGTATTGTCAGTGTTTCTTACGCGCCTACTTTTCGTTATGGCTATTTAAAAGAAGAATATTATAACCATAAATTAAAGACCTTTTATCATGACCATCATTTCGCCGTACTAAATAAGCTTAAAGACAACTACCAACTTGGTTTCGGAGTCAGTATGGTTAATACAGGCAAGGGATTTTCTGGTACTATATTGGAGTTTTATGCTGATGGCACTAACTATTTGGACGAATATATGGATTTGCAGTTTGTTGCTTATTCGTTTATTTTTAGGAGCTCTTTATGGATGGATCGCATTGACTATGAGCTCAAAGCCATGCTCGTGCCTGATGGGGGAATTAGTTTTATTCCAGCAGTTAAAAAGTCTTTTATTATGGGTTTTGGATTACGCTACCCGTTGTTTCAGAAGACTAATTCAAGACATCCAGTACTTTACTAAAGGGTGGAGCAATGAACAATTCATTATTATCAATCAATACAACAGGTAAGCTGATGTCGTCTAAATTTCGTCCTGCAGTCTTTACTTTTTCAAGCATTTCCAGTGTATGTTGGTCACTTACATCAATATCATGGAAGGTATATTCAAGTCCAACTGAATCCAATTTAGCCTTAAAATTGATGCAGTGAGAACATTGGTTACTGCCATAAACAACTATTGATTTTTGCACCGATGAGGAGACGATTTTATCATTCGTTTCTTTAGTAGGAGTTGATGAGCAGCTTACTAAAAAACCAAAAAGTAAAAAAGCAATTTTATGTATTAATTTCATGACGATTAGATTAGAATACAATAATAGTGGAGATTTTAGATAAACCCAATACCTTTTTGGACCAATTCATTATAGGCAGAGTGATCAAAGTTATAGAAGCACGGCAGACTATATGCCCCTCTGCTATATTTTTGTTTTAAAATGGATTCAAAAAGGTTATTCAAATCGCTCATTATGAATGATTTGTTTTGATCCAAACAAGGCACATTGTTCTCTTGGCAGGATATGTCGTACCTTTTGAAATCCCCAATGAATTTAAGCATCTATTAAAGTTTTAATTAAGCGATTTTTGTGTTTTTCGATCACTTCAATGGCAATATCTACTTCTCTTTTGTGGGTTCGGAAAACAAGGATACATAATCGGATGACAAATATTCCTTTGAGGGTTGTGCTGGACAGATATATTTTGCCTTCCTCTTGAATAGATTTTATCAATGCCTTGTTTAACTTATTTTCATCCCTACCAAATTTGAACCTAAAAGTCGTGATAGTGAGCTGGGGAGGATTGGACGTTTCAAATCCCTTTGCCTTTATTTGCGTATAAAAATATTGGGCAAGGATAAGTTTTTCATCGAGTGCGGCCCGAAAAGGAGCTAGTCCATGAATTTTAAGTGGGAGCCACATTCGCAAACCCCTGAATGGCTTGGTCAGTTCGATAGATAAATCAGCCGGGGAGAAGTCCAATTCATTGGGCTCGAAATCCTGAAAATAATGTGCCGTATCGCTAAATGCTTCTTTCATAGAGTTACCATTTTTGATAATAACCACCCCTGAACCATAGGGCATAAAAAGACTTTTATGGGGATCCATGACTACCGAATCGGAAAGCTCTATACCCTCTAGTAATTTTTTTCCGGTTTGGGTAAGTAAGAAAAATCCACCGTAGGCGGCGTCGATGTGGTACCAGATATTTTTACGTTGGGCGAGTTCGCCAATCATGCGGAGGGGATCAACGGCGCCTGTATCTGTGGTGCCAGCAGAGGCCACGATCATCCACGGGATAAATCCCATTTCTTCATCTATCTGGATCTGTTTTTCCAAAATCAACGGCATCATTTTAGATTCGGCATCAATGCCTATATATCGAATAAGCATTTCACCCAATCCTGCCATTTTCAAAGCCTTGGAGACACAATGGTGGGTTTGTTCTCCTAGATAAATGGTATATTTTGCAATATCTTGGGCCTTTAATTGTCTTGATTCTCTGGCGGTAATGATGGCCGTTAAATTGGCAATACTCCCCCCAGAAGTTAGATTTCCACAGGCCGTACTTGGGTAACCAACTAATTCAGCCATCCACAAGATGAGTTTATTTTCAAGCCTCACGGCTCCAGGATTGGCATAAAATATACCCGCATACAGATTGGTGATATCGGCCCAATAATCCCCTAGAGAAGCGCTATAAACTCCACCCCCAGGCACATAGCCCATATCGAAACCTGATGCTGCATTAATGCCATCAAGTTCTATTTGCGTAGAAACTTTTGAGATGATCGAATGGACATTTTCCCCTTCCTCATCAAAATTTTCGTTAAGCAGCGATTCACTTTTATTCAAAGCGGCATAGGCGGTTCTCGTATAAAGACTGTTTAGAAATTTTTCAGTATGCTGGACTACGGCATCTCTTATCAAGAGTCGCTGTTGGGTATTTGGTTCTAATTGCTTGGCGATTCGCGCCAATTTTTCAAGCTGTTTCACAAGGTGAGATCAATGAGGGTCGTTATCTATAAAGGTTGAATTAGATCAATTAGGTTTCCGTAGAGGTCTTCAAATACGGCCACCTTTCCGTAGGATTCTACTCGGGGCGGCTGTGAAATGGTGATTTTATGTTGCATAAGATTTTGATAATCTCTATTAAAATCATCGGTGTGAATAAATAAAAATACCCTGCCGCCTGTTTGATTACCAACCCTAGTCGCTTGCTCGGGATTAGCAGCCTTGGCCAATAATAGACAGCAGCCTTGGCTAGCCGGAGGGGCAATCCTTACCCATCGTTTTGATGGGGAGAGTTCGGTATCTTCGATCAATTGGAAGTTTAACTTTTGGGTATAAAAAGAAAGGGCTTCATCGTAATCTCTTACCAAAAGGGCGATATTGACTAATTGTTGATGCATGATAGATAATTAATTAAACATATGAAAAAAAGCGCATTTAAACTGGGGTAAATTAAGTGAACCAAGCGCGTATTTCGTAAAGGAGGCCCGTTATCCACTATTTTTTTTACTTTTTTATCCTGTGAATAAAGTTTGTCTTAATTGTTATGAAAAAAAGGATTTGGACCGATATGAATTTCGATTAAATCCATTAAGTTTAAATAACCAAACCTAAAATGATAATGCAAGAAATTCAAGATGAAATAAAAACCCTTGAGTTGTCCTTGACAGGGGACATGTTTGAGGACATGGACACAAGAGATAAAATTCATAACCTTAAAATGAAGTTGACAGGAGCTAAGCCACCAGATCAGGAGATTGATTGTGTCGGTTGTGGAAGTTAATTATGATTAAACACTTTTGGTTCATTTTTTTTGAGATTTGATTCCCATCAATGGTTACCATATTTTCAAAACGTGGCTCGTATGATCATTTTTTTCTAGCTTATGTTGGCTGTCTAGCTGTCCTCTTCACCGTACCAGTCTATGGCTCAGTAGGTTTAGCTAGAGAGGAAATCCCTATATCGTCAAGCTAACCAGACAATAGCTACTGGCGCATGTTTGGATTGAAGGTCAGGGATGGGCAGGTGACTTTGATTTA
>TARA_B110000503_G_scaffold34288_1_pt1 | contig 75354 bp, 73 predicted proteins | sample TARA_B110000503 | Tara Oceans TARA_B110000503 (sample SAMEA4397472) | marine metagenome | biome: Polar Biome; feature: [SRF] surface water layer (ENVO:00010504); material: water (ENVO:00002006), including particulate matter (ENVO:01000060) such as... | depth 5 m | reverse complement strand
ACACGGGGATTTTCAATCCCCTGCTCTACCGACTGAGCTATCTGGGCAATAATGCGGAACCGCAATTGGCGCGTATTAAACCCGTCTGGGCAGCGCGAGTCAAGTTGCTCTGATGTGTGCCGCGGGCTGGCGGGCTACTCTGAGGGCGGAACGTAACCCTCTGCCCGATCATAGTCTTCCCCTGAAAAGTATTTATCCATCTCTGTTTGCAGATACTTTCTCGCCTCCGGATCCACCAGGCTCAGGTGCTTTTCGTTGATCAGCATGGTTTGATGTCCCTGCCAGTCCAACCACGCTTTTTTAGAGACATTGTCGAACACGTCCTGACCTTTAGGGCCCGGATAAGGAGGCGCGTCGAGTCCTTCCAATTCTTCCCCGTACTTCTTGCAAAAAATCATCCGAGACATGCTCAATACTCCATTTGTGGTGGGTGGCTCGCCAGCTTTTCCAGCAGCGAAGCCACTGGGGCCGCGAGGCCGATTTGTGGTGGCCTGCTCAGGTTATACCAGAGCTGCCCTGAGGCTTCCATCACCGCGTGTGGGGTGGTGCCCAGTTCTACTATGATGGGTGTGATATCCAGGTGGTAGTGGCTGAACGTATGACGAAAGCCCGGTTGAGGCGCTACTGTTATCGGTTCAATGCCCCATCGGTCCAGACAGTGCTGCACACTTGTCTGGGGGTCACTGATCTCGGGAAAGCACCACAAGCCGCCCCAGATGCCGCTGGATGCGCGCTTCTCCAACCAAACATCGCCTTCTGCACTGCGTATGATCAGAAAGCAGGTGGCTTTGACGGGTACAATTTTACGCGGTTTTTTGCCCGGATAGTCGTGTTGATCGCCATTGGCCAGTGCCTGGCAGTCTGCTGCCAGCGGGCAGAGCGTGCAGGCAGGCGTCGAGCGGGTGCACAGGGTCGCACCCAAGTCCATCACGGCCTGGGTGTAGTCGGCGCAACGTTCGGTCGGCGTATATTGCTCGGCAACATCCCATAGCCGTTGGTGCACGGCAGACTGTCCGGGCCAGCCCCCCACGCGCCGGTAGCGTGCCAGCACCCGCTTGACGTTGCCATCGAGAATGCTCGCGCGCTGCCCAAAGGCAATACTCACAATGGCGCCGGCGGTGGAGCGACCCACGCCGGGCAGGTCACATAGCCCTTCGATCGTGTCGGGAAATTGACCGTCTAGGACGTTTGCCACCTGTTTTGCGGCCTTGTGCAGGTTTCTCGCTCTGGCGTAATAGCCCAGTCCCGTCCACAGGTGCAACACGGCATCTTCCGGCGCATCCGCGAGTGTTTGCACATCCGCAAAGGCAGCCATAAAACGCTCAAAATAAGGAATGACCGTCTTCACCTGAGTTTGCTGCAGCATGATTTCTGACACCCATACGCGGTAGGGGCTGGTGTCCTGTTGCCAGGGCAGGTCTTTGCGGCCGCACTGGTCAAACCATTCAAGGACGCGTTTAGAAAAGGGTTCAGGACTTGGCATGAAGAAGAATCGGGTGCCGATTGGCGTCACAGAGTAATGCCTCACCTGCCATAGTGCCAGTGAATTAAGCCTTGTGTTCCCTTATAATGTGCCTCTTTTCGGGGGCTTTCCTTGAAACCAATCGAGTGGAGAGAACGATGGCTGCGCGCAAGGCCACAGTAACGCGAGATACGCTGGAGACCCAGATCACCGTTTCGGTGAACCTGGACGGCTCCGGTAAAACGGCGTTCGACACAGGCATTCCTTTTTTAGAGCATATGTTGGATCAGGTTGCGCGTCACGGCATGGTTGATCTGGATATCAAGGCCAACGGTGACCTGCACATCGACGACCACCACACGGTCGAAGACATTGGCATCACCCTGGGGCAAGCCGTCGCTCAGGCGGTGGGCGATAAGAAAGGCATCCTCCGGTATGGCCATGCGTATGTGCCGCTGGATGAGGCCCTTTCAAGGGTGGTCATTGATTTTTCCGGCCGCCCTGGCATCGTATTTCAGGTGCCGTTTACGCGCTCCGCGGTGGGCGGCTTCGACGTGGATTTGTTTATGGAATTTTTTCAGGGCTTTGTTAACCATGCCCTCGTCACCCTGCACGTGGATAACCTGCGCGGCGACAACAGCCACCACCAGATAGAGACCGTCTTCAAGGCCTTTGGTCGTGCGCTGCGCATGGCCTTGACGGCCGATCCACGTATGGAGGGCATCATGCCCTCGACCAAAGGCGTGTTGTAAACAGGGATCCAGGGTATGAGTGGTATTGTCGCCGTTATTGACTACGGCATGGGTAACCTGCATTCCGTCGCCAGCGCGTTGGAGCATGTTGGCGCGAGTGAGGTGGTGGTCACGCACGACGCCGATGTGATCCGACAGGCTGATCGCGTGGTGTTCCCGGGCGTGGGTGGCATTCGTGACTGTATGTCGGAAATTCGCCGCCTCAAGTGTGATGAACTCCTGACGCAGGCGTTAACGCAGCAGCAAGTGCCCGTGTTGGCGATCTGTGTGGGTCTGCAGGCCCTGATGAGTCGTTCGGAAGAAAACGACGGCGTAGATTGTCTCGACACGATTCCCGGAGAGGTCCGCTATTTTGGCAACCCGCTCACCGACGCTGAGGGCAAGCGTCTGAAGGTGCCGCACATGGGTTGGAACGAAGTGCACCAGACCATGAATCATCCCTTATGGGCGGGCATTCCTGATATGACCCGCTTTTACTTTGTACACAGCTATTACGCGCACGCGTGGGATCGCAGCCTGTTGGCAGGCAGCGTCCAATACGGCGTTAGCGCTGATGCGGCATTGGCCCGCGACAACCTGTTTGCAGTGCAATTTCACCCGGAGAAAAGTGCGACTGCCGGGCTAAGACTGCTGAAAAATTTTCTGGAGTGGAACGGACAATGCTGATCATCCCCGCAATTGATTTAAAAGACGGACAGTGTGTGCGTCTGCGCCAGGGCCTGATGGATGACAGCACGGTTTTTTCTGACGACCCGGTAGCGATGGCGGCGCGTTGGGTTGAGGCCGGCTGTCGACGTTTGCATTTAGTGGACCTGAACGGTGCCTTTGCCGGTGAGCCGATAAACGGTGCAGTGGTAACGGCTATCGCGGCGGCCTACCCGGATTTGCCAATACAAATTGGCGGGGGTATCCGCACTCTGAAAACCATCGAGCACTACATTAATGCCGGTGTCAGCTACGTGATTATTGGCACCAAAGCCGTCAAAGAACCTGAATTTGTGGCCGAGGCCTGCGCGGCTTTCCCCGGTAAAGTCATCGTGGGTCTGGACGCCAGAGACGGTCTTGTCGCCACTGACGGTTGGGCTGAGGTGTCCGAGGTGCACGCCACCGATCTTGCTCGGCGCTTCGAGTCCGACGGCGTGGCCGCCATCGTCTACACCGATATCGCGCGCGACGGCATGATGCAGGGCGTCAATGTTGAAGCGACTGTGGCGATGGCGCAGGCCTCTAGTATTCCGGTGATCGCCTCTGGTGGCATCACCGATATTCAGGATATTCGGGCATTGATGAACGTGGCGCATACGGGTATTTGTGGCGCCATTACAGGCCGAGCGATTTATGAAGGCACGCTGGATGTGGCCGCCGCACAGCGGCTGTGTGATGAGGGGGTCGCCTAGCCATGGGTCTGGCCAAACGTATTATTCCCTGCCTCGATGTCGAGAACGGGCGCGTCGTAAAGGGCGTGAACTTTGTAGATATTCGCGATGCCGGTGATCCGGTGGAAATCGCTATGCGGTATAATGAGCAGGGTGCCGACGAGTTATGCTTTCTCGATATCACCGCCAGCCACGAAGGCCGCGATACGACCGTCCATACCGTCGAGCAGATCGCTGAGCACGTGTTCATTCCACTGACCGTTGGCGGCGGCATTCGCGCGGTAGAAGACATTCGCACCATGCTGAATGCGGGTGCCGACAAAGTCAGTATCAATACGGCCGCCATTCACAACCCTGAACTGGTGCGAGAATCTGCCCAGCGCTTTGGCTCTCAGTGCATCATAGTCGCAATTGATGCCAAGCGAGTGGACGATGTGGAGGGTCAGCCCCGCTGGGAAATATTCACCCACGGTGGACGCAAGCCTACCGGTATTGACGCAGTCGCTTGGGCGGTGAGAATGGCTGAGCTGGGCGCGGGGGAAATTCTCCTGACCAGTATGGATCGAGACGGCACTAAAAATGGTTTTGAGTTAGGGGTGACGCGGGCGATTACCGATGCCGTTGAAATTCCAGTGATTGCTTCTGGTGGTGTGGGCACGTTGGATCATCTTGTTGACGGTGTCATTCAAGGCGGTGCCGATGCGGTGTTGGCTGCGAGTATCTTCCACTTCGGCGAGTACACCGTGCCGCAGGCGAAAGCCTACATGGCCCAGCGCGGTATTGAGGTGCGGCGGTAATTAGCGCTTAGGGTGTATCCGCGGCTTTGGCGGCTACTTTTTTCTCATGCAACCGAAGGATGTTCAGGCCTTTTAAGAGGGCAAGAGCTTCGTATAACTGGTTGTCATCGGTGAGTAACTCTGTTTCGACGACGACGTCCTGCTTGCTCTGACGAGTGCCGTTGGCATTGCTGAGGTGGCCTGACAGATCCGCTTCGCTGATCCGTTGCGTGTTGTCATAGGCGGTGATGGTAGCGCGCTCGACGAGAATGTCGGGCACGATGCCTTCGGCCTGGATAGAACGGCCATTGGGTGTAAAGTACAGTGCAGTCGTGAGTTTGATCGCACGCGAATCAGACATAGGCAGCACGCTTTGCACGGACCCTTTGCCAAAACTTTGGGTGCCCATAATGACAGCGCGGCTGTGATCTTGTAGGGCGCCGGCAACAATTTCTGAAGCGCTGGCGGATCCTTGGTTGATCAGCACAACAATCGGCACGCCGTCAGTGGCGTCGAGTGGAGCGGCGTCATAACGTGTATCCGAGCCGCTGACACGGCCCTCAGTGTAGACGACATTGCCTTCGTCCATGAACAGCTCAGCCACATCGACACTGGCACGTAAAATGCCACCGGGGTTGTTGCGTAGGTCTAGTACAAGCCCTTTGAGCTCCCCTTTTGAGAGAAGTTTATCCAGCGATTTTTTTACGTCCGCGCCGGTGCTGCTTTGAAACTGGGCTATGCGGATGTAACCGTAACCGGGCGCTAGTATGCGCTGACGTACGCTGGCAACCTTAATCACATTGCGCACAAGGGTGACGTCGAAGGGCTCACTGTTGCCGGGTCGGCCGATAGAGAGCACGATTTTGCTGTCCTTGGGGCCGCGCATTATATCGATAGCCTCGTTCAGAGACATGCCTTTCACCGGAACGTTATCCAGTTTGAGAATGATGTCACCACTTTCCAGGCCGGCGTCTGCTGCGGGCGAGCCATCGATAGGGGCGATGATTTTGACGTAGCCATTCTCCGTTCCTACCTCCAAGCCCAGCCCGGTAAATTCGCCGGACGTGGAATCTTGTAGGCCCTGATACGCGTCTTCTGTCAGGTACGTCGAGTGCGGGTCGAGGCCCATCAACATGCCCTCAATGGCGAACTCCAGCAGTGTGCTGTCATCAATTTCTTCGACATAGCCCGTTCGAATCTGATTGAACACTTCGGCGAAAGTGCGCAGTTCATCCAGCGGCAGTGCGGCCTGTTCTTCTGCCGCAGACAGCGGAATGGAAACCGCCAGTGCGAGAGCGGCCGTCATGCTGGTCAGTGTAGGGTGGAGCCAAGAATTAAAGCGCATGGGTGTGGTCTGCGAGTCGGTAGCTTGAAGGCTACAGTTTACCTTATTCTTTATTAACAATGACATCTGCGTTGGCGTTCCACAGATTTAGCGTTTACACCAATTTGCCGGGTTGGTGGGCTTGCCGTTATGACGCACTTCGAAATATACGGCGGTCTGTTCTAGGCCGCCACTGTTGCCGACGGTGCTGATGGGGCTGCCGGCAGAGACCCACTCGCCGACCTCCCGCAGTAGACTCTCGTTGTGTGCATACAGGCTCATATAGCCGTCACCGTGATCGATAATCACTAGTAGCCCAGAGCCTCGCAACCAGTCAGCATAGACCACGCGGCCGTGATGGATGGCCTTGACGGTAGTCCCTTCCTTCGCCGCTATCGTGATGCCCTGCCACTGCATTTTACCTGCGTTGCGTGAGCGACCGAACTGATTGCTCTGTTTGCCCTCTACCGGCCAGGCCATGTTGCCCTTGGCGCTGTCAAAGGTTGCATAGTTGGCAGGGACTTCCAAGTCGACGATGGCTTCTTCGATGGCTTGCAAGAGGTCTTCGAGTTGCTGTCGGTCCTGCTCTTTCTGTTTTAGTTGGGCGCTGTTACTGCGTATGCTTTGATCCAGTTGAGTCACGGCCAGTGTGCGGTTGGCCTGTGCTGCAGTGAGATTGACCTGCTGTTCTTCCAGAGTCTGACCGCGGGTTTCCAGCTCTGCCACAGTGGTATCAATGCGTTGCTGCAGCGCCACCAATTGACGCAGGCTTTCACGATACTCTGCGATCATGGTGTTGCGAGCCCGGAAAAAATAGCGGTAGTAGCCCAGCGACCGCGCCACAGTGTGTGGGCTTTTCTGGCTCAATAGCACTTTGACCTGCCCCTGGCGGCCGACCTGCCAAGCGGTCTTTATTTCCACGGCAATACGCGCCTGTTGCTCGTCGCGAGCCTTCTCATGCTGGGCGCGCTGTTCTTCTAGATCGACCAGCTTGTTGGCGCTGTCATCAAAGGCTTGCTGATTCTTGGCTATATCGCGTTGTAGCGTTCCCAGTTCTATCTCGGTTTTTTTCAGTTGTGTTTGTAGCGCAGTCTGGCGGTCACTGGCATTGGATATTTCCGCTGTGATGCGTTTTATTTCGACGTCAAGTTGTTGCAGCTGTTGTCGCGTTTTTTCTTCATCGGATTGTGCGACGCCCTGACATGATAAGCCGAGAAACAGCAGGGCAAACAGTGTTTTCCAGAGGGCAGGTAGGGTCAGAGCTGGCCTGTGCATGTCAGGCATCGACGCAGCCCCGGCAAAGGTGTCTATAGGTCAAGTGCGCTCGGTGAGGAGGCTGGTGCCCGTCATCTCTGACGGCTGCGGCAGTTCCATCAAATCGAGAAGGGTCGGCGCGATATCAGCCAAAATTCCACCAGACGATTTCAGCTCGGTTTGTTTTGGCCCGATATACACAAGAGGCACCAGCTCCGTGGTGTGTTGGGTGTGCGTTTGGCCTGAAGCATGATCGGCCATCTGCTCACAGTTACCGTGGTCAGCGGTCACCAGGGCCTGGCCTCCCGCGTTAAGCAGCGCGTGTTCTACTCTGCCCAGGCAGACGTCCAGAGCCTCCACGGCTTTGACCGCAGCATCGAATACGCCAGTATGGCCCACCATATCGCCGTTCGCGTAGTTGCAAATGATCAGGTCGTATTTGCCCGAGGTAATTGCCTGCACCAGTTTGTCGGTTAACTCGGGCGCGCTCATCTCTGGCTTGAGATCATAGGTTGCAACATCTGGTGAGGCGATTAACTGTCGATCTTCGCCAGGAAACACCTGCTCGCGGCCGCCGCTAAAAAAGAACGTCACGTGGGCGTACTTTTCTGTCTCAGCAATGCGTAATTGGGTCATATGGCGTTGAGCCACATAATCACCCAGGACGTTATCCAGTGTTTCCGGCGCGAAAGCACAGCAGGCATCTATGTCTGCGGCATATTCCGTCGCCGTCACGAAATCCGCCAGTGCGGGCACCGTGCTGCGCGGGAATCGATCAAAGTCTTTATCGACAAATGCTTGGGTTAACTGCCTTGCCCGGTCGGAGCGAAAATTCATAAATACGACGGCGTCGTTGTCGCTGACGAGGGCAGCCTTGTGCTGTTCATCGCAGATAACCGTGGGCAGCACGAATTCATCACTTTCGTCGCGCTGGTAAGCCGCGGCCAGGGCATCGCTGCTGCTGTCTGCACGGTATTGTGAGGCGCCTTCCGTGAGGAGGGCATAGGCTGATTCAATGCGATCCCAGCGGTTATCCCTGTCCATTGCGTAATAGCGGCCACAGACGGTAGCTGTGCGGCCGCAGCCGAGCTCTGCGAACAGGGCATCTGCCTTCTCCAGAGAGGGCCCGGCGCTGCGCGGTGGCATATCGCGCCCGTCAAGAAAGGCGTGCAGATACACCTGTTTAGCCCCGCGCGCAGCAGCCAGGCGAATGGCAGCGAAGATCTGTTGTTCGTGGCTGTGGACGCCGCCTGGAGAGAGCAGTCCTAACACGTGCACCGCTCCGCCTGCAGCGGTGGCCTTGTCGATAGCGCTGGTGAAGGCTGTGTTGTGGTTGAAACTGCCGTCTTTTATTGCCTCGTCAATGCGTGAAATATTCTGATAGATGACGCGGCCTGATCCCAGACTCATATGGCCCACTTCGGAATTACCCATTTGTCCGCTGGGGAGGCCCACGTCTTCGCCGGAGGCAGAGATCAGCGCGTGTGGAGCATCCGCCCACAGCCTATCCCACACCGGAGTGGAGGCCTTGGCAATGGCATTATCTTGTGTCTCTTCGCGGTAGCCCCAGCCATCCAGAACAATCAAGACAGTGGGTGTTTTGTGACTTGCGGGCATGTAGATTCTCGACCAGGCAGAGTGTTAATGGGTCTCATTTTAACCTTTCTGAGAAGTGAGCGCATCGTCTCTGTGGCCGGTTGATGATGGCGAGTGCTGTTCCGTCCTCGGGGCTGGTTGCGCCTTAATAGACCCTGTATACTTGGCGCCCTTTAAATCGACCCAGATGTGTTTGACCGTATCATCAGTGTGCGCAGCTTTGGCACAACGGTCTTAATGCTTCTCTACAGGCATCAGTTAACAAAACCATGGCATTATTTTTTGAATTTTTGACACAGCAATGGATGCTAGTGGGTGCGCTTCTCGTCGTCGTCATCATGCTGATCATGAATGAGTCACGCAAGTCTGGCCCGGCTGTGACGCCGCAGCAGGCGATCACTATGGTGAATGCTGACGATGGCGTGTTTTTGGATCTGCGCGATGCAGCCGAGTTTAAGAAAGGGCATATCGTTGGCGCGATGAATATTCCCGCCACAAAACTGCCGGCGCGCATGGGGGAGCTTGAAAAATTAAAGGGTAAACCCATCGTGCTGGTCTGTAAGATGGGCCAACAGTCTGGTGGCGCGAGCAAGCAACTTAAGGCTGAAAACTATGAACAAGTCTATAAAATGACCGGTGGGATGATGGAGTGGGGTAACCTGCAACTGCCCACGGTCAGCTGATTCAGTTGTCTATATGAGCCACAGTGTCACTCTTTATACTACGCGCTTCTGCCCCTACTGTGTCCGGGCCAAGGCTTTATTGGACCAAAAAGGGGTCATTTACACGGAGATCGCGGTAGATAACGACCCCGGGTTGCGTCGAGAAATGATGAGCCGCAGCGGTGCTACCTCTGTGCCGCAGATATGGATAGGCGAGGAACACATAGGCGGCTGTGACGAAATGCTGTTATTGGAGCGGCAGGGTCGCTTGGATGGATTGATTGAGCGGGCGCTCGCCGCGCCCTGATTTTTGATAAACATAGGAGTATGACTTTATGGCCGATGAGCCCGTAGCAAGCGAGCAGCAACCGCCTCAGCAACAGTTTTTGATGCAGCGTATCTATATCAAGGATTTGTCCTTTGAGTCCCCTTCAACACCGCTTTTGTTCAAAAAGCAGTGGCAGCCCAAAATCAACGTTGATCTGAACACCAAAGGCGAAGCCATCGATGACCAGGGCAACTTTGAGGTTGTCCTCACGATTACTATTACCGCTAAGCTTGAAGAGGAGACGGCCTTTTTGATCGAATTACAGCAGGCCGGTATCTTCGCTATCCTGGGGTTTGAGGGTGAGCAACTGCGGCGGATGTTGGCTACGGCAGCCCCGAATGTGTTGTTTCCCTATGCGAGAGAGACGATCGATTCAATTTGTGTAAAAGGCGCTTTCCCTGCACTGATGCTGGCGCCGGTAAGCTTTGAAGCACTGTACCAGCAGGCTCTCCAGCAGGCGCAAACACAGGCCGCTGCAGCTGCTGAGGCGACCCACTAAGCGGCTTCGGTTCTTAATTTTAATGGCCTACACCGAGAGTAAGTGCTCGCTTACTTGAGTTCTGGAAAATCCATCTGACGCAGGCCTTCGTAGACTACGAGGGCTGCAGCGTTGCTGAGATTGAGGCTGCGGCTATCCGCCTTCATCGGAATGCGGATGGTCCGTTCAGCACCCAGATTGTCCAATATGTTCGTCGGCAGTCCACGGGTCTCCGGGCCAAATAAGATGGCGTCACCACGCTGATACTGTATCTGATGATAGGCTATGTTGCCTTTGGTGGTAGCGCCGAAGATCCTTGGATTGCCTTGTTGCTGACGGAAGCTATCAATGCTGGGGTAGAGTTGGATAGGGGCGAATTCGCGATAGTCCAGTCCGGCGCGGCGTAACTTTTTATCGTCTAGGTCAAACCCCAGTGGTTCGATGAGATGGAGCGAGCAGCCTGTATTGGCGCACAGTCGAATAATATTGCCTGTGTTGGGAGGAATCTCCGGCTCAAACAGAACGATTTTCAGCATAGTGCAGGCGACCTTGTGCGTGTCAGCGTCTAGAGTTTCAGTTCTTTCATTTTGCGTGTCAGCGTATTACGCCCCCACCCAAGTAATTCTGCAGCGTCCCGTTTTCGTCCATGGGAGTGCTCAAGAGCGACTTGTATCATGACCTTTTCAAACGCAGGTACTGCGTCCTGCAGAATTTTTTGCTTGCCTTGTACCAGCTCCTTGCGGGCCCAGTTAAATAGCAAGTCGGGCCAATCCGGGTGTTCGCTGGTCTTTGGCTCTGGCGAGCCGGTGCCGAGTTCTGGCGGCAAATCACTCAGGTGCACTTCCCGGCCCGAGGCCATTACGGTGACCCAGCGACAGCAGTTTTCGAGCTGTCGCACGTTACCGGGCCAGTTGAGGCCGCACAAAAAGGCTTCTGCCTCTGGCTGCAGAATCTTTGTTTCCCCGCCCAACTCTTTCGCCGCTTGCTGGAAAAAATATTGCATCAGTCGCGGGATGTCCTCTCGCCGCTCGGCCAGTTTGGGAATATGGATGCGAATCACGTTCAGTCGATGGAACAGATCCTCTCTGAAAGCCCCTTGTTGTACCAGACGTTCCAGGTCCTGATGGGTCGCGGCAATAATGCGCACATCAACCTTAACCGATACGCGCCCGCCTACCCGATAGAATTCTCCGTCAGCAAGAACCCGCAACAGTCGGGTCTGGGTATCGGCAGGCATATCTCCGATCTCATCGAGGAACAAGGTGCCGCCATCAGCCTGTTCAAAACGTCCCTCACGCTTGTCGTTCGCGCCGGTGAAAGCCCCTTTTTCGTGACCAAATAATTCCGATTCCATCAGGTCTTTGGGAATAGCCGCCATGTTCAAAGCGATGAAAGGCGAGTTAGTGCGAGGGCTGTGGCGATGTAATGCGCGGGCTACCAGCTCCTTGCCGGTACCGGACTCGCCGTTTATTAACACAGTGATATTGCTGTGCGCCAATCGTCCAATGGCCCGAAAGACCTCCTGCATGGCAGGTGCCTCACCGATAATCTCAGCGAACGGCAGCTCCTCTGGTGTGGGGGTCTCGCTGCGTTTTTCTCGAGCGTGGGCGAGCGCACGCTCGGTAACCGCAACCACCTCGTCTAGGTCGAAGGGTTTGGGAAGGTATTCAAACGCACCCTTTTGGTAGGAGGCGACAGCACTCTCCAGGTCTGAGTGAGCAGTGGTAATGATAACCGGCAGATCGGGGTGGCTTTCGCCAAGGAGAGACAATAGCGTAAGTCCATCTGTTCCGGGCATGCGGATATCGCTGATGATCACATCCGGTTGCTCCGAGGCGATTTCGTGCAGCAGTGCATCTGCATCCTCAAAGCACCTGTTTGCAATGCCTGCCTTGTCGAGGGCACGCTCCAGTACCCAGCGGATCGAACTGTCGTCGTCTGCAATCCAGACTTCTGTGGGCTTAGGCATCGCGTGTATCCATGGGTAAGTAAAAGGTAAATCGGGTTTCCCCGGGGGGGCTATCACATTCAAGTGCGCCCCCGTGAAGAGAAATGATGGACTGGGCAATGGATAACCCTAGACCGGTGCCATCGGCGCGGCCAGTCACCATAGGTGCGAACACGGCAGGCATGAGATCTGCGGGTATTCCCGGGCCGTTATCAATGATGTCTATACGGCAAACCAGCCGATGTAGCTTTGCGCCCACAGTGAACTGCCGCTGTGAGCGACTGCGCAGGATGATCTCGCATTGATCGAGGTTTGGCGCGGCCGCTTGCAGCGCATTGCGCATGATATTGAGCACCGCTTGAATCAGCTGTGCTCTATCGCAGGGAAACTCAGGCAGGCTAGGGTCATAGTCGCGTTTAATGACGACCTGATTGCCAGACTCGGCCGTGATCAGGTTGCGCACATGTTCCATAATTTCGTGGATATTGAGTGGCTGAACATCCAATTGTCGGTTGGGGCCTAGCAATCGATCGACGAGATCACGCAAGCGGTCAGCCTCGCGGATAATAACGTCTGTGTACTCGGCTAACGCTGCGTTGGGTAATTCCTTGGCCAGCAACTGGGCTGCTCCGCGCACGCCGCCTAATGGGTTTTTGATTTCATGGGCCAGACCACGAATGATCGCTCGGCTGGTTTCCTGGGCGTGTTGTGCGCTCTCATCCCTGCTGATTTTCAATAAACGGTCAACGGCCGTCAGCTCAACCACCAATCTGAATGGGCCTTCACCATCGAGAACAGGCGTGATCATGATATCGACACGCACTTCCTGTCCAGAGACTAATACCAGAGAAACACCGCGGCTGGCCTGTGGGGTATTATTGGATAGCGCATGCTTCAGCCTCTGCAGCCACTCTGCGGAGTGCAATATCAGGCTCCCGGCGTGTTGCCCAATGCAGCGCGCCTCTGATGTTTCCAGCAAGGCCTGTCCGGCGGCGTTGAGCGCGACGATCTGCAGATTCGCGTCCAGCGCTACGATACCCGTACTGATGCTGTCCAGTAGTCCCCGAATTTGTCTCATCCTTGCCTCACGGTTGGGTCGGCTCTCGCCTGTTGAAGTGGTCAACGCTGACGCGGGAGTCTTTGTGCGTCCACCCTCCCTCTACCGTGCTAGCAAAAATTGGGCCAGAATGACGCAGCAGTGGGTGAAAAGGGGTAAATGTCCGATTATTGTGCAGGCAGCGAAGGTAAGCGCTCATATCGGTGGTGTAGTGAGCGATTTGGGCGTTTGAGAATTATTCGGGTAGGTATCCAGAAACGCCTGCCGGGCACTTTACGCACCATAATGGTGCGCTTATGGTCAGGCGCTGTCCAGCACTTTCACTTCTTGTTCGTGTTACGGTTCCTCCTAATGCTAGAAATTCGAACGACAAAAACGCGCACGGTGGGCGAGATGGCTAATATCGCCCCGGAGCCGTCAATGACTGCGGCAGTAAGATCCTGCTGGCCGGGAAAGACATTGGTGAGCTCCCATGTGGTCGCGCGCTGCGGCTCACCCTGGGGCGTGCCGTTGATGAATAACTGCAGGCGCTCACTCACTCCCAGCTCAGCGCTGACAATGGTGCTGACGGAGAAGTTACCGGGCCCTGCGGGTATGGTGGTTTCGTTAGGCGGCGCTGAGATAGACACAGAATAAGCCGGAGTCTCCCGCTGCTCTTTTCCCGCGCTATTGTCCGGTACAGGGATAAACAGCGCCTGTGGGGCCGGCGTGATATTGATAGGCGGAATGTCGACTTGTTGTGCATGGCTGTTATCGGGCGGCGGTGTGTCTGTGAAAACGGCATTCCCACGGGCGTCCGTTGTGCGGTAAATGGTGTCGGCAACACCACACAAGGGCATTAGCATCAGGAGGGCAAAGAGAAATTGGGACATTAATATCGCCTTACAGGATTCCGAACGACTTCACCGTAGCAGAAATCTTAAGTCCAGCAGAGGTTTTATCGGCATAAATTGTGATTTCGGGCGCCATAATCAGGCAAAAAAAAGCCCGCCGAAGCGGGCCTATTCCGTGTACCGGTTAGGCGTTATACGGAGTAATACATTTCGAACTCGATAGGGTGAGTTGTCATGTTGAGGCGCTGGATTTCGCCTTCCTTGAGCTCAATGAAGGCATCTATCATGTCGTCGGAGAACACACCACCTTTGGTCAGGAATTCACGGTCAGCATCGAGTGCCGCCAAGGCCATTTCAAAGCTGGAGGCGACAGTCGGAATAGCCTTTGCCTCTTCGGCGGGCAGGTCGTAAAGATCTTTGTCGGCGGGGTCGCCGGGGTGGATCTTATTCTGGATGCCGTCCAGGCCAGCCATCAACATAGCGGCGAATGCCAGATAAGGGTTGGCGGTTGGATCCGGGAAGCGGATTTCAATGCGCTTGCCCTTAGGGTTGGCTTCGTACGGGATACGGATAGAGGCGGAGCGGTTGCGGGCCGAGTAGGCCAGCATTACCGGAGCTTCGAAGCCAGGCACCAAACGTTTGTAGGAGTTCGTAGACGCGTTCGCGAAAGCATTCAGTGCGCGCGCATGCTTGATGATACCTCCGATGTAGAACAGGGCAGTCTCTGACAGGCCAGCATAGCCGTCGCCAGCAAAGATGTTTTCACCATCCTTGCCGATGGATTGGTGCACATGCATGCCGGAGCCATTATCACCGACAATTGGCTTGGGCATAAAGGTGGCTGTTTTGCCGTAGGCGTGAGCCACATTATGCACGCAATATTTCAGCACTTGCACTTCATCGGCCTTTTTCACCAGCGTGCTGAACCGCACACCGATTTCACATTGCCCTGCAGTAGCCACTTCGTGGTGATGCACTTCGATATCCAGCCCCATTTGTTCCATGGCGGTACACATGGCGCCACGAATATCGTGCAGTGAATCGACCGGTGGCACGGGGAAATAGCCTCCTTTAACGCCTGGACGGTGGCCAGTATTGCCTTCCTCAAAACTGTGGTTGGAGCACCAGGCAGCTTCTTCTGAGTGGATTTTGACACTACAGCCGCTCATGTCGACATGCCACTTGATGTCATCGAAAACGAAGAACTCTGGCTCAGGGCCAAAGAACGCGGTATCGCCGATACCGGTGGACGTCAGGTAGTCTTCTGCGCGCTTGGCAACGGAGCGTGGGTCACGGTCATAGCCCAGCATAGTGGTAGGCTCAGCGACGTTACAGCGCAGGATTACGGTGGCATCGTCGGTGAAGGGATCCAGCACCGATGTGCTGTCGTCAGGCATCAGCACCATGTCAGAATCGTTTATGCCTTTCCAACCGGCGATAGACGAGCCGTCAAACATCTTGCCCCCATCGAAGAAGTCTTCAGACACTTCCTTGGAAGGAACGGTCACATGCTGCTCCTTACCATGGGTGTCGGTGAAGCGCAGGTCTACCCAGCGGACTTCGTTTTCTGTGATGAGTTTCAGGGTTTGCTTTGACATCTTGTTTTCTCCATAGGGTAGTAATTGGTTCGGCCTTGCCGATGGCGTTTTTTCTTGACGTCAGACAAGCCGGTTGCACAGGTAATATCAGCAGTCTTAACAGAAGCAAGAGCTATGCCATAAAGGTGCTTGAGGTAACGCACTGAAATCTAAAGAAATTATATCACCCGTCACACGAGCAGAGCCAACATGCACCATAAAGAAGCGTTTTTAGCTCTATTTTGGTGCAAGTATTGCCGCTGCGAACGTGTGATCGCTTCACAAGGTGGTCGGAGCGAAGCCAGTAAAATACCAGCCCCGAACAGAGGGAATGTTTATGGCCTCTCTGCAATTCGTTGTCAAGTATTTCTCTGAAATCATGATGAAAAGACCCTATTGTGCCCATAGCGGTGTAAATTGACACTCAAGCATACACCATCAATAGGTCTCAATATTGCGGGGTGGCCTTGGTAAAGCCTGGCAACATCGCCCCCGCAGTTGAATCTACTAGCACTACATTAGTATACAAATCACACAAGTCCTAGCATGCAGTTGCTTTGCTTTGGGTTATACTCCGCGCGTTTTTAAGCCACCCCGCCGTACAGAGGTAACCCCTTGATCGAGAAACTTCGCAATATCGCCATTATTGCCCACGTAGACCATGGCAAAACCACCCTCGTGGATTGTCTCTTGCAGCAATCGGGCATGCTCGATCGTCGCTCTGCGGGGGCCGAGCGTGTGATGGACTCCAACGATCAGGAGCGCGAGCGGGGCATTACGATTCTGGCCAAAAATACGGCCATTGAATGGAACGGATACCGCATCAATATTGTTGATACCCCGGGCCATGCCGATTTTGGTGGCGAGGTTGAGCGGGTGTTGTCCATGGTCGATTCGGTATTACTACTGGTTGATGCAGTGGATGGCCCAATGCCACAGACCCGGTTTGTGACGTCCAAGGCGTTTGAACAGGGCCTGAACCCGATTGTGGTGGTCAATAAAGTGGATCGCCCTGGTGCGCGCCCCGACTGGGTGGTCGACCAGGTATTCGATCTGTTCGACAGGCTGGGGGCTACAGACGAGCAGCTGGATTTCCCGATAATCTACACTTCCGCTATTTTGGGTATAGCGGGCCTGGACCATGAGGAGATGGGTGCCGACATGCAGGCTCTGTTCCAAACGGTGATCGACAAAGTGCCTGCGCCACTGGTCAACTCTGATGGCCCACTGCAAATGCAGATCAGTGCACTGGATTACAATAGTTACGTCGGTGTTATTGGTGTCGGTCGGATAACACGCGGCACATTGTCGCCTAATTCCCAGATTGTTGTGGTCAATAGTGAGGGTGCTGTGCGCAAGGGGCGCGTACTGCAGGTCATGGGTTATTTGGGGCTAGAGCGAGTGGATGTGGAGTCCGCAGAGGCGGGCGACATCGTTTGTGTGACGGGTATCGAGGGATTGAATATCTCCGATACTTTGTGTGACCCCGCGACACCAGAACCGCTTCCACCGCTTTCAGTGGATGAGCCGACAGTGAGCATGACATTCCAAGTTAACGATTCGCCTTTTGCGGGCAAAGAGGGCAAGTACGTTACCACGCGAAATATCAAGGAGCGACTCGAACGGGAACTGATTCACAATGTCGCTTTGCGGGTAGAGCCCGGTGAAACCCCCGACAAGTTCAAAGTGTCTGGGCGTGGTGAGTTACACCTTTCTGTGTTGATTGAATCCATGCGTCGCGAAGGTTTTGAGCTGGGTGTGTCCCGGCCAGAGGTGATTCGCAAAGAAGTGGATGGCGTCATGCAGGAGCCTTATGAGCAGCTGGTGATCGACTGTGAAGAGGCTCATCAGGGTGCAGTGATGGAAGAGCTGGGCCTGCGACGCGGCGAATTAGAGAATATGGTGCCAGATGGCAAGGGCCGAATTCGACTGGAGTTTATTATTCCCGCCCGCGGGTTGATTGGGTTTCGTTCTCTGTTTTTGACGCTGACATCCGGCGCTGGTATTTTGACCCATGTCTTCGACCACTATGGCCCGATCAAGAATACGGAGATCATTCACCGTGCTAACGGCGTACTGGTGTCTATGGTCAAAGGCAAGGCGCTGGGCTATTCCCTGTTCAATTTGCAGGAGCGGGGCCGCATGTTTGTCGAACCCAATGTTGAGGTTTACGAGGGGCAGATTATCGGCTTGCACAATCGCGGCAACGACCTGACGGTCAATCCTATTAAGGGCAAGCAGCTGACCAACGTGCGCGCATCAGGAACCGATGAGGCGCTGACGCTGACTCCCCCGGTGCGCCATTCGCTGGAACAGGCACTGGAATTTATAGAAGACGACGAATTGGTGGAGGTGACTCCCAATAGCATTCGTTTGCGCAAGAAGCTTCTATTAGAGCATGAGCGTCGCCGCGCTGGTCGTATCTAAGGCAGCAGCAGAACGATGAAGTCTCTGTTGCAGCGTGTTAGTCGCGCTACCGTAACGGTAAACGCAGAGACTGTTGGTGAGATCGAGCACGGCCTGCTGGTATTCTTGGGCCTGGATCGGGATGATGACCGGGCTGGCGCAGATCGCATGGTGGATAAACTGCTAGCGTACCGGGTATTCGCCGATAGCGAAGGCCGTATGAACGCTAACGTGGTAGATGTGCATGGCGGCGTGTTACTGGTATCCCAATTCACTCTGTCAGCAGATACCAGCAAGGGACTGCGGCCGGGATTTTCGTCGGCGATGCCGCCGCGCGAAGCCGAGCAGCTTTATGACTATACGCTAGCACAATTGCGCCGCCATCATCCGCTGGTAGCGTCCGGCGTGTTTGGTGCCGATATGCAGGTTAGTCTGGTCAATGACGGCCCCGTGACATTTCTTCTGAACGCCTAGTCTCTTTCCGCCAGTGAGACGCCATAGCGCATTTTTCGATGCGGTATGTTGTCTTCCAGATATTCGTCACCTTCGGCGATAAACCCGCAGTCAGCATAAAAATCCTGCAAATGCGCCTGTGCGCTTATGCAGATATCATTATTTGGCCATTGCAGCAGGTTGTGTTTAATGCCGCGTTGCACTAATTCTCGGCCCAGCTGCTGGCCGCGCATCGTCGGACAGACAATGATTCTACCCAGTGAGCTCTCCGGATAATTTAGCCCGGGCGGGAGGCACCGTTGGTAGGCGAGTAGTTCTGTGCCTCGCATGCCGAGCATATGTGCCGCCGGCTGATCAAGATTGTCGAGATCCAGGTACGCACACTGTTGTTCGACGACGAAAACTTGCTGGCGTAAGCGCAGCACAGCGTACATTTTCTCTAGGGTCAGCCCGGCAAATGATAGGGTTTGCCACTGTAGGTTCATCACATTCACGTGTTAGCCGTAGGGTAGTTTTAACAAAACTTGGGCGCAACGTTCTCCGTCAGCGCATTAGTTGATACTATAAGCTCTCAACGGCCGTGGTAACAGGGCCTGACTTTGAGGGCGTGTGGCACACAAGGCTTTGGGCGCTGAGGCAAAATATGTATTCCCTTCAAAATAGAGCAGGGTCTAGCTGATGTTGGTAAATGTTGACACTCAGGATGTCTCGGCGCTCAGTCAGCAGTTCGCAAAACTGGTGGGCGCATTACTTGAAGTAGTGAACATGTCGGCCTTGCCGATTGAGGTCGATTTTACACCTGCGGAAAATTTCCGTGGTTTCGATGCTGATCAATTTTATGTTGTACAGCAAGGCACTATAGCCGCTCGATATCAGGCCAAAACAATTTACACGCTGCAAGTGGGTGAAATTTTAATGCCCGATATCGCCGGTAGTATGGACGAAAAAATTGCGGTGTTCTATGGCAGCGATACCGGGGCTCAGTTACATTGCTATTCCGCGTTGGAGTTTATGCAGCGTGTGTTTGATGAGCCGGCGGCCATTAGGCTGTGGACCCGGCTATTGATTACATACGCCGGTTTGATGCTAAGAATTACCGCCGCAAGCTCCGAGAGGGATGCGCCAGCCACGCTTGGATTTGATATTTACGAGCCGGGAGACGTTATTATTCGTCAAGGCGACAGGGCAGACCATGTTTACAATATGGGCTCCGGCGTTGCAGAGCTGTTGGTTGATGGCGTTAATGTGGGGGGCATCGGTGAAGGCGAAATTTTTGGGGTGATGGCGGCTCTGACGCACTGCGATCGCAGTGCTTCAGTGAGAGCCAAAACACGCTGTGCTGTAGTGAAAGTTCCCAAGGATCAATTTATCGGGTTGATCAAGAATCATCCTGGAAGCGTTCAAGCCTTATTGATGGACATGGCGAATACGATCGCCAACCTCAATGAGCAATTGGTCGGTTTGCAAGGAAATCGCCACGAGCATCACAAAGGGAGTTAATGTTTCCATAAACCTTGAGCCGCTTGGCGCAACGTTTATAGGATCATTCATTCGAGGTTAATTCAGATAGTCGTTATACAGGCCAGCGTTTAATGTCCGAGATTTTGGAAATCGATAAAGACGGCACCGAGCAGCTGTCACTCAAACTCTACGCTGAGAAGGCCTACTTGGATTATTCCATGTACGTCATTCTCGATCGAGCGCTCCCGCACGTGGGCGATGGGCTTAAGCCTGTGCAGCGGCGCATTGTTTATGCCATGAGTGAACTGGGACTGAAGTCCTCTGCCAAATTCAAAAAGTCGGCGCGCACCGTTGGCGATGTTATCGGTAAGTTCCATCCGCATGGGGATAGTGCCGCCTACGAGGCTATGGTGCTGATGGCGCAGGACTTCAGTTACCGCTATCCGCTGGTGGATGGACAGGGCAATTGGGGTTCACCCGATGACCCTAAATCTTTTGCCGCCATGCGCTACACAGAGTCGCGTCTCACCGCCTATGCCGATGTCTTGCTCACTGAGCTGGGTCAGGGCACGGTGGATTGGACACCCAACTTTGACAGTACGCTTGATGAGCCGGTGGTGCTGCCTGCGCAGGTGCCTAATGTACTTTTGAACGGCACAACGGGGATTGCTGTAGGTATGGCCACAGATATCCCTCCGCACAATCTGCGAGAGGTAGTGGCGGCAACGGTGCTGCTGTTGGACTCACCCAAAGCCACGGTGGCTCAGCTGTGTGAGCATATTCAGGCGCCCGACTTTCCTACCAATGCGGAAATCATCACACCGCGCGAGGACATTCTCGCGCTTTACCAAACGGGGCGTGGTGGTTTGCGTATGCGTGCGGTGTGGGAGTCTGAGGGCGGCGATATTGTGATCACTGCCCTGCCTCATCAGGTATCAGGATCGAAGGTGTTGGAGCAGATTGCGCAGCAGATGCAAGCAAAAAAATTGCCTATGGTTGCGGACCTTAGGGATGAGTCGGATCATGAAAACCCGACGCGCCTGGTTGTGGTGCCACGCTCCAATCGCATCGACCTTGAGGCTCTTATGAGCCACTTGTACGCCAGTACAGATTTGGAACGCAGCTACCGCGTCAATCTCAATATGATCGGTATCGACGGTCGCCCCGGGGTTAAAGGGCTGGATAGAATTCTCAAGGAGTGGCTGAAATTTCGCACCTCTACCGTTCGGCGTCGGCTGGAATACCGCCTCGATCGCGTACTGAAGAGATTGCATATCCTAGACGGTTACCTCGTTGCGTTCCTTAATATTGACGAAGTGATTCATATCATTCGAACAGAGGAAAAGCCCAAGGCCGCGCTTATGAAGCGTTTCGGGATCACTGATATTCAAGCTGAGGCTATTCTGGAACTGAAACTGCGCAATCTGGCAAAGCTGGAAGAAATGATTATCAGCACAGAGCAGGAGCAATTGCAGCAGGAGCGTGACCAGCTGCAAAAAGTCCTAGGCAGTGAAGCTCGGCTCAAGAGTCTAATCAAGAAAGAGCTTCTGGCCGTGGCAGAAAAATATGGGGACGAGCGCCGTTCGCCACTGGCAGTGAGGACTGACGCCAAAGCGTTTAGTGAGCTTGACTTGGTTACCGCTGATCCGATCACGGTGGTGATGTCAGAAAAAGGCTGGATCAGGGCTGCAAAGGGGCACGATATTGATCCTACTAGCCTCAGTTACAAGTCCGGTGACAGTTATCAAATGTGCGCCTATGGGCGCAGTAATCAGCCTGTCGTCATCCTGGATTCAACAGGGCGGGCTTACACTGTGCCCTCTCACAACCTACCTTCGGCGCGGGGTCAGGGCGAGCCGGTCACGGGGCGTATCAATCCGCCTTCGGGAGCGAGCTTCGGTGGCTTGATGATGGGTGCGGATGACAGCCTTTATTTGTTGTCCAGTGATGCCGGATACGGCTTTGTGGCCAAGTTAGGTGATCTGCAGTCAAAAAATCGGGCAGGTAAGGGGGTTATTAGTTTGCCCAAGGGGGGGCAGGTGATGCACCCCGCGGCGATTCAATCATTGGAGGCGTCGCAGGTTGCGGCGGTCACTACCGAGGGTCGCTTGCTTATCTTCCCGCTGGCGGACCTGCCGCAGATGGCCAGGGGCAAAGGCAATAAAATTATAGGTATTCCCTCCGCTCGGGTGCAGGCTCGCGAGGAATATGTAGTGGCTATACAAGTATTTACGGCACAAGATACCATTGTGATTTATTCCGGTAAGCGCCACCAAAACTTCAAAATGAAGGATCTCGAGCACTATCAGGGCGAGCGGGGTCGGCGCGGAAACAAGCTACCGCGAGGCTTTCAGAAAGTGGACGGTATGAGTGTTGAGCGCTTGATCAAGCGGAGTGAACCGGAATAGCTTAGAGCCTCGTTGGGTCCGTCAATCGCTTCAGTATCAGGCGCAGTTGGCGTTCCAGTAAATCCTGATAGGGCCCGGCAAACTCCTCGATGACAGCGTAATCCATCACTTCGGTCGGTCTATATTGCAGGCGTCCTGAGATATCCGTGTCTTCACAGATAGTGGGCGAGAGCAGAATATTGGGAGGCCTGCTGGCGCAGACGGTGTGTAATTCATCGAGCGTATGCTGCGTATATAATCCTGGATAGATATCGGTGCCATTTCCCACGCCCAGTTCGCTCTGTGCGATGGCCATTGACATGGAAAGGGACAGCGACATCTGCTTTTCCAGCGCTAGGCTTGCAGCCTGCACCAGCCAGGCACAGGATGCAGCTCGGAATGCTGCGCTACCAGCAGTGTTGTGCCCGCTGAAGTAAACTGCCAGGCCGAACTGACGCGCGACCTGTAAATCTCCCGCATAAAAACCTGCTGCAGCGTAAACGACCTGATGCAGGCGGTCTGTATAGCGTTGCAGCGAGAGTTCGTCGAGTGTATCGACATAGTGTTCGAGACTGGAGAGGTGGAGGTACAGCACTGCAGTCGTTTGGTAGTTCTCGTCCTGCGGGCTTGGTTCGCTGCGGGTGCGCAGCAGATCCATTGGCAGGGTCTCAATTTTTTTGGACAGTAGCAGTAGCTCATTCGTCGGCCCTGCCCTAGGATCCTCCTCCTCGAGTGCGATCTTGCGGGCCAGGTCTGACAGACGGTTTCCCAGTTGCTGCCCAAAGCGGCGACTGACACCGTAAACTGCCAGACTGAGCAGTACCGCTAGGCCCAGCATACTTAAAATAAAGCGCAGTTGTGCGGCATGGGCATTTTCTGCGTTGATGGTAATCACGACTTCGCCGGCGATATCGGTTTCGATATGCACGGGTGCGCTGTACTGGTAGAGGCTTTGCCCAGCGGGTTCACCCATTTGTCTGAGTGTCTTGCCTTCTACATCCTGAATCAGGATCGCTTGCGCTGCAGACGTGTCGATAATACGCTGCAGTGAGGCTGAAACACTGAGTAGGTCGCTGTTTCCCATAGCGGTGCTGACACGAGTTGCTACCAGCGTGGCCAGAGCGCTGCCGTATTCTTCCTGCAATAGCGTTTGCATATGGCGAGTAGAAATTGCGCCCAAAATGACTAGGGCAAGCCCCATCAGCAGGCATAAACCTGCAGTGAGAATTGCCAGTTGTTGGCCGAGGTTAGTGTTAGTAAAGCGATTATTCACGCGCGATGACTGACTTACCCAATTACGACGGGGCTAGTATAAACTAGACACGGCGGCAAATATCCCTTTTTGAGTCCTGGAGATTGAATATGGGATTTGAGCCTATTGAAAGTGAGGTTTTCAGCCCTTGTCACGAACGGGTAGAATGGCGCACCAAGATAACTGTGGAACCCGTTAAGTGAATCATATACTACTTATTACTATCTCCGGCGAAGATCAGCCGGGGTTCACAGCTGGATTGACGGCAATCCTGGCGGACCATTCCGTGAGTATTCTCGACATTGGCCAGTCCGTCATACACGCCACTTTATCGTTGGGCCTGTTGGTGGAGCTGTCAGAGAACTACGCCGGCGAGCAGGTGGTCGAGGCGGTGCGTCATTTCGCATTGGAGCGAGATTTGCGCGCGGTTACCAGCGTGGTATCCCCCGAAAGCTATTCCTACTGGGTTGAGGCTCAGGGTCTGGCGCGCTACATCATTACGCTCTTGGCGCGCAAAATCACCTCGGACCAAATCGCACGTGTGACCGCGGTGATATCCAAACATGGCCTCAATATAGATAGCATTAACCGCTTGTCAGGTCGTATACCGCTCGGAGAACCGCCGGCTCTGAGCAAGGCCTGCGTGGAGTTTTCAGCCCGCGGTTCTATACGCGATTCTGTCGTCTTTCGCAGGGAATTACTGGAGGTCGCGGGCGTGTTGGAGGTTGATCTGGCATTCCAGCAGGACAATATGTACCGCCGCACCCGGAGGCTCGTGGCGTTCGATATGGATTCGACACTGATCGAGGCAGAGGTTATCGACGAGTTGGCCAAACTGGCGGGAGTCGGTGAGCAGGTCAGCGCGATAACCGAGCGCGCCATGCGGGGAGAGATCGATTTCAGTGAAAGCTTTCGCGCCCGTGTCGCTCTGCTAGAAGGACTAGAAGAGAGTGCTCTGGACCGCGTGGCGAGCGAATTGAAAATAACCGAGGGCGCGGAGCATTTGATTTCCACGCTTCGCACGCTGGGGTACAAGACGGCCATACTCTCTGGAGGCTTTACCTATTTCGCCAAGCACCTGCAAGCTCGATTAGGTATGGATTACGTTTATGCAAACGAACTCGACATTGCCCAAGGGGTGGTCACGGGCAAGATTCAGGGCGAGATTGTTGATGGCGCACGTAAGGCTCAACTGTTGCGGCAATTGGCGGATGATCTAGGCATAGACTTACAGCAGGTGATTGCCGTGGGTGATGGCGCTAACGATTTGCCGATGCTGAGCATCGCTGGACTGGGAATTGCTTTTCGCGCAAAACCCCTGGTGAAAAAATCAGCGGAGCAGTCGATATCGACTTTGGGCCTGGATGCGATCCTTTATTTACTGGGTATTTCTGACAAGCAACAGAGCAAAACCTAGGTTTTAAAGACGTCATGTGATGGCGCTAAATCTTGCTCCATAGCGAGTCGTAATACACGTTCCATTGTCCCTGTTGGCCCTCAGCCAGTACATCGCCTAATTCTCTTGGGTAGCTAAACTGGAACTGTTGAAAGCTCGTCCTTGAATCAATACTCGGCAGTAGCTTGATGTCGTGACTTTCGACGCCGTTCCCAAGCGTGAGTTTTTGTCCCTTCCTAAAGCCGATCCTAGGGGTGATCAATGTATTCGGTTGACCGACTAGCGTGACTTCCGGCAGCAGCAACACTCTGATAGGCGCCGTTTTCTCGCCAGTCTTGTGTTGAATGCTGGCACCATACGCGACTGCTCGAGGGTTAATGAGCTCAACTCCAATCAGAGTTTTAGTATTATCGATCCGTCTTAACCAGCGGATGACGGCAATCAGCCACTCCTTTTTTCCTGTGTCTTCTTTCAATCCGACAACTTCGCCGACCCTGATGTCGCAGGGCGAATCAGTAGGCCACTCTAAACAATAGCCACCGGGGCTGGTATCGGCGAGTTGGGCCTTGAAAATGGGATAGCGTTCTTCGGGCGTGAGATTGGAAGGTGGAAACGGGTCGTCTGCTGCCTGTGAGCCCTGCTGTCTGTCGTCGTCATCGAGCAAGTCCTCGAACAGGCGCTTGCCAGCCACGTGATAATGGGTGCTGCTAAGCCCCAGACATAGCCACAGCGGATCGCTAGAGGCTGACCGTTTAAAGTTGCGTGGACTGACACTGCAAAGAGACAAAATCAGGTGGTCGAGTAAACTGACGGACGCGTGGATGCTCTCGTCGAAAGTGATGCCGTGGGTGCCTGTTTCCTTCTTCAGTATTGTTAACTGCTCCATCAGTAATGTGCAATCGATAAGGCGACATTGTGGCCCCGGCGGTTTGCGATATAAGGCCCTGTACAACGGGGGATGGTCGCTATCCAAATCGACGATAAACAGGCTGTTTTCATTCTTGTGCGGGTCAAGTTTTATCAGCCCGCTCCACTGCTGTAGCCCGCGATGCAGCGCTGTCAGCTCGCCCTGGAGCAACTGATTGGGATTGCAGCAGCTGATCATTATTGCCTGTAAGTAGGTTGCAGTGATGGTGTCCCCGCCGGAGAGTGACTCCGGTACGGGAAGGTCGGCTAAGCGCTGGTTAAGGGCAAGCGCATAGAGCTGGTGCAATGTTTCCCAGCCATGAATATCGATGGACCTGTGGAGCTGAAAACGTTGTAGGACTTTACGTCCCGCGAAGATCAGGGCCTGTTGTATGGCTTGACAGGTGAGGCGTGCAGGATTGGTGTCGTGGACAGTCTTGTGCTTCTGGATCGTCTCGATGGCGATGACGGTGAAGGCGGTAGTGTTCAGGGTGAGCAGCCTGTCGCTGAGTTCCGCTGCTGTTTGCGACGCTTCTGGCATCACTAACGGTTGATTAAGAAATCGCTTGGATAGATTGGCCTGGGCATCATCGATCTTGGGGCGCAGAACTTCCATGATGTTGTAGCGAAGTTGGGGTGAGAGCGGCGTCCGATTGAGATCATTCAATGCCTGAACGAGTAATCGGGCCGGCGCGGTGCCATTGGCGAGTGGTAGGCTCTGAGCCCAACTGCTGGCGGCCTCGGTATTGGGCTCAAACAGTGACAACGCGAGCAGGTCCTGGCGTGGGATCTTGAATTTGAGGGTTATAGGGTGTTCCATATAAGTAATCTCCTGACGTTAGCTGTGCCCAGCCCTATGCAACAAGAATAGACTAAATTGGAGGCCCATCGCCACTCGGATACGAGAATCTGCCATTGGCGGGCGACGTGCTGTATTATAAACTGCTTTTTGCAGCAACCAAATGAGAGCGTCATGGCAAACTTTTCTACGAATGAATTTCGCGCTGGCCTGAAAGTCATGCTCGATGGTGATCCGTGCAGTATTATGGATAACGAGCTCGTGAAACCGGGCAAAGGCCAGGCCTTCAATCGGGTAAGACTGCGCAACCTAAAGACCGGGCGGCAGTGGGAGCGTACCTTTAAATCCGGAGAGTCACTCGAGGGCGCAGATGTTGTCGAGCGGGATATGGAGTATCTGTATACCGATGGCGAGTTCTGGTATTTCATGGAACCTGATACTTTTGAGCAATATCAGGCCGATGCTGCTGCTGTAGCGGATAGTCATTTATGGCTAAAGGCGCAGGACAAGTGTGATATTACGCTCTACAACGGTGCGCCTTTATCCGTTGCGCCGCCTAACTTTGTGGAGTTGGAGATTACAGAAACGGATCCGGGCCTCAAGGGTGACACAGCCACTGGCGGCACCAAGCCGGCGACGTTGAGCACCGGAGCCGTGGTTAAGGTCCCTTTATTCATCAGTATGGGAGAAGTGATTCGGGTCGACACGCGCACCGGCGAATACCAGAGCCGTGCGAGCAAATCCTGATTGTAGCGCCAGAGCAGCCGGACGTGAATTGGCGACCTGCAGCGGATATTCAGTGTATTCGTCAGCGGGCCGAATTACTGGCGAGGCTGCGTCAGTTTTTTGCTGATCGCTCGATCCTCGAAGTAGAAACACCCCTGCTGTGTCATAACGGCATAACGGATCCTTCAATTGAGCCATTGATCGTCGAAGCTGCGCAATTCTCGGGCCAGTCGCGGTTTTTGCAAACATCGCCTGAATACATGATGAAACGCCTGCTCGCCGAGTTCGCAGAGCCCATCTTTCAGATTTCTAAGGCGTTTCGCAGTGGCGAGGCCAGTTCCCGGCACAACCCAGAATTCAGTTTACTCGAATGGTATCGCCCCGGTTTTGATCACCATCAGCTGATGGTAGAAGTGGCAGATCTGGCCCAATATTGCTTGGGACCGAGGCCAGTAAAGAAGTACAGCTATCGTGAGCTGTTTCAGCAATGTCTCCAGATCGACCCTTTCACCGCGACCATTGCGGAACTGCAAGCTGTCGCTCGTCTCCATCTTGACTCCGGCAACCTGAGCGGTGACCGAGACCTATGGCTGGATCTATTGATGAGCCATGTGCTTGAACCGCAACTGGCTGGTGAAGGGGTCTGTTTTGTCTATGATTATCCGGCGTCTCAAGCGGCCCTCGCCTGTGTTGTTCAGGCCGACGATGTAGGGGTCGGACAGCGCTTTGAGCTCTATGTTGACGGTATGGAGCTGGCCAATGGCTATTGTGAGCTTACCGATGCCCCAGAGCAGCGTCAGCGCTTCGAGCGGGATAACGTCTTGCGCCGCCAGCGTGGTCAGGTTGAGCGCGCGTTAGACGAGCAGCTGTTAGCCGCATTAGAAAGCGGCCTGCCAGATTGCAGTGGCGTGGCTCTGGGCATTGATCGACTGCTGATGTTGAAGACGGGCTCATCTCACATCAAGGATGTGTTGGCTTTTGATTGGGAGCGATCATGAGGGCGGGTCGAGTCCTGCAGATGTTTCGGTAGCAAAAAAAATGCCGGCGTGATGGCCGGCATTTTGTGCAGCGCCTACGTGCTTAAGAGAACTCTCTCACCAATCCGGCAATGGATTCCTTGGCATCGCCAAATAGCATACGCGTATTCTCTTTATAAAATAGTGGATTTTCGATCCCGGCGAAGCCTGACGCCATAGAGCGTTTCAGTACAAAGACGGTACGTGCCTGGTCAACGTTGATCACTGGCATGCCATAAATGGGAGACGATTCATTTTCCCGGGCAGCAGGGTTCACCACGTCATTGGCGCCGATGACGATAGCGACATCGACATTTTCCATGCGTGGGTTGATCTCGTCCATTTCCAGCAGCTGGTCGTAGGGGACGTCGGCCTCTGCCAGCAACACGTTCATATGCCCCGGCATACGACCTGCGACGGGATGAATACCGAAGCTAACTTCAGCACCATTTTTTTCCAACAACTCGGCCAGCTCTTTCACCACATGCTGAGCCTGAGCGACCGCCATACCGTAACCTGGAATAATGGCCACGGTGCTGGCGGCTTCCAAAATATAGAAAGCGTCTTCAGCAATGATGGGCTTAATTTCGCCTTCCACTTTACTGGTTTCCACTTTTCCACTGCCGAAACCGGAAAACAGTACATTGGTCAGGGAACGATTCATGGCTTTGCACATGACTTGCGTCAAGATGATACCGGAAGCACCGACCAAAGCGCCTGCCACGATCAAAATGTTGTTGTCCACTGCGAAACCCGCGGCGCAGGCTGCTAGGCCTGAGTAGGAGTTCAGCAGCGAGATCACCACCGGCATGTCAGCCCCACCGATGGGAATGACCACCATCACGCCAAATAGCAGTGACAGACCGATGACCCAAAACAGCCATCCGCCAGCGCTGGGCTCCAGACAAAACATCACCGAACTACCCACAATGCCCAGAACGATAAGACTGTTCACCACCTGCTGGCCGCTGAATAAAAGCGCGGCGCTGCTGATTCTTTCCGAGAGTTTGCCGTAGGCGATCATGGAGCCTGTAAAGGTCACGCCACCAATCAGGATGGACAGAATGATAGTCACGAGCGTGAAGGTGCCGACGTCTGGTCTAAAGGCGAAAGCAGCCCAGCCAACGAGTAAGCTGGCCATGCCGCCAAACCCGTTAAACAGGGCTACCATCTCCGGCATCTTAGTCATTTGCACCATTCGCGCAGCCGTACCACCGATGATGCCGCCGATCACAATGCCAATGGCAATCCACTGGAAGTCGACAATATCTTGGCCCACTAGCGTCGCCACGATGGCGATCAGCATGCCCAGCGACGAAATAGCGTTACCGCGACGCGCCGTTGCGGGCGAGCTCAGTTGCTTCAAGCCGTAAATGAACAGTCCTGCGGACACGATGTAGGCGTATTGAGTCAGAATATCCATAGTGATCAGCTCCCCCTCTTCTTAAACATGGCGAGCATGCGGTCGGTGACTAGGTAACCGCCCACTACGTTGATAGTGGCCAGAGCGACGGCTGCTGCACCCAGCCAGTTGGCCAGATCCTGCTGGCCGCTGCCGGCCAGGCTTATTGCGCCTACGACGGTTACTCCTGAGATTGCGTTGGCACCCGACATCAACGGCGTGTGCAAGGTGGCGGGCACCTTATTGATGAGTTCGAAGCCCAGAAAAATGGACAACATGAGGATAAACGTGAGGAAAACTTCAACAGGTACCATGTTATGCACCTCCTTCGAGAATATTCTTGATTGTTGTGTTGGTGACTTCACCACCATGGGTGATGATGCAACCGGGCAAAATATCGTGCTCGAAATCAACCACGAATTTCTTCTCCTCGTCGTTCCAGTTGTCTTCCACAAGGCTGAACAGATTGGAGGAGTACATCTGGCTGGCATCGCGCGCCACTTCTCCGGCGAGGTTGCCTTTGCCGATCACGGTGACGCCTGCGATTTGAACGATCTCATTGGGGACCGAGCCTTCTACATTGCCGCCTGTTTCAGCCGCCATATCGACAATCACCGATCCATGTGCCATTCCCTCGATCATGTCTCTAGTGACCAACACCGGAGGCTTGCGCCCAAATACCTGCGCAGTCGTAATCACTACGTCTGATTTAGCGATCACTACTTTTTGCGCCTGTCGCTGTATGTCTATCTGTTCTGGCGTCAGCTGCTTGGCATAGCCATCGGCGGTCTCGCCGGTTTCGCCGAGGTCGATTTCCAGAAATTTCGCGCCCACTGAGCGCACCTGCTCTGCCACTACCGGGCGAGTATCAAAGGCTGTGACCTTGGCGCCTAGACGTTTCGCTGTGGCGATGGCCTGCAGGCCCGCCACACCTGCGCCGATAACAAAGACATTGGCAGGCTTCAGCGTGCCTGCTGGAGTCATCATCATAGGAAAAATACGCGGCAGGTGGGTCGCGGCTTGCATGACCATGACATAGCCCGCTAGGTTCGCTTGGGAGCTCAGAGCATCCATTTTCTGACTGCGAGTGGTGCGCGGTATCATTTCCATGCTGATGGCCGTAATGCCACTCTCTTTGAAAGCATTCACCAGCGCATGCTCGTTGAAGGGATCTAAATAGCTGATGTGAATAGCACCGCGCTTCATTAGTGCTATTTCCTCCAGCTGCGGTTTGCGCAGTCGTAGCAGGAGATCTGCGCTGCTGAACAGCGCATTGCGGTCTTGAGAAATAGTCGCCCCCACGTCTGTGTATTCGGAGTCAGCAAAACCGGCACCGAGGCCCATCCCGGTCTCGACAACCAGGTCGGCCCCCATAGCGCACAATTTCTTGGCGTTATCGGGTGTAATGGGTATCCGGTTTTCGTCCGGATGCGTTTCTTTAGGAATGGCGATGCGCATGTGGTGTGTAACCCCGTACCTTCGTTTATGTATGCTGCCGGCCAAGAGTGAAAAATGAGCCTCTGCGTCAGCTTCAAGGAACTGTGTGCCGCTTCCAAAGCGACTATAGTCGACATTTGTCTTACAGCAGCCGCGACTTTAGCACAGCATTTGTGCCGCGGGAATAATGGATACCGTTATACGATATGTTAGCGAAGTGGGTTCTCAATCCAGATGTGGTCGGTCAGGGCTTCTTTTACGGCCTTTGTACCCTTAAAATCAGGAGACCTGTCGACGGTTAAGCGATGTTCCAAGTGTACCCGTCCGCTGATTTCGGGCATTCTGACAAATTGGACCGTAAAAACGTTACTTGTCCGGGTTGTCATACAATAAGGAGTAACGCAAATCTCAACGGCTCTCCCGCAGCATCCCCGCCAGCTGACACTCGTTTTGGCCCTGGTTCCGATCATTTTTTTGGTCGCGCTTCTGGCCACTTCGGTCTATCTGTTTGGCGCCGATTCGTCTTATGGCGCCAACCAGATAGCGCTGGTGTTGGCCTCCTGTGTTGCTGCTTTGGTGGGGCGGTATGTCGGCATCCCATGGCTGGAAGCGCAAAAAGGCATTGTTGATGGCATCGGAGTGGGTCTGGCCCCGATATTAATTTTATTGTCGGTAGGCATGCTGATCGGTACTTGGATATTGTGCGGTACAGTGCCGGCTATAATCTATTATGGGGTGGAGGTGCTCAACCCGAGTATTTTTTATGCCGCTAGTGCTGCTATTTGCGGCATTGTCGCGATCAGCATAGGCAGTTCCTGGACAGTGGCCGGTACGCTCGGGATCGGGTTGATGGGTATCTCGGCCAGTTTTCAATTGTCACCGGCCATCACTGCGGGTGCAATTATCTCAGGCGCCTACTTCGGCGACAAATTATCCCCCATGTCGGACACCACTAATCTGGCCTCTGCAGTCAGTAGCGTGGACCTGTTCGATCATATCCGGCACATGCTTTGGACGACGGTGCCCAGTTTTGCGCTTGCGTTAATGGTGTTTGCTTTTATCGGCAACTCGGAAGCCGTTGCGCCTCGTGAAATCAATGAATTGCAAAAGGCGCTGTCCACGGAATTCAATATTGGAGTGTTCCTGCTGTTGCCATTACTGTTGATGCTGGTTCTCGTCTACAAACGTTTTCCTGCGTACCCTTCTATCGTCGTCAGCGCACTTGTGGGTGCTGTCTTTGCCGTCGTCTTTCAGCCCGATTCAGTGATTAAGCTGGCCGGAGGCTCCGGTGATGTGGGCAGTTTTTTTGCGCTGTGCAAGGGCGTTTGGATAAGCCTGTTCGACGGTTACACGTCCAATAGCGGGAACGTGTTACTTGATACCTTGCTCAGTAAAGGGGGCATGAGCAGTATGCTCAACACAGTCTGGTTGATTATCTGTGCCCTGGGGTTTGGTGGCGTGCTGGAGCGCACGGGAATTTTGAGCTTTCTGCTGCAACTTGCTCTTAGCGGTGTAAAGAGTACCGGTTCGTTAATCGCGGTTACTGCGCTGACCTGCTTTGGAACGAATGTTTTGGCTGCAGATCAGTTCATTTCCATTGCCCTTCCAGGGCGCATGTATAAGGATGAATATCAGCGTCGGGGTCTGTCCAGATTAAATCTGTCGCGAACACTGGAAGACTCCGGCACTTTGACATCAGTGCTGATACCTTGGAACACCTGTGGTGCGTATATGTCTGCAACACTGGGCGTGGCGACATTTACCTATGCACCCTTTGCCTTTTTCAACTTGCTATGCCCGCTCGTCGCTGTTTTTTATGGGTATACCCAATTCGCGATAAAACCACTAGAAGCTGATGAAGATCTGACTCCATTGGAGATCTTGTGACTGACTTGGATCAGGAGTGGGACTATCCCAGCCCACACATTTTACGCACCCATGTGCGGGCCGAAGATATCGACGGGCTGAATCACACGAATAATCTGGTGTATGTCGATTGGTGTCAGAAAGCAGCGTGGACACACTCGGAGGCCTTGGGCCTCGACCTAGACCGCTACCGTGAACTTGATCGAGCGATGGTCATCGCACACAGTGAGTTTGACTATTTGCGGGCTTCTCAGGAGGGTGATGAGGCCATGGTTGCGACGTGGATTGTAGACTGGGATCGAAAGTTGAAGATGGCACGCCATTTTCAAGTTATTCGTGTCGCAGATGGGGTCACGCTACTGCGAGCAAAAATGCGTTTCGTGTGTGTCGAGCTCAGTAGCGGCCGCCCCCGGCGTCTGCCCCCGGAGTTCATCGCCCGTTATGGCCCAGCGGTACTGGATGATGAGGAGGTCCAATAGCCAAGTGGGTAGTTACCGCTTGCCTTTTCGCTAGACAATTGCGCATCAAGGGCAGTGCACCTTTTAGACGAATTCATTTAATATAAAAATTAAATTCTCAACATAACGTTAGGTTTCAACTGAGGGTGTGTAATGAAAGATTTAGTGTTGAAGGTTCCGCGGCATCTGCGGCGAGGGCACGGGGCAAACGATGAACTCGTGTCAGTAGAATCTGGCGTTAAGCTGATCGCACACATGTGCAAACATTTTGGCCTCGCAGATCTCGGAGCCACCAAGTTGCTCGACATAGGCTGCGGCTGTAAATTTACTCAGGCCATTCTCGATAGCGATCTGCCGATAGGCGAGTACGTGGGTGTAGATGTTTACGCAGAAATGATCGAGTTTCTACAATCAAAGGTGAACGACACTCGCTTCAGTTTTTACCACATGAACACGCACAACGAAATGTATAATCAGGACGGTGAGCCACTGACAGCAAATACTAAGCTACCCATGGATAACAAACAATTCGACGTTATTTGTCTGTACTCTGTGTTCACTCACTTGGCACCACATGACTACGTTGCAATGCTTAAGGTGCTTCGTTCTTATATCAAGCCAGGAGGTAGGCTACTTTACAGCCTATTCGTCAATGAACAGACCAGTGGTGGTGTTGGGTGGATAGATTTTTATTCGCGCGACATAGCGTCGGCCGACACAGCTCTTCTCGAGAAGCATAAACGTCAATTAGCTGACGGGCTAGAAAATAAAGCGCCGCCGGATTTCAAAGATATGGTGCCGACCCAGCCATTAAAAGTTGCGATGTATTCAAGGAAGCATGCATTGGAGTTGGTAGAGAGCACCGGTTGGGAGGTTGAGTCTCTGAATGAGCCTGCAGAAGAAATACAACACTATATGGTATGTAAGCCCGTGTGATCGACTCTCCAGTGAACGCAGGGTAGCCGAGTCCCGCTGCTGGGCGCCATCAGTAGAACGCTATCGCCGCAGTGAAATGCATTCTTTGTGAGCTTATCAATTTGGGCAGAGGTGCAGAGGCATCATTCTCGAGCGCGCAGATAATGCTCGTTTATTGGATCGTGACTTCCTTCAGCGTTCAAATCAGGTTCGCGAAATTGCAGGCTGGCCAGGCGAGCGTAAAGCTCGCATTCCACCAGTAGCTGGTCGTGGGTACCCGTGGCAATCAGCTGGCCCTCGTCCAGCACCGCGATATTATCCGCGTGCAGAATAGTAGACAGACGGTGGGCGATAATGACGGTGGTGCGGTTTTTCATCAGCTCCTGCAGCGCTAGTTGTACCTGATATTCACTCTCAGTGTCGAGCGCACTGGTTGCCTCATCCAGCAAAAGAATTTTCGGATCGTTGAGAATCGCCCTGGCCAGCGCGATGCGTTGGCGTTGTCCACCAGATAGCCTGACGCCCTGTTCCCCCAGATGACTGGCATAGCCCTCGGGTAGCGCCGTGATGAAGGTGTGGGCATGAGCGGCGCGTGCGGCCGCTGCAACCTCTTCATCGGTGGAATCCAACTTGCCGTACCGAATGTTATAGCGTACATCACCGGTAAACAGTGCCGGTTGTTGCGGGACAAGGGCAATATTCTCGCGCAATGTTTTGAGGCCCATAGCGCGAATGTCCTGTCCATCGAGCAAGACCTGGCCCTGCTGCGGGTCATAAAAGCGCTGTAACAATTCGAACACCGTGGATTTACCTGCCCCCGAGGGCCCTACCAGAGCGAGACTTTTACCGGCTTCAATGCGTAGCGTAAAGTTTTCTAGTGCAGGTTGCTTGGGCCGGCTGGGGTAGTAAAAAGAGACGCGCTCCATATGCAATTCGGGTTGTGCACTGATGGGTGTTGACGCCACGGTAACGGGATCATCAATCAGGCTATGAGTATTAATCAATTCCACGAGACGCTCTGAAGCGCCGGCGGCGCGCTGGAGGTCACCCCAGACTTCAGAAATTGTTGCCACGCCGCTGCCGACCATAATGGCGTAAAAGACAAAGGCGCCCAGCTCTCCACCGGTCATGCTGCCGTTAATGACATCCTGGCCGCCTTCCCACAACATGGCAGACATGCCGACGAACAACAGCAGTATGGCACCACAAATGAGCAGTGAGCGCTGCCAGATGCGACGGCGAGCGATTTCAAAGGCGCGCTCTACTTCGCGATCGAAAGCTTCAGACTCGAATTGTTCGCGCGTATAACTCTGCACCACGCGGATATGCTGGATCACTTCGCCGACGTAGCTGCCCACGCTTGCAATGCTGTCCTGGCTTTGATTAGACAGCTTCCTCACCCGTCGGCCGAATACCAGTATCGGCAGCAGCACCAGAGGTACGCCTACCGCAATGATCAAACTCAGCTTCAGATTGGTGATAAACATCAGGACCAGCGCGCCGCTGGTGGTGAGGCTGCTGCGCAGCGCCATACTAAAGGAAGAGCCGATGATGGTTTGCAGCAGGGTGGTGTCGGTGGTCAGTCGCGACATAATCTCCCCACTGCGATTGGTTTCAAAAAATCCCGGATGTAGACGAACAATGTTCTCGAAAACACGTTTGCGGATATCAGCGCTGATCCGTTCTCCCAGCCAGGACACCAGATAAAACCGGACAAACGTACCCACTGCCATCGCCGCTGCGATGGCAATCAGAAGTAGAATGGCACTTTTCAGGCCGACACTAGACTCGCCTCCAAAGCCTTGGTCTATCAGTACTTGCAAGCCTCGTCCCAACGAGAGAGTGGCCCCGGCGGTAAACAACAGTGCGATGCTGGCGCCGACCAGACGCAGTTTATACTGTGAAAGCAGGGCTAAAACCGGTAGCAGGGCAGGCAGGCCCTTTCTGGCGCGAGAAGACATCAGGCGCGTGAGATCTGGAACGGCTGGTGACGCGCGGGCACGCAGGCCGTGCGACATGGGTCACAAAGTTTAACTAGTGTAGACATCATGAGTGTGTTCCGTGGTGGTCGGGCTGCTTCGTGATAGTGTAATTGTTCGGCGGTGTTAATGGTATCAACTAGAAAATTACGATGGAGATGATAACAATGGGTGATAAGTTCAAGGATAAGGTGGTCATTGTAACCGGCGGCAGTCGTGGCTTGGGTCGAGCCATCTCTGTGGGGTTTGCGCGCGAGGGAGCTCAGGTTGTCGTAGCCAGTCGCAAGATCGCCGCCTGCCAGGAGGTGGTCGCGCTTATCGAGGAAGCGGGAGGAATTGGAATGGCGCATGCCGCCCATATGGGTGAGGTTGCTGACCTCGACGCCCTCATTGCCGCGGCGTATGAGCGTTTTGGTCGTGTCGATGTGCTCGTTAACAATGCCGGTATCAATGTTGCGTTGGGGCCGCTGTCGGAGATTACGACCACGGCGTTTGACAAGATGGTGGATGTGAATTTGAAAGGCGCTTGGTATCTGGCATCAAGACTTGCGCCGCGTATGGGCGAGCACGGTGGCGGCTGTGTGATTAATATGTTGTCAGTCGCCGCCTTGTGCACGCCCGCTTACTCCGGTATTTATGCAGCAACCAAGGCAGCCTTGAAGGCCTTGACCGAGGTGATGGCGCAGGAATGGGCGCCGTGGAATATTCGGGTCAACGCCTTGGCTCCGGGAAGTTATCACTCAGATCTGACCGATGGCGCGATTGCGGCACTACCACATTACGGCGAAGGTATGGTGACAGCTGCTCTGATCCCTCGCATTGCGGAAACGGAGGAGATTCTCAATCCGGTGTTTTATCTTGCCTCGGAAGCTTTTACCACGGGAATTACTCTGGTTGCAGATGGCGGTCTGATGGCCAAACGTTAGGGACCGCCCGCGTTTTTGGAACCCTGCGTCAGTCCACCGATGTAAACACCAATTTCAAATAGCAGCCACATGGGTATCGCCAGCAGTGACTGGGAAATGATGTCGGGCGGGGTCAGTAGCATGCCGAAAATAAAGCAGCCCACAATAATATAAGGACGCTTTTTGGCTAGGGCTTCGGCGGTGGTGATGCCGGCCCAGATCATCAGTATCGCTACGATTGGAATTTCAAATGCCAGGCCAAAAGCAAAAAACAATTTCAGCACGAAGTTAAGGTAGCTATTGATATCGGTCATAATGGTGATGTCTTGGGGCGCCACGCTGGTAAAGAAAGAGAATATCAGCGGAAAGACGACGTAGTAGGCAAATGCGGATCCTGCATAAAACAATAGAACACTGGAGGCGAGCAGTGGAATTGCCAGGCGCTTTTCATGCTTGTACATTCCCGGCGCGATAAAGCTCCAGGCCTGATACAACACGTAGGGCATTGCCAGGAAAACTGCCGTTACCAGGGAAAGTTTGAACGGCGTGAAGAAGGGTGAGGCGACCTCGGTAGCAATCATCGTTGCGCCTGGAGGCAAAAGCGCACGTAAAGGCTCCGAGACGAATGTGTAGATATCGTTGGCAAACGGAAACAGGCAAATAAACACTAGCAGCACGGCCAACAGGGCGCGCAGCAGTTTGTCGCGCAGTTCCGTGAGGTGTGTGACCAGGGGCAGTGGTTGGTCCGTAGATTCCTGATCGCTCATTCGGTTTTCTTTTGTGCTGCTTCAAGGTCTGTCTTGCCTGGGATGGAGTGGCTATCTCGTGCTGGGGTCAGCGACTGGGCCGCGTCCTTCAAATCAGACCCGATGGACTCGGTGTCTTTTTTTAAACTCTCGCCGGCTTTGCGCAGTTCCTGCATGACGGAGTCATTATGCAGTTCCTGTTGGACTTCTTGTTTGATCTCGTTGAACCCGCGCCTGATTCGATTCAGCCATATGCTTGCGGTTCGAATAGCCTCAGGCAGACGTTCGGGCCCGATAACAAAAAGGGCAACTACCCCTATGATGAGGAGCTCGGCAAATCCTATATCGAACATTCAGGCGCTATTTATCTTTCGTCGCAGTGTCCGCTGTTTCATCGGGCTCTGCTCCGTCGCTCGGTTCGGCTGCTTCGCCGTCATCCGACATACTTTTGCGAAAGCCTTTTACAGCGCTGCCCATGTCGCTGCCGAGTGTGCGCAGCCGTTTGGTGCCAAACAACATGATCACGATCGCCAATATAATTAACAATTGCCAAATACTGATTCCACCCATTCCCATTCTCCTCTACAAATATGTATTCACTGCTGACTGCTTATCAGTTGCCCCGCGTGTCTCGTGCTGCCTTCTCGTCGAGTCCTGAGACACCAAAGCGGTCGCCAAGGCACAGCAGGACCTCCTGGGTGTCGAGTTCAAGATGTGACAGCATCACCATTGTGTGAAACCACAAATCGGCAACTTCGCCAATGACGGCGCTGCGGTCACCTCCGCGCTCGGCGTCTTTGGCCGCAAGAATGACTTCGGTGGCCTCTTCACCCACTTTTTCTAAAATCTTGTTTAGCCCCTTGTGGTGCAGGCTTGCAACATAGGATTGCTCTGGGTCGCCCTGTCTGCGCGCAGCGAGGGTCGTAGCCAATTGTTCCAGTACATCACTCATGATTTTTCCCCGTATATATCTTCGGGTTGTTTGATGATGTCATCGGTGACATGCCAGGCGCCATCCTTCAGTTGTCGATAAAAACAACCTCGCCTGCCAGTGTGGCATGCAATGCCTCCGATTTGTTCCACTTTCATTAGAACGGTGTCCGCATCACAGTCAACACGCAGCTCTTTCAGGCGCTGAACATGCCCAGATTCCTCGCCCTTACGCCACAGAGCCTGTCGTGAACGTGACCAGTAGATGGCGCGGCCTTCGCTGATCGTCAGTTGCAGGGCATCACGACTCATCCAGGCCAGCATCAGGACTTCGCCGGTCTGCCAATCCTGTGCAATAGCGGGGATTAGTCCCTGCTCATTCCACTTGATGTCTTTTGCTAGCGTGCTGGGTTCAGTCATAACGTTGTCCCATGAGAGATCACAGTATGGCACATGGCAGGGCCCGGCACATATATTCAGTCGCCTCTGGGCCAGAACAGGCTTATGCCAAAACCGGCCAGCAGCCAGCTGATCAGGGGCGCATTCGCCAGATATTGTCCAACGTTCAAAAAGGTGCTTGCAGCGGCGGCGAGACAGACAATGCCTGCTAGTAGATGGCGTCGCCGACGTGAGCGCCCCTCTTTTTGCCGCTTTTTTTCGTTCAGAATCTGTGGCCGTTCTGACGGGTGTCGCTCGATGCCGCGGGAATGTTGCAAGCTGCCCAGCACTGCCTCGGGGAGCTGCGGCAGCTGCTCAAGCCATGAAGGGGCATGGCGTTGCAGTCGTTTTAGGACAGATTGTGGGGAGTAGCGTTGTTGTACCCACTCTTCCAGAAAGGGCTGTGCTGTGTCCCAAAGATTGAGGTCGGGATACAGCTGACGCCCCATACCCTCAATATTAAGGAGGGTTTTTTGCAACAGCACCAGCGAGGGTTGAACTTCCATATCAAATCGGCTGGCGGTCTGGAACAGATAGACCAACAGCTGGCCAAAAGATATCTGGCTGATAGGCCTTTCAAATATGGGTTCACACACGGCGCGCATTGCTGATTCAAAGTCCTGCACGCGGGTTTGGGGTGGCACCCAGCCACACTCAACATGCAGCTGCGCGACTTCACGGTAGTCACGGCGGAAAATTCCGAGCAGATTGCGGCCCAGATAATACTGGTCTGCGTCTGAAAGGCTACCGATGATGGCGCAGTCCACGCCGATGTAGGTCGGGTCTGCCGGGTCTGTTGCATCCACAAAGATATTGCCCGGATGCATGTCAGCGTGAAAGAAGCTGTGGCGGAATACTTGCGTAAAAAATATTTCTACGCCGCGCTCGGCCAGTAGTTTCAGGTCTGTACCTCGGGCGCGCAAAGCTTCAAGGTCGGTGACAGGAATGCCCGAAATACGCTCCATGGTGAGCACATTGCGGCAGGTGTAGTCCCAGTAAATTTCAGGCACATAGAGCAGTTTGTTGTTTTCGAAGTTGCGGCGCAACTGACTGGCGTTGGCGGCTTCACGCCCCATATCGAGCTCATCGAGAATGACCATCTCATAATCTGATACAACTTCCACCGGACGCAGTCGGTGACCTTCAGGATGATATTTTGCCGTCAGTTTTGCCAAGGTAAAAAGGAGAGCAATGTCTTGGCGGATGATCGGCTCGATATCCGGGCGCACTACTTTGACGACAACCTGCTCGCCGCTGTGCAGCGTGGCGCAGTGCACCTGGGCCACGGATGCAGAGGCCATAGGGGTGTTTTCGAAACGGGCAAATAGCTCAGACACGGGTTTGCCCAGCGCCTTTTCAATAATCGCAACAGACTGTTCCTGCGGAAAAGCCGGGACATTGTCCTGTAGCTTGGCCAGCTCGTCAGCGATATCCTCGGGCAGCAAGTCGCGTCGAGTGGACAGCATCTGTCCGAATTTTATAAATACTGGCCCCAATTCCTCAATGGCGCGGCGTAGGCGGACCCCCCGCGGAAGCTCTGGCACGCGGTGTAAGCGCCACGGTGCCAGACCCAGAGCGAAGCGCGGTAGCGCGGAGAGCTGTTCTACATCGATAAACTCATCCAGTCGATAGCGGCCGACGATGCGCAGTATTTTAGCCAGTCGTATGGCGCGGGACATGGCTCAGCTCCGCGCGTTCTGCAAGCGCAGTTGCAGCCGTTCTGCGCGGGCTTGCAGCCGGTCTACGCGCAGGCCTAGCTCCTGCACGTCCCGGTAGAAATCTTCCACCTCAAGCCGCGGTGGACTAAGCCGGGCCTCTTCATGGACGAATTCTTCCAGCTGTCGGGTCAGGCTGGTGGAAGCTTGCTTGCCCCAACTAAAAGCATGGCGCACTGTCTGCGCAAGTTGGTGTCCGGCGACGTCGCCGAGGGTGGCGACCAGGGGCGCTTCCCAGTCTATGTCCAGCGTTGCCAAAACCTGTTGCAGTGCAATGAGCGGTGCACTGTCCCCCTCGAGCGCGAGACCACCATTGATCAGCGTGGCAGTTGGGTCGCGAGAGGTCGCTAGCTCGGTGAAATCGGAGGCTTCACCCTTTATGCTTGTTGTGACCGGGCCGTGATGGGTGCCGGCCAGACGAATGCCCTGGGCACTAGGGTGAAGATAAATGTCCAGGGTTGGAGCGGTACAATGCAGTGCGAACACGCAGTCCTCGAGTCGCGCCAACCCCGACTTGCTTTGTGGAGACAGGTCCAGGGTGCGGTTCAGTCCCGCTTCCAGCGCGGCCAGTGCGGCAGTGTGCAGCGTGGGATCTATGGTCGTTGTCATTTTAGGCTTTAATGCCTCGGTGCAGCGCTACCACACCGCCGGTCATATTGTGGTATTCACATTGGCAGAAACCAGCGTCTTCCATCATATTCTTAAGCGTACCTTGGTCGGGGTGTTTACGGATGGATTCTGCGAGGTACTGGTAGCTTTCGCTGTCATTGGTCACTAATCGGCCCATCACCGGCAACACGCGAAAAGAATAGGTATCGTAGGCTTTGCTGAGCAGAGGGTTTTGCGGTTTGGAAAACTCCAACACCAGTAAACGGCCCCCGGGCTTGAGAACACGCAGCATGGAGCGCAGGGCGAGGTTGATATCGGTGACATTGCGCAGGCCGAAGGCGATGGTTACGCAGTCGAAGCTGTTATCCGGGAACGGCAGGAACTGGGCGTCGGCCTGCACGAATTCGATATTGCCTTGGCGGCCCTGGTCCAGCAGCTTGTCTCGACCTACCTGCAACATGGAGTCGTTGATGTCGGCCAGTACCACACGCCCCTCGGGGCCAACAAGCTCTGCGAAACGAGCCGCCAGGTCACCGGTGCCACCGGCGATGTCCAGTACCGCGTTGTTCTTGCGCACTCCGCTCAGTTCGATGGTAAAGCGCTTCCAAATGCGGTGTATGCCGCCTGACATGAGGTCGTTCATCAGGTCATAGCGGGCTGCCACCGAATGGAATACATCGGCGACCATGCCGGCCTTGGCATCCTTCTCGACTTCCTTGTAGCCGAAGTGTGTAGTTTCTTTGTCGCTCATGGCGCTTCTGCCTTGGGTTTTCGGGTTACGGCGTATTATAACCCGATGTGGGCGTCTGGTCAGGTCGACAGGCTTACCAGGGCAAAGAAGGAAATGCCTAAGCGCCCAGGCTCAGAACTTGCACATCTGGGTCGCGACCCGCCCCGGCCTTTTCTAGGCGCGCAAGGTAATCTTGCCATTTTGCGTCCTGGTCCTGACACAACTCATAGAGATAGCGCCAAGAATACAAGCCAGAGTCATGGTCGTCGTCAAATACTAGCTGCAGTGCGTAGTTTCCAACCGGCTTTATTGCCGTAATAGCGACGTTGATCTTTCCTGTCTGCAGTACTTCTTGGCCCGAGCCGTGACCCAGGACTTCGGCGGATGGAGAGTAGACGCGCAGAAATTCGCAGCTCAGGGAGTAACGTTCACCTCCGGCATATTCCAGCTCCAGCTGTCTGGAGCGGCTGTGCAGCTGAACCCCGATGGGTTTATGTTGCTCAGACACAGGTGCCGTCACAGGATAAATCGGGATAAATCATCATCGCTACTGAGTTCCTGTAATTGCGTGTCAACATAGGTGGCGTCGACTTTGAGGGATGTGCTCTGCAAGCCCGTATCGGCCGCGCCGAAAGAGGTCTCTTCCAATAGTCGCTCCATAACGGTGTGTAGTCGTCTGGCGCCAATATTTTCAGTTCTCTCGTTGACCTGCCATGCGGTTTCTGCAATGCGACGCACGCCGTCCTCTGTGAACTTGACGTCCAAGTTCTCGGTTGCCAATAACGCCTGATACTGTTCGGTTAGTGAGGCGTTTGGCTCCGTCAGGATGCGCTCGAAGTCGTCGGGACTGAGTGCTGATAGTTCAACGCGGATGGGCAGGCGACCCTGCAGTTCTGGTATCAGGTCCGAGGGCCTGGCCATGTGAAATGCGCCGGAGGCAATAAACAGGATGTGGTCGGTCTTGACCATGCCATGCTTGGTGCTGACTGTGGAACCTTCAATCAGGGGTAGCAGGTCGCGCTGCACACCCTCACGAGACACATCGGCCCCAGCGCCCTCGGAGCGCTTGGCCACTTTATCTAGCTCATCAATAAAGACGATGCCGTTTTGTTCAGCTTCTGCCAGAGCCTTTTGCTTGAGCTCATCTTCATTCACCAGTTTCGCCGCTTCTTCGTCGCATAGCGCCTCTAAGGCCGCCTTGACCGACATTTTGCGTGTTTTGCTTTGTTGCTGGGACATATTAGAGAACATACTTTGCAGTTGGCTGGTCATTTCCTCCATGCCCGGCGGGGCCATGATTTCCATACTGGGGAGACTGGTGCTTAGTTCGACCTCGACCTCTTTGTCTGCGAGATCTCCTTCACGCAACTTCTTGCGCAGCAGCTGCCGTGTGCTTGAGGAGGAATCGAAAGCGGCATCGCGGGCCGGTGGTAACAGGATGTCGAGAATACGCTCCTCAGCGGCTTCTTCTGCTCGGAAGCGCACACGTGTCATCTCCTGCTCCCGGTACATTTTGATCGCCACATCCACCAGGTCGCGCACAATAGATTCAACGTCACGACCCACATAGCCGACTTCTGTAAACTTGGTCGCTTCAACTTTTACGAACGGAGCATTTGCCAGTTTGGCTAGTCGCCGCGCGATCTCTGTTTTGCCGACGCCAGTGGGACCTATCATGAGGATATTTTTGGGGCTGATCTCAGCACGCAGCTCTTCGGGCAACTGCATCCGTCGCCAGCGATTGCGCAGAGCGATGGCCACTGCACGTTTCGCCGCTTCCTGGCCAACGATGTGTTTGTCGAGTTCGTGAACAATTTCGCGAGGTGTCATATTGGACATGTTAGGGCCTAAAAATCCAGTTGTTCTATGGTTCGGTTGTGGTTGGTGTAGATGCAAATGTCAGCGGCGATGCCCAAGCCCTTTTCAACAATGGTACGGGCATCCAGCTCAGTGTTGTCTAACAAGGCGCGCGCCGCAGACTGCGCGAAGGGTCCGCCCGAGCCGATAGCGATCAGATTGTCTTCTGGCTCGATCACATCGCCGTTTCCGGTGATAATGAGAGAGGTATCCTTGTCGGCAACCGCCAACAAGGCCTCAAGGCGTCTTAGGGCGCGTTCGGTGCGCCAGGCCTTGGCCAACTCAACGGCGGCGCGCACTAGATGGCCTTGGTGCTTTTCCAGTTGTGCTTCAAACAGTTCGAACAGAGTGAAAGCGTCGGCAGTACCGCCGGCAAATCCAGCTAACACCTTATCCTGATAAAGTCGCCGTACCTTGCGGGCATTGCCTTTCATCACAGTGTTGCCCATGGACACCTGGCCGTCACCGCCAATCACCACGCTGTTGCCACGGCGGACGGAAAGTATGGTCGTACCTCGGAACTGTTCCACGTCTTATCTCCTGTGGGCTGATTCATGGGATATTAGTGGTCCCCGTCGAGCTGATATGGGGTGATCTGCCTAAAATTCAAGGGCCCCGGCGACGTCAGGTGCCACCGCGCTTCAGTAACAGAGTTTCTATATTCTGATTCGTGGTAAGACCTCGCGCTCTAACCATAAGCTCGCGGGATTCGAAGGGCCCGAGGTACACCCGAAACCAGATGCCGTTGCTGCTGCTTGTTTCTTCAATGACAGGCTCCAGTCCCAGCAGCAGTAATTGAGCCCGACGTCGTTCTGCGTCGTCGGGCTGCCTAAAAGACCCTGCCTGTAATAGATAGGGCTCAGGCAGTTCATTGGCCGTAGGGGGTTTACTGACATCCGCTGCGGGCTCCACTTGGTCCTGCACCTCATCAATGCTTTCTTGGGTGAGGTTGGTGTAAAAGTCGAAGCGCGGCCTCTGAGGAACGACCTCTGGTTGCTCCGGTGTTCCGATCTCTGTCGCTGAGGCTGCCGGATCGGGCAGTGTCCCGAGGTAGCCAATGAAACTCAGGAACACGCCTGTTAAAACCCCCGCAACATAAAGCCGTAGCCCTTTGCCACGAGACTGGCCTTCGCCGGAACGTCGTTGCGCCTGAGTTTTTCGGGCGGGGGCTTTTCGAGTACTTTTGCCCTGCTTTTGTTTAGCAAAATCCTGGGCCATTGTTTACATAACCTCGGGGGCGGAAACGCCCAGCAAGCCAAGTCCATTGGCGATAACCTGTCCTGTAGCTTGGCTGAGCGCGACCCGTGCATCGCGTAGGTCACAATCCTCAACCAGCATTTTATAGCCGTTGTACCAGGCGTGAAACTCCCCGGCCAATTCGCGCAGGTACGTGGCCACTGTGTGGGGTTCATTATTAAGCGCAGCGGCCGCCAGGACCTCGGGATAACGGTCGAGTCGGCGCAACAGGTTCTTTTCATGCTCTTCCTGAAGTTGATCCAAGTTTTGCAAGGCGTTCTCGACCGACCATTCCCAGCCTTGTTCGACAAGCTTGCGCATCACGCTGCAAGTGCGAGCGTGGGCGTATTGAATGTAATACACCGGATTGTCATTGCTCTGGGATAGCGCCAGATCGATATCAAACGTCAATTGTGAGTTAGGCGCGCGGGCTACAAGGAAATAGCGCGTCGCATCTCGTCCAACTTCTTCAATAAGATCGCGCAGGGTGACGTAGCTGCCTGCGCGCTTGGACAGTTTAACTTCCTCGCCTTCACGCATAACGGTGACCATCTGGTGCAGAACATAATCCGGCCAGCCCTGTGGGATGCCTTGATCGAGAGCTTGCAGTCCTGCGCGAACTCGGGTCACCGTGCTGTGGTGGTCTGCACCCTGCTCGTTGATGACGCGCTCAAAGCCGCGCTGCCACTTGTTGAGGTGATAGGCCACATCCGGGAGGAAATAGGTATACCCCCCATCGCGCTTGCGCATAACGCGATCCTTGTCGTCGCCGAAGTCGGTGGTGCGCAGCCACAGTGCGTCATCGCGCTCATAGCAATGGCCTGTTTCGATGAGTCGTTCCACTGTGCGCTCGACCGCGCCGTTATCGTAAAGCGAGGACTCCAGAAAATACACGTCAAAATGCACCGCGAATGCCTTCAGGTCCAGATCCTGTTCACGCCTGAGGTAAGCGACGGCAAACGTTTGAATGTCATCCAAGTTATCGGCGTCGGCTGAGCCGATAACGTGGTGGTCTTGAACGTCAACGCTGGCACCGAGCAGGAAGGCCTGGGCCACCTCTGCTATGTACTCACCGCGGTACCCATCTTGCGGCCATTGAGGATCATCCGGCGCCACTCCCTTGCAGCGTGCCTGCACGGAGAGGGCCAGATTATGAATTTGTACACCGGCATCGTTGTAATAGAATTCGCTGGATACATCCCACCCCGTCGCTGCCAGTAGGCGGCAAATACTGTCTCCTACGGCGGCGCCCCGGCCATGGCCCACGTGCAGAGGTCCGGTTGGGTTGGCGGAGACAAACTCGACCTGAACCTTGCGCCCGCCGCCCTCATTGCAGGTGCCGAATGACTTTCCCTGTTCAAGGATGGTGCGAATCACAGCTTGATTGCTGTCATCTGACAGGAAGAAATTAATAAATCCCGGGCCGGCAATTTCAGTGCGACTCACCAGCGAGTTCGCTGGGAGGGCATTGCTGATAAGCGTTGCTAGCTCGCGCGGTTTGCGCTGTGCTGACTTGGCGAGCGAGAGGGCAATGTTGCTTGCCAAATCGCCGTGGCTGTTATCGCGCGTGTGGTCAATCTGTACCTGAGGAGCGAGATCATCCGGCAACAGGCCTTGAGCAACCAGTGCGTCTAGGGCCTGATAAATAAGCCGTGTGAGTTCTTCCTTCATTGTGAGGGGGTAACCTGGTTTGCTTCAAAAGTTGCCGGTCGCGAGTCAATAGACTGGCTCAGCAGCCATATTATCATCATAAGCGACAGCTATGGCTAGAGAAGTCGTATTTAGAAAACGTTCTGGGGGTCGATATCTATCGACCACTTTAACCCGTGCCTCGCAGGTAAAGCCTCGGCGTTCGCGACTAACACACTGGCTGCAGTCTGGGCGGCCCCGCGGGTGGGCGCGGTAAGCAGCAATTGACAGCGATATTTACCAGCGCGGCGCTGCATAGGCGAAGGCAGGGGCCCAATTAGCCTGGCGACACTGGGGAGGAAAGGCGTGCTGCGTTCGCGCAGCGTTTGCAGGAACTGCTCGCCGTATTCGGCATCTGGGCAATCGGTCCGCAACACCACCAGTTGCCCTGCGGGGGGCATGCCTGATTCCTGTCGCTGTTTGAGTAGTACCCTGGCTTGTTCGGCATAGCTGGTGGTCAACATCGCGAGCAGCGCTGGGTGATCGGGGTAGTGCGTTTGTAGTAGAACGCTGCCCGGGATATCCGCGCGGCCAGCGCGGCCAGCCACTTGGGTGAGGAGTTGCGCCATGCGTTCCTCGCCGCGAAAATCGGTACTGAACAGCAAAGCATCGGCATCAATCACCGCAACCAGGCTCACGCCCGGAAAGTGATGACCTTTGGTGAGCATCTGTGTGCCGAGTAAAATGCAGGGCTCCCCTCTGTTAATGTCTTCTGCCAGGGCCTGCATGGAACCCTTGCTTTGCATGGAGTCGCTGTCAACGCGATAGATGGGCCATTGTTTGAAGCGCGTGCGCAGAAAATCTTCTGTTTGCTCTGTGCCAAGACCTGCGGCCATCAATCGCTCACTGTTGCATTGGGGACATTGCCGGGGCAGCATGCGCGAGTCGCCGCAGTGATGACAGCGCAGACGCCCGCGGCGGCGGTGAATGGTCAGTCGAGCGTCGCAGGCGCGACATTCAGCGATCCAGCCACAATCGTGGCATTGTAGAGTGGGCGCATAACCGCGGCGGTTGAGGAATAGCAGGGTTTGCTGTCCGAGTTGCAGCTTCTCTTGTATGGCTTCGAGTAGTCCTTTGGACAGCCCAGCGTGGAGTTCTTGTCGGCGCACATCCAGGACTTTTATATCCGGCATCCCCCCGCTGCTGGCGCGTTGTGTGAGTTGCTGGTGCTGATAGCGGCCAGCGACAACGTTTTGAATGCTCTCCAGTGATGGCGTCGCGCTACCCAGCAAAATCGGGATTGAATGTATCTGAGCTCGTTTTACTGCGACATCCCGGGCAGAGTAGCGGAATCCGTCTTGCTGTTTATAAGAGCCATCGTGTTCCTCGTCCACGATAATCAGCCCCGGTGATGCAAGTGGCGTAAAAACTGCCGACCGGGTGCCAACAATGATATGTGCATTACCGGTGCGGGCCGCTTCCCATGCCAGGTAGCGCTGGGCATCGCTCAGCCCAGAGTGCAACACTGCAATGTTGGCCTCAAAGCGCTGTTGAAAGCGTGCGAGGGTTTGCGGTGTCAGCCCAATTTCCGGAACCAGAATGAGTGCCTGTCGCCCCTGTTGCAGGCAGTTTTCGATCAATCGCAGGTAGATTTCGGTTTTGCCGCTGCCGGTGACACCTTCCAAGAGGTGGCAGCTGAATCCTTTCTCTGTCTCGGTTACTGCATTCAGGGCTGCGTGTTGTTCAGGGTTGAGAAGTAACCCCTCATTGACCTTAATAGGTAGTAAGCGTCCACTTACAATGTGAGACTCGACCAGCTTTTTGTCTTGCAAGCTGCGCAGAACAGTGGCGCTTATGCTGTTATCCCTGAATTCGGTGTTCTCAATAACAGGTTTTTGCATGAGCAGACTGATCGCTTGTGCCTGGCGCGGCGATCGCGGCAGGGCAGCCTCCGGCAGGCCCTTGCCTAGGGTGGTGAGTTGCCAGACTAGTGTGCCTTGCGGCTGTTGCGGTTTGCCCTCCCTCAGGCGCTTGGGAAACAGCGTGCCGAACACCTCGCCGTGTGGGTGGTGGTAGTAGTCAGCGGCCCAGCGGCATAAGTGCAGCAATTGTGGATCGATCAGCGGTGCCTCATCGAGAATTTCAACTGCGTGCTTGAGAGAGCTCAAGGGAATATCGCTGTCTTCACACACCGCCAGCAAATAGCCGGTTACCTCGCGGCGCCCAAAGGGAATGCGCAGCCGAATTCCCGGTTGCAGGCCAACCAGTTCGGCAGTGCTGACCCCAATAGGCGCCAAATAGTCAAAATGGCGGCGCAGGGGTGATGGAATGGCCAGTCGAAGTACGGACATTTCGCCTCTTGTTGACTCCAAAAATTGAATGAAGATTCTATTGTAGCAAAATGGGGCGGGCTATTGCTTCTAACACTGCGTCTGGTAAAATGCCCGCCTCTTTTTTGAGCCACTTACGCCTGTGGCGGTTCAATTCTCCCATCGAAGTGCGGTGCCCGACAGCGGTTGGGCGGCGGCACTAATTACTAGGAGCTACATGTTATGAAAGCGGATATCCATCCCAAGTATGAAGCCATTACCGCCACGTGCAGTTGTGGTAACACGGTACAGACACGTTCAACACGGTGCGAAGACTTCCATGTTGACGTCTGTTCTTTGTGTCACCCTTTTTATACGGGCAAGCAAAAGACCTTAGACACCGGTGGTCGTGTTGACCGTTTTAACAAGCGTTTCGGTGGTCGTGGTACTAAGCGGTAGAAAAGTATTTGTTATAAGCTTTTTGCGGCATCGATTAAAGCGTCCTAGCGTCTAAGTAACAGCAGTATTCATTGCGGCAGGCTGGGTTCGCGATACATCAAGGGGCTATTTGTCGCTTTGTTACTGATGTACTTTTTCTATAGTCACGTTGATTTTTTTCGCAATTGTTTTGGTGAGCGCAGGTAGACCCATGTCCGAAGACTTGAAACGTGATGCACTGTCTTACCACGCTGAGCCTACGCCCGGAAAAATCAGTATTGAACTGACTACGACGGCAGAGACGCTGCGCGACTTGTCTTTGGCATACAGCCCTGGCGTAGCGGCGCCCTGCCGTGAAATTGCCCATGATCCGGATCTTGCCTACCGCTACACGAGCAAGGGTAATTTAGTGGCAGTCATTAGTAATGGCACTGCGGTATTAGGGCTGGGCAATCTTGGTAGCCTAGCGAGTAAACCTGTAATGGAAGGTAAGGCACTTCTTTTTAAGCGTTTTGCCGGCATTAACTCCATAGACATAGAAGTGGACACAGAGGATACGCAAGAGTTCATCTCCACTGTGTCGAACATAGCCGGCACGTTTGGTGGCATCAATCTTGAAGACATCAAGGCCCCAGAGTGTTTTGAAATTGAATCGGCGCTGATTGAGCGATGTAATATCCCAGTATTCCATGATGACCAGCACGGGACCGCGATTGTAACCGCCGCAGGCTTGATCAATGCGCTTGAAATCCAAGGCAAGCGCATGGAAGAGGCGATCATCACCTGCCTAGGAGCTGGCTCGGCAGCTATCGCCTGCATGCGTCTGTTGCTCACGATGGGCGTGCGGCGCGAGAATATTTTCATGCTTGACCGCCGAGGCGTTATTTACGATGGTCGAGAGGGCGTCAACGTCTACAAACAAGAATTTGTGAATCACACTGACAAGCGCAGTTTGACCGACGCCATTAAAGGAGCCGATGTATTCATAGGCCTGTCTGGCGCTGATTTGTTGACCCCGGCAATGCTCCTGTCCATGGCAGACCGCCCGGTGGTGTTCGCTTGTTCCAATCCGGATCCCGAGATCAAGCCTGAGCTGGCGCTGGCGACTAGAGACGATCTGATCATAGCCACCGGCCGCTCGGATTATGCCAACCAGGTCAACAATGTGTTGGGTTTCCCTTTCATTTTTCGCGGGGCCCTCGATGTGCGAGCGACCGTCATCAATGAAGAGATGAAAGTAGCCGCAGTACTTGCGCTCAGCGCTTTGGCGCGCGAGCCTGTTCCTGACGAGGTGCTGGCTGCGTGTGAGGTAGATGCGCTCGAATTCGGGCCAGACTATATCATTCCTAAGCCGCTGGATGGACGTTTGCTGACGCGTATTGCGCCTGCGGTCGCTAGAGCCGCGGTGGATAGCGGCGTTGCCCGCCTGCCCTACCCCAAAAATTATTTGCCGACACTTTAGAGATTAAAAAATATCGTTGATCTGGTCGGAGATGTCGCTGTCGCCAGATGAATTGCTCTGTCGGCGCCCGGTTTGCTGTGGCACGCTTCCTTGCAGGAAATATTCGAATATGGCGTTGCGCTGGCCGGGAGCTGCCAGTAGTCCGTTGTCGGGGTCTATTTTAACGGTGACGATGCCTGGAGGGACAGGACGCTCCACTTGTGGGCTGTCTTTGAGCGCTGTCCGCATATATTGAATCCAAATGGGCAGAGCGGCAGTGCCACCAAATTCCTTGCGACCCAGAGGGGTGTAATTGTCAAAGCCCACCCAGACCGTAGTGACTACCGCCTGATTATATCCGGAGAACCAGACGTCCATCGGGCCATTGGTTGTGCCGGTCTTGCCCGCGATATCACTGCGTTCTAGTACTAGTGCGCGCCGACCTGTACCGCGTTTGATAACGTCTTTGAGAATACTATCGATGATATAGTTCACTCGCGCGTCTTGGACGCGCGGTGCGAGTGGAAATTGCGGTGCCTCTGAGTTTTCTGCTGCCATGATTGCCTCCATGGTCATCTCTCCATCCGGGCCCTGCGGCATATCGAGCAGATCACAATCTGGGCAGACCGTGAGAGGCCGAACTTCAAATGCGACTTCACCTTCGAGGTTCTCGACGCGTTGAATGAGGTGTGGTTCCACACGATAGCCGCCATTGGCCAGTAAGGCGTAACCTGTGGCTAGCTGCAAAGGAGTCATGCTTTGGGTTCCCAGCGCCAAGGACAGTTCGGGTGCATAGTGTGATGTATCGAAGCCCAGACCTTGAGCATAGTTGATCAATCGTGTGACACCAAGGCGCTGCAGCAGGCGAATGGACACCAAATTGCGTGATTTAGTCAGGGCCCAGCGCAATCGCGTCGGACCATAAAACTTGCCTTCATCGTTCTCCGGGCGCCAAAGGTCTCCCGATCCGCCGCCATCCGCGACGATGGGTGCGTCGTTAATAATTGTGGCCGCCGTGTACCCGGCATCTAGGGCCGCACTGTATAGAAACGGTTTAAAATTTGAGCCAGGTTGGCGCTCTGCCTGACTGGCGCGGTTGAACTTGCTCAGCTCGAAGCCTATGCCGCCGACCATACTGACAATAGCGCCATTGTCTGGGTTCAGGGAAACTAGGGCCGCCTGTACTGCGGGGATTTGAGCCAGTTGCCACTGATCATCTTCACCTTGAGTGACTCTGATCAGATCACCAACAGCGAGCACATCGGACACGGGTTGCTGAGATGCTCCTGTGGCATTTTCGGTCAGATAGGGTCGCGCTTGGCGAATACCATTCTCCCAAAGTAGATCAGGGGTGCTGCCATCAGCCAGTAATAAAGTGGCCGCTTTATCATCCACCGAGGTGACAATGGCGGGTTGCAGGCCGGCGACAATAGCGGCTTTCGTCAGTGCCTTTCTCCATTGGCTTATGATGTCCTCGCCAGGTGATGTGGGCGGGAATTGTTGCTCAGGGCCGCGGTACCCGTGGCGCTTATCATAGCTAATGAGGCCCTCTATGACAGACTGGTTGGCAACGCGCTGCAGGTCGCTGCTGATCGTCGTATAAACATGGTAGCCGTTGGTATAGGCCTCCATTCCGTAGAGTTGCAACATCTGTTGCCGTGCCATTTCTGCGGCATAGTGTGCGGCAAAGCCCAGCTTAGCGCCGTGAATTCGAGCGGAGTCAGGTTCACGTCGTGCGCTTTGGTATTGCGCGTCACTGATGTAGCCCAGCGTAAGCATGCGGCCCAAAATCCAGTCGCGGCGTTGTTTTCCACCATCGGGCCCACTGACGGGGTTGTCGCGGGAGGGTGCTTTGGGAACTCCCGCGAGCATGGCATGCTGGGCCAGGCTTAATTCTCCGATGCTCCTCCCATAGTAAACCTGCGAAGCGGCCTCGAAACCGTAGGCTCGATGGCCCAGGAAGACACGGTTGAAGTACAGCTCAAAGATTTCTTGTTTGCTGAGTGCGCGCTCAATCTCGATAGCGAGCAGTATTTCGTTGAACTTGCGCATAAAGGTGCGATCGAGGTTGAGGAAGTAGTTACGCGCCACCTGCATGGTTAATGTGCTGCCCCCAGAGCCCTTTTCACCGGTGAGGATCAGCTCCGAAACGGCGCGCATGAGCCCCGGCACATCGATACCGTTGTGGACAAAGTAATTGTCGTCTTCTGCCGCAAGTAGGGACTTAATGAATTGCTCGGGGATGGCATCAAAAGGCAGTGGACTGCGCTTTTGCTCACCAAATTGGCCGATGAGTTCTCCATCGCGGGTATACACCAGCATCGGTGTTTGCAGCTTTACATCGCGTAGGGTTTCAACATTTGGAAGGTTTGGACTGAGATAAAGATAGGTGCCGGCAAGAAACCAGATGGCACCTAAAATACCGAACAAGCACAGCCGGACAGCTAGTCGTAGGAAGATCATTTAGCCCTTTAAAAACAGTCGCTTATAGACATCTGTAGCGGCAATAATGTTATCTGATTGGTAATTATAAGCTTTTTCTCTCCTGTGATATATTGGGGTCTGTGGTATATCTTATATTGATGTAGTATTACATATAAATAACCTAAGTTAGTGATACTGATAGGAAAAAAATTGCTCGAATTATTCGGAAAAAGAAAATCGTCGATTGTACTTGGACTGGACATTAGCTCAACGACAGTAAAATTATTGGAGTTGAGCTATTCAGGCGACCGTTATTGTGTAGAGAGTTACGGCGTGGCGTCGCTGCCGCAGGACGCAGTCGTAGAAAAGGGCGTCTATGACGTAGCGGGCGTTTCTCACGCTATTCGAACGGTCGTTGAGCAATCTCGAACCAAGGTCAAGAACGCAGCAGCAGCTGTAGCGGGCTCTTCCGTCATTACCAAATTGATCGATATGCCAGAGGGGTTGAGCGAGGACGATATGGAGATGCAGCTCACTCTGGAGGCAGATCAGTACATTCCATATCCTCTGGAGGAGGTCTCGATCGATTTCGAGATACAGGGCCCTTCGCCAGAGCGCGATAACCAGGTAGAAGTATTATTGGCAGCGTGCCGTAGGGAGACTATCGAGTCCAGGGTTGAGGCGATTGAAGGTGCAGATTTGATTCCCAAGATCGTGGACGTTGAGGCCTATGCCATGGAAAGGGCCTTTTCTGTGTTGCTGGGTCAGTTGGACTTGGATGAGGGCAGTACGGTTGCTATCGTCGATATCGGCGCAACGATGACGACCTTAAGCGTACTTAGCGATGGACTGACTATCTACACACGTGAACAGCTATTTGGCGGTAAGCAGCTTACAGATGAAATAATGCGGCGCTACGGACTACCGGTGGAAGAAGCAGGCTTGGCTAAGAAGCGGGGGGGCTTGCCCGACGACTATGAGCCGGAAGTGTTGGAGCCGTTCAAGGAAGCGGTGGTTCAGCAGGTTGCCCGCTCGTTACAATTCTTTTTCTCTTCCAGTCAGTACAACGATGTGGATCATATTATTCTCGCTGGCGGCGTTGCTTCTATGGCGGGGCTGAACGAGTTAGTGCAGGATAAACTGGGCACGCCAACGTCAGTAGCGAATCCGTTTGCACAGATGTCGATTTCCCCCCGGGTTAACGCAGTGGCGCTGGTAAATGATGCGTCGGCAATGATGATTGCGTGCGGCCTGGCCTTGAGAAGCTTTAGCTAATGGCGCAAATCAATTTACTGCCATGGCGCGAAGAGCGTCGTCAGGTTCTTAAAAAAGAATTTCTGTCATCTGTGGCATTGGTGTTGGCTCTCAGCGTAGGCTTAATACTGCTCGCGGACCGTGTGATTAATAGCCAGATTGACGATCAGACCGCGCGTAATCAATATCTGATCGAGAATATTAAGGAGTTGGACAAGCAGGTCGCTGAAATTCGTGACCTGCAGAAGCGGCGTGATCAGCTGTTGGCCCGCATGCGGATTATTCAGCGTCTACAAGGCAATCGGCCCATTATCGTGCGCGTGCTGGATCAACTTGTACGGACAGTTCCGGACGGGCTTTTCTATACTGAGCTGGTTGCTGTGGGGCCAGATATTACTCTGACGGGTGTGGCTGAATCGAATAATCGCGTGTCGGGATTAATGCGACAACTGGATGCATCAGACTGGCTAGCAAATCCCAATTTGGACAAAGTCACGGCTGCCCCGGAATTTGGCGACCAGGCAAATGTATTCGTTTTGACCGTTCATGTCCCCGCCATCGAAGAAGGGTTAGAGGAGGGATGAGCCATGGCCTTTGAAGATACCGTGCGGTCGGTGCGTGAATTCGATTTTGGCAATCTTGATTTTGACAATATCGGGTCCTGGCCCCTTCCGATTAAGATATTTGTTCGGGTGCTGTTACTGGTGTTGGTCGTTGTGGCCGGCTACTACTATCATGTTGAGGACTTGCAGTTGGCGTTAGCAGCAGCGGAGGCGAAAGAGGTAGACCTTAAGAAAGATTTTGAGACAAAGGCTTTTCAGGCAGCCAACTTGGGTGCCTATCGCCAACAGATGGTGGAAATGGAGGAGTCTTTTGGTGTTTTGGTAAGCCAATTGCCAAGTGACACTGAGGTGCCGGGCCTGCTAGAAGATATCACTAATAAAGGTTTGCTGAATGGACTGGAGATCGCTGTGATCGATCTTCAAACGGAGAAGGAAAGCGAATTCTATGTTGAGCTGCCAATCGAGATAGTCGCATCGGGCTCCTATCACGATCTGGGCGCTTTTATTAGTGGCATGGCCGCTCTGCCTCGAATTGTTACGCTGCATGACTTTCAGATTAACACCAGTAGCGATAACCCTCATTTCCTCGATATCAAAATCCTGGCCAAGACCTACCGCTATAAAGACGAGGAAGCGGAAGGATGAACTGCGTATCCCGCAGTTTATTGCTATTATGTTTATTGGGTGGGCTGTTGGGTGCGTGCTCAGCGGGAGACCTCGCTGACCTGGATCGTTTTATGGAAGAGAAGCGTACCCAGCCAGGTGGTACTATCGCGCCATTGCCTACCTTGAAGGCATATGAGGCATTTGCCTATAGCGCTACTAACTTACGTAGTCCGTTTGATCGGCCGATTGAGGTCCGAAAAACGACTCAACTGCAAGCCATTGCGGCCATCAAGCCGGATGAAAATCGCGCGAAAGAATTTTTGGAGCAGTTTACCCTCGACTCACTGCTCATGGTTGGAACACTGGCGAGAGATAAGAATAACTGGACTTTGATTAAAGACCCCGAAGGGGGTGTGCACCGTGTCCATGCGGGGAATTACCTGGGCCGCCACCATGGCAAGATAGTGGACATGACAGATACATCTGTAGCTGTAGTTGAAATTGTGAGTGATGGCACCTCAGGGGGTTGGGTAGAGCGCCCTCGCACCATCAAATTAATCGGTAAATGAGCCGCAGCCACTGTTAGATGCCGTGGCAATTAGAGACGATATTTTGGGATACAGGCCATGGGTAAAATGCAATGGGTCCAGAGGAATAGATTGTCCAGAGCAGTCGTTGCCCTGCTGATGAGCCTTGTTGCGGGTGCGGCATTCGCTGGGCCGGTGGTGCAGGATATCGAGTTTAGCTCTAAGTCGGGCGGCAAGTTTGAAGTGCGGCTTGAATTTAATGAAACGCCGCCGGACTTCAAGATCTACGCCATTGAGAAGCCGGCTCGTATCGCGGTGGATTTTCTCGGGACTTCAAGTAGCCTTGATCAAAAACGCTATTCATTACCCTATGGCAATGCCAATAAAGCGGTGGTGCTAGAGTCCGGTGATCGCACCAGGTTGGTGGTTGAACTGGTCAAGCTGGTGCCTTACGAGACACGCGTGAAAGGCAACAGTCTTTTTTTGATCGTTGGCCAGGAGGGCAACGAATATCTCAAGTCGACGAGCGACCCTCTCCAGTTGAGTACAGGCGTGGTTGAGGTCATAGATGCGGTCTCTGAAATTCGCGATTTACAGTTTCAGCGCACAGGCGACGGAGAGGGCAAGCTCACTCTGGAACTGACGAACCCGAAGGTGGATGTTAACGTGTTCAGTGAAGGCGGCGAAGTTAACGTGCAGTTTATCGACACCACTGTTGCCCAGCGTCTCATGCGCCGTTTCGATGTGACAGATTTCGCGACACCCGTGGACAGTGTGGATGTGAATACGACTGTTCGCGGTGTGACACTGGTGTTGAAAACCACCGGTGATTTCGATTACCTCGCGTACCAGGCCGACAATCAATATGTGATCAGCGTCAAGCCACTCTCCAAAAAGGAGGCAGAGCGACGTAAGAACGAATTTACCTATGTAGGCGAAAGGATATCGCTGAACTTTCAGGATATTGAAGTGCGTGCTGTACTCCAGCTCATTGCCGATTTCACCGAGTTAAACTTGGTGGCCAGTGATACCGTATCGGGGCGCATTACCTTGCGCTTGCAGGACGTCCCTTGGGACCAGGCTCTGGACCTAGTGTTAAAAACTAAGGGCCTGGATAAGCGCCAGGTGGGTAATGTGTTGATGGTCGCTCCGGGGGCGGAAATTGCCGAGCGCGAGCGTCAGCAAATTGAAGCGAACAGGCAAATTGCCGAGTTGGCACCGTTGCGGTCAGAGTTTGTGCGCATCCGCTATGCTAAAGCGCTGGATATCGTGGGGTTGTTCGAGGCAGGCTCAGAGGACGGCGGCAGCCTGACATCTCCCCGAGGCTCTGTGGTTGTCGACGTACGCACCAACTCCATTATCATTACAGACACAGAGGCAAAGTTGGCTGAGATTCGAGACCTGTTAGCGCTTGTTGATATCCCTGTTCGTCAGGTGATGATCGAGGCCCGTATTGTGGTTGCTCAATCCGATGCCACCAAGAACCTTGGTATTGAGTGGGGTGGCGGCTATCTGAACAAGAGTGACGATAATATTGTGTCTGTTTCGGGTGATACTACAAATGTAGTAAGTCTGACCGATTCGGCCATTGCTGGCACTCTTGCTTCCGTCAGCTACCCTGGAGCGTTATTAGTTGATCTTGGGGTTGCCTCCACTAGCGGCTTTGCAATCGGTTTTGCCAGCAGTGATTTGTTCCTGACAGCCGAACTCTCAGCTCTAGAAGCTGAAGGTGAAGGGGAAGTCGTTTCTCAGCCCAAGGTGATTACCGGGGACAAGCAGGAGGCTTCGATTAAGTCAGGTACGGAGATTCCGTATCAGCAGTCTTCCCCCAGTGGTGAAACGACCGTAGCCTTCAAGGATGCGGTGCTGGCATTGTTTGTAACCCCTAACATTACGCCGGATGATCGTATTATGCTGGATCTCAGGGTCAATCAGGATACAGTGGGCGCATTGGTGCCCACCGGTAACGGCGGTCGCATCCCTTCTATAGACACGACTCAACTTGAAACTCAGGTGCTCGTGGGTAACGGGGAGACCGTTGTATTGGGTGGTGTGTTTAAAACAGAGGATGTTGAATCAGTGAGCAAAGTTCCATTCTTTGGCGACATCCCCTACATTGGTGCTTTTTTTAGGAGTGAAACGCAAGTTCACAAGAAAACAGAGACCTTGATTTTCATTACTCCGCGTATCCTTGCTGATACGCTCCTTGACTAGGTTGGTTTAAAGCGCAATGCCCACTTTACGTAGAGTTTTTCTGGTTGGCCCCATGGGGGCCGGCAAAACGACCATTGGAAAGTATCTCGCAGAACATCTGAAGCTGCGTTTCGCTGATACGGACACAGAAATTGAGGCTCGAACCGGGGCTGATATTCCGTGGATTTTTGATGTCGAGGGTGAGGAGGGTTTTCGCGACCGTGAGCAGCAAGTGGTGGCGGAGATGACAGAATGGGATGATATCGTTCTGGCAACGGGCGGCGGCGTCGTGCTGCGTCCGGAAAATCGCAGTGCGCTGGCAGGAAGGGGCTTTGTGATTTATTTGTATGCAACGGTGGAAGAGCAGACACGACGAACCCGACGGGACAGAGGTCGGCCATTATTGCAAAAAGGGGACCCTGAACAGATATTGCGGGCCCTCATGGTGGAGCGCGACCCCATGTACCGTGAGATCGCTGACCATATTATCGAGACTGATGCCTGTAGCCCGCGTATTGTGGCGCAGCGCCTAGTGCAACAACTCACGTCCGAATAAAGCGTGCCGCAAAGACAGCATACCCTTCAAAGCGTTATAATAGACGCCTCAAAAAAATGTGAATCTTAGGAGTGATCGTGCCCTTGTTAATGCATACCTTGCATGTGGATTTGGGTGAGCGTAGTTATCCCGTTTACATCGGCCGCGACCTACTCGCCGATATGAGTCTGCTGGCTCAGCATGTCGCGGGTTCCCAGGTGGTCATTGTCAGCAATGAAACAGTCGCGCCACTCTACTTGGAGAGGGTTAAGGCTGCTTTAGGTGCACGGAAGTTAGTCACAGTAATCATCCTGCCCGATGGCGAGCAGTATAAAACGCTCGAAACGCTGTCGACAATTTTCGATAGGGTGATGGTGGACAAACACGATCGCACGACTACATTTGTCGCGTTAGGCGGCGGTGTTGTGGGAGATATTACGGGGTTTGCGGCAGCGTGCTATCAGCGCGGCGTTAATTTTGTTCAGATTCCCACAACTCTACTGGCTCAGGTGGACTCGTCAGTCGGCGGCAAAACAGCGGTGAATCATCCGTTGGGCAAGAACATGATAGGGGCCTTCTACCAGCCTAGAGCAGTGCTGATTGATATCAATACTTTGCAGACGCTGCCGCCTCGCGAATTGAGTGCTGGACTGGCAGAGGTGATCAAATATGGCCTCATCAGTGATGAGCCATTTTATCGCTGGCTGCAGCAGCACATGGCGCAACTGCTGGAGAAAGAGGAGGCTATTTTGGCTGAGGCTATTGAGCGCAGTTGCTCAATCAAGGCGCGGGTGGTGGCCTTGGATGAGCGCGAAGGGGGTATTCGCGCTATCTTGAATCTCGGTCACACCTTTGGTCACGCGATTGAAACGGGCCAGGGTTATGGGCAATGGCTGCATGGAGAGGCGGTGGCCACCGGCATGTTGCTGGCGCTCGAATTATCCGCCAGTCGCGGCTGGATTGCGACCTCTGACGTCGACGGCTATCGCGACCTCCTGCTGAGAATGAGCCTTCCGGTGCATATCCCTGAGGACATGGATGCTGAGGCTTTTTTGGCGCTTATGTCACGCGATAAAAAGGTCATAGACGGGCGGTTGCGTCTAGTACTGGTGAAGAGCATTGGTGATGCCTGTATTGTTGACGATGCTACCGAACGCGAACTGCGCGATGTGTTACAGCGAGCGGCGAGCAGCGCATAGCCGCAATATTTGTTTCAAGATTATCGATAGAAGGATTCTGTTTTCCAATGAGTGAACTTAAGAATGACCGTTTTTTGCGCGCACTGTTGCGCCAGCCGGTAGACCGCACGCCGGTGTGGATGATGCGACAAGCGGGGCGTTATCTGCCGGAATATCGTGCTACTCGAGAGCAAGCCGGGTCTTTTCTGGATTTGTGTAAGAACGCAGAGTTGGCCTGCGAGGTGACAATGCAGCCCCTAAGGCGCTATCCAATGGATGCTGCCATTCTGTTCTCCGATATCTTGACAATCCCCGATGCGCTCGGGCTGGGGTTATATTTTGAAGAAGGCGAAGGTCCGCGCTTTCGTAAGACCGTGCGTAGCGAGGCCGACCTAGCCCGGTTGAATAGCTTCAAGGCCGATGACGACCTAGCCTATGTGATGCGGGCAGTTAGCACTATCCGCAGGGAGCTCAATGGCACGGTTCCGCTGATCGGCTTTTCCGGCAGCCCCTGGACCCTCGCGACCTATATGGTTGAGGGCGGCTCATCAAAAGATTTTGCTCAGATTAAAACCATGGCTTATGACACGCCAGAATTGATGCACCAATTGCTGTCGCTGCTGGCCGATGCGGTAGCGGACTATTTGACAGAGCAGATAAAAGCAGGCGCACAGGCTGTACAAATTTTTGATACATGGGGCGGCAGCCTCAGTGCCGCTGGCTATCAGGAATTTTCCTTGCAGTATATGCAGCGCATAATTTCTCGCCTGCCTACTGAAGCTGATGGGCGCAAAGTGCCGGTGATTGTCTTCACAAAAGGCGGCGGTCAATGGCTGAATACTATCGCCGATTGCGGGGCTCAGTCCGTAGGTATCGACTGGACGACGGATATACAGGCGGCTAGGCAGCAGATTGGCGGGCGAGTATGCTTACAGGGCAATATGGATCCGAGTATGTTGTTCGCCTCCCCTGCGCGCATCCGCAGTGAGGTCAAGGCGATCTTGGCAGCGTATGGGCATGGTAGCGGCCACGTTTTTAATCTTGGACACGGCATCACGCCTGGTGTGAACCCAGATCATGTGACAGCTTTTGTTGAAGCGGTGCAGGAGTTTTCACCGCAGTATCATCAGGCGGACTGATCGGGCATCACTCGGACCTTATGAGGCTGTATTTTTAGCCGCTTTTGCCGAGGCCTCGTCGCAGCAGAAATCGTGTTCCATTTCCAGTGCGGGTTGATCCGAAGCGGGCCGGCCGACGATTTTAGCGGGCACACCGGCTACGGTAGTGTGAGCCGGAACATCTTCTAGTACCACGCTGCCTGCCCCTACTTTGGCGCCTGCGCCAACACAAATGTTACCCAGAATCTTGGCGCCGGCGCTGATCAGTACGCCGTCACCTATTTTCGGGTGGCGGTTGCCTTCATCTTTACCGGTTCCGCCCAAGGTGACGGACTGCAAGATAGACACATTTTTACCCACCACGGCCGTTTCCCCGATGACCAAGCCGGTGGCGTGGTCCAGTAGAATACCCTGACCCAGAGTAGCGGCCGGGTGTATGTCGACGCTAAACGTTGTAGACATGCGGTTTTGAAAAAACAACGCGAGGGATTCGCGTCCCGTTGTCCACAACCAGTGGGCTATGCGATAGGTTTGCAGGGCGTGGAAACCTTTGAAGTACAGGAAGGGAATGTAGAGTTCGTGACAGGCAGAATCTCTGTCCTCCACCGCCTGCAAATCTGCTCGCACCGCAGTCTGAATGGAAGCATCACTTTCAAACGCTTCCATAATGACTTTGCGCAGCAGCAGCGAGGATACGTCTGGGGTGGCGAGCTGGCTGGCTAGGTGAAAACTCAGCGCTAATTCCAACCGGGTGTGATTTAGGATGGTCGCGTGCAGAAAGCTGGCCAGTATTGGCTCCTCGCTAGCCTGCTTTGCCGCCTCTGTGCGGATCCTTTGCCACATCGGGTCGGTAGTGGTTGAGGGCATTGGGAAACCTCCATTTGGAGCGAACACTTTAGCCTATTGGTCCTTTTGGGCTGTTATTCGTGCTGGCTTTGGTCAATTTGCGGATAGAGGGACGATATTATCGCCCTCATTACCTACTGCTAGCGCATATTACCACGGTTGAGGCTGCTCAGGCCAAGCGCAAGGTCCCTCTACATTTGCCAACAAAGCCTTTTTCGTTACGGCATGACGCTGGCAGTATAGGACCATAGCACATGACCGCTGTTTCGATACTTTTGTTCGAACAGACTCAGGCCTGGACCGGTATCGGCCAATCTGAGTACTCGCCCACGATGGCCCGCCAGATGCATGGCGCAGCCGAACTCCTCGACGTAGATCTGCCAGTTCGACCGCACCTCAAGCGTTCCGCCAAGGGTCAACAATAACGGAAAGCTGGGGTGGCCATGGATACGCCGTCGCAGGTGCGCAGCCTTAGGCCAAGGGTTGGGATAGAGCATATAGTGATAGTCTGGCCGCAGCCCATCACGCACGAGCAGAGTCCAGATGTCCTCGCAGTCCGCCTGCAGTAGCAGGTAGTTGTCGCGCAGGCTGTGAGGGTGTTTTGCCAGTCGTTGAGCGGATTTGTCGATTCCCACAATCAGGTGGCCAGGGTGTCGTTCAGCCAAGGCTGCGGTACTGTGCCCAGTGCCGCAGAATGAATCCAGCACGAGAGGGCGCGGTCTCGCCTTGATCTCTGCTGACAAACGTTCATACGCATGAATATTATGCGCTGACACTTCTGCACGGTGGGTTGTCCGCAGATGCCGACGAACGACCTCAGCCAGTTTGGGGTGCACGTGTTGCTGATTGCTGCTGACGGGGCGGGAATTGGCTTGCAAAAGACCTAAACGCCTCCAAATTGTGAATTTAACGTACCGTGGGTTTGATGTTGGTCGCCACCACTGCGATCATAACCGCCTAGTATAGGGATATCTACTCACAGAAGAAGACTCGACATGCGCGACGATCTAAGACCCTACTGGGTGAAGAAGTACTATTTAAAATTTAGACATTGGTATGCAGAGTATTACCTGCGTCCCGAGTGCGTATCGCTAGGGCATTACCACACCATTATGAAGCCTTGGTATGTGCATCTGTCGGGTAATAATATTCAAATAGGGCAGTCTTTTACCGCGATCGGTGAGCCGGGTAACAGGGTGGAGGTGGGTGTCTGGGGACGAGAAGTTGGCCAGGGTCGTGTGGTGATTGGCGATTGTTGCCTGATGAGCCCAGGCTCCAGAATCAGTGCCAGTGACGAAATCATACTGGGCGACGGCGTGATGCTGGCTAACGGCGCCTATGTCACGGATTCCGACTGGCACACCATTTATGATCGCATGGTGCGAGAGGAGGCGGCTACGCCGGTGCACATTGGCAATAACGTGTGGCTGGGAGATCACTCTACTGTGCTCAAGGGCGTGACCATAGGCGATAACAGTGTGGTCGCAGCCCGCGCAGTCGTCACGCGTGATGTGCCGGCCAATGTGGTCGTTGCAGGGACTCCGGCGAAGGTGGTCAAGCAGTTGGATCCTGAGCGATGTTTCAAAACGCGCATGGATTATTTTTCAGACCCTGCTGGCTTGGAGACATTTTTTGATTCCGTGGATCGGCAAGTACTCGCCCCAAACACTGTCTGGCGCTGGCTCTGGTCTCTGGTTTACCCGGGGTCGCGTTCTCGTTGATAAAATCGGCAAGAGAACGAGCAAGACAACTACAGCAACTGCAGCGGCTCCTCTTGCAAAGCCGACATCTGCTCGCGTAATTCGAGGATATGATCTGCCCAATAACGCTCTGTGTTAAACCACGTAAAGCTGCGCGGAAAAGCCGGGTCTTCCCAGCGACGCCCCAGCCAGGCGGCGTAATGAATCAGGCGTAATGTGCGTAAGGTCTCGATCCAGCGAATCTGGCGAGGGTCGAAATCGCAGAATTCAGAATAGCCCTCTACCAGTTCAGACAGCTGCAACTGGCGATCGTGACGTTCACCGTTGAGAAACATCCACAAATCTTGCATCGCTGGCGCCGCGCAACAGTCATCAAAGTCGACAAAGTGCGCGGTGTTATCGCGCCACAGGATATTACCGACATGACAGTCACCATGGATGCGAATGAAATCCTCGGGCTGAACCTCGCTGAAGACCGACCTGACCTGTTGCTCCAGGTCCGCGGTCAGTGATTCATAGGCGGGCACCAAGTCACGCGGAATAAATTTCTCAAGCAGCAACGCGCGACTGTCGCTTAGCATACGTTGCACCGACATCGAGTGCCGCGCGTTGAACTGCCCAGCACGTCCCACGGCATGAATTCTGCCGAGGGTTCTGCCCAACACCAGCATGTTGTCGAGATTGTCGAGCTCCGGCGGGTAGCCCCCTCGGCGCAGAAAAAGGGCAAACTGAAATCCCTCGAAGGTATGCAGGGTGGCGCCCTGATCATTCACCATAGGCGCCACCACGGAAATTTCTGCGTCCTGCAGCTCCAGACTGAAGCGGTGCTCCTCCAGTATTTGTGCTTCGCTCCAACGCTCAGGGCGATAAAATTTTGCGATCAGTGGTGTGCTGTCTTCAATGCCAACCTGGTACACCCGGTTCTCGTAACTGTTCAGCGCCAACAGTCGGGCGTCGCTGAGATACCCGGCAGACTCCACCGCATCGATAATCATATCCGGGGTTAGCCGGTCATAGGGGTGAGTTGTCATGCTGGGTCAGTTGTCTCCATCAATAGTGCCGCGCTTTTGATCTGTGCATAGATGTTGTCACCAATACACAGTCCAAGTTCGACGCACGACTTGCGGGTGATCCGCGCCAACAAGTATTGCGACCCTAGAGAGAGACGTACAAGCAATCTGGCGGCGTTAGTATCTTCGATTTCGACTACGGAAACCGGAAGAATATTTAAAATGCTGCTGTCCAACGGACGATGGCGACAGACGCTAACGTCTCTGGCCGGAATGCGTATCCTGCGCGACTGGCCAACCGCATGCGGCAAATGATTGACCAACAGGGTATGTCCATCGACAGTCAATTCACTGAGACCGTATTCTGCATCATGTTGTGCGACCCTTGCCGTGAGAATGGCTGCAGCCTGCTCTTCATGTGATAGGCGTGTGTCTAGCCGGCTGCACAACGTCAATAGCGAGCCCTGCTCTACCAGCCGCCCTTGCTCCAGCAACAGCAGGTGATCAGCCAGCTGGCTTACTTCTTCAATGTCGTGGCTGACGTAAAGCATCGGTAGTTGCAGCTCTTGCGATAATCGTTGCAGGCAGCGCAGACAGTGTTGACGAGCAGCGTGGTCCAAGTTGGCCAGCGGCTCATCAAGCAACAGTAGTCGCGGTGACGATAACAAAGCGCGACCGATGGCCACGCGCTGTTTCTGTCCTGCGGAGAGTGTATCAGTTGAGCGCGACAACAGGTCGTCTAGTTCGAGCCAGGTGATGACCTGATCCAGGTGGATATTCCCGGACCGTGGGCGACGAGTCAGCGCATAGTCAAGGTTCTGCTGCACATTGAGATGCGGGAACAGCCGGGCGTCCTGAAACACGTAGCCGATATGACGTTGCCAGACTGGCGTGGTGAAGCTCGCATCCTGCCATGTTTCATTATTGAGGCGAATGACGCTGCCCGATTCTGCTTGGCGCAGACCGGCGATACAATCCAGCAGGGTACTTTTACCGCTGCCGCTGGGGCCATAGACTGCAGTGATGCCACTGGCAGACAATTCACAGTCGAGCTCTAAAGAGAAGCCCTTATTGCCGCCGCAAATTATATTGAGGTTCAGGCCGTTCATGCGCGCACCCGCCAGCCACTCTGTCGATCACGGCGGTAGAGAAGAAATAACAGGCCTAGGGAAAAAACAACCAGCGCCCCTGCCAAGCGATGTGCCTCGGTAAAACGCAGGGATTCCACAGAGTCGTATAAGGCGATCGACAGCACTTGGGTTTCTCCGGGGATGTTGCCGCCGATCATTAGCACCACCCCAAATTCACCCACGGTATGGGCGAAGCCGAGACTGGCAGCGGTAATAAAACTGCGACGGCTTAGTGGAAGCACGAGGGAGCGAAATTGATCCAGAGGTCGGGCGCCAAGTGTTGCTGCTGCCTGCAGTAGATTCTGGGGGATTCGTTCAAATGCGGTCTGCAGTGGTTGCACCACAAAGGGCAAGGAGTAAATCACCGAGCCTATGACTAAAGCGCTGAAACTGAACGCCAGCTGCGAACCCGTCAGCTCTTGCCAGAACCGGCCCAGAAACGTGTTCGGCGCGAACAGTAAGAGCAGGTAAAACCCGAGCACAGTGGGCGGCAGAATAAGCGGCATGGCCACGACGGCTTCCAGCAGTGCGGGCACATTGCCGCGACGCCGGGATAGCCACCAGGCCAGCGGTGTGCCCAGAATCAACAGTAGGACAGTGGTGATTGAGGCCAAAGCGATGGTGAGATAAATCGCATCAAGCTCAGTATTACTCAAGGACAAGGTTGGTAGCCGGCTGCTGTAATCTGAGCTCGCACGGTATCACTTCTTATCCAGTTCAGGTAGGCATCCACCTTGCTGCTGTGTACGAGCGATATCGCATATTGCGCAATCGGTTGATGCCATTCCTGTGGTATGGGTGTGGCGGTGGCAGGCGCTATGGACTGCGGTAGCAGTGCCAGATCAACAGCCCCAGTGTGCCAGAAGGCATAGGCCTGAGTCGTATTGGTACCTCTTACCAGCTTACGCGTTTTGCCCGCTTCAAATTCTGGCCTTGCAAGAACTTCCATAGCGGCTCGGCCGTAGGGGGCTGTGGCAGGGTTTGCAATCGCCACGCTGAGGTCCGGTTGTGCCAGTGCGGACAAACTACCACGACCGCCCACAAGTGCGAGACTGCCAAGCGCATAGCAAAACGCGTTGCCGTGTTGGCTTTTTTGCTGGGCCATAATATTTAGCGGTGCTTCCCGGTCTGCGGCAAAGAACAGATCGAAAGGTGCGCCGTGCTCAATCTGGGTGGCCAAGACGCCTGTTGATGCACTGCTCAGCGCGACTTCAATCCCGGTATTGTCCTGAAACTGCCGGCTGATATTTTCCAGCGTAGGTTTAAAATTCGCGGCCACAGCTATTCTCAAGGGCTTTTCTGCCCATGATTGCACTGCAAACAGCATCAATAACAGTACCGCGAGTCGCATACAAAAATCCTGAAAATTCTTCAGTTAATCGCCCGGAGCGGGGGTGCGGGCAAGGCACCAAACTTCGATATAACCGGCACCTGCAGTTGCCAGCGCCCCGGCTACGGCCGACGCAGTTGCCCCTGTGGTGAACACATCATCCACGATAGCAATTCTTAGGTTGTCACAGGGCTCAGAGACTGTAAAGGCACCCTTGAGATTGTGGGTTCTTTGCTTTGCAGTCATGGTCGATTGTGGGGCGGTCGAGCGTCGGCGCTTGACCAGATGATCTGCGAGTTTGCAGAGATTCAGTTCGGGGCTCGTGGCCAGCAATTGCCTGCAGAGCAGCTCGGACTGGTTGAAACCACGCTGCCACCGTCTGCGCCAGTGCAGTGGCACGGGAACCAGCAGATCAATCGGGGTCTGAATCTCAGCCCTTTGCCGCCAAAGAGAGGCCAGCAGAGGGGTCATGCGCCGTTCGCCACTGTACTTCCACTGGTGAATGAGGTGGGAGAAATACTCACCGTACAACCACGGCGCTACAACGCGATGAAACGGAGGCGGCCTCAGCAGGCAGCTCCCGCAAAGTCGGCGAGGGTTTAGTGCTGCTGGGCTAGGCAGAGGAATGGCGCAGCCTGCACAGCAACTGTGATTGGCGGGCATTTCGGCCTCACACGCAAGGCACAGGGGGAGACTGCGGTGGCTGCGCAGCCCGCACAGCACACAGTGGTTTGGGAAGAGGCCATCAAGCAGGTTTGAGCTGACGTTGTTAACCAAGAATAGGCCACTGGGTTGACAACATTTGAGCGGGCGGTATCATGCTGGGTTATCCTCTTAACTGACTGATTTCCGAGCGTTATATGCATTCATTCGTCACTGAAAAAGAGTCGCAAGCTGCCACAACACTTGAAGAGATTCGTCACAATTGGTCCCGACAGGAGGTCGAGGCACTGTTTGCTCTGCCCTTTAACGACCTTCTGTTCGAAGCCCAAACGATGCATCGCAGGTATTTTGACCCAAATCAGGTTCAGGTGAGCACGTTACTTTCCATCAAAACCGGCGCCTGCCCGGAAGATTGTGCTTACTGCCCCCAAAGTACTCGGTACGACACGGGGCTGGAGGTGGAAAAGTTGATGGAAATTGAACACGTCCTAGAGCAGGCAAGGGCTGCAGTGGCCTCTGGTGCTACGCGCTTTTGCATGGGTGCAGCGTGGCGTTCGCCCAAGCAGCGCGATATGCCGCAGGTGGTCGCTATGGTGAAGGGTGTGCGCGAACTGGGCCTCGAAAGTTGCATGACCCTCGGTATGTTGACGCAGGGGCAAGCAAAGGAATTGTCAGAGGCCGGGCTCGACTACTACAACCACAATCTCGATACGTCTCCTGAATTCTACGGAGATGTTATTACCACCCGTACCTATCAAGACCGGTTGGAGACGCTGAATCATGTGCGCAGTTCTGGGATGAAAGTGTGCAGTGGCGGCATTGTTGGCATGGGGGAGCAACAGGCTGATCGCGCGGGCCTGCTCCAGCAGTTGGCTAATCTTGCGCAACACCCGGAGAGTGTGCCCATCAATATGTTAGTGCGGGTGAAGGGTACGCCACTTGAAAACGAAGAAGACCTCGACCCTTTTGAGTTTATACGCACCATCGCTGCTGCTCGTATTATGATGCCCGCGTCGCACGTGCGACTGTCTGCCGGTCGTGAAGAAATGAATGAACAGATGCATGCACTGGCGTATTTGGCCGGCGCGAACTCCATATTTTATGGAGAAAAGTTGCTGACGACCCCCAATCCGAGGGCTAACGCTGACATGGCGTTGTTTGCGCGTCTGGGCATAGAGCCGGAGCGACGTCATGTGGAAAAGGCGCCAGAAATACCGAGCCCGCACTTTTATGATGCCGCAGCTCGCTAGGCCGTTGTCGTGGGTGGATTTCCTGAGCGCCTTGCTGCCGTTCTGGATCAGCGTCGCACAGGAGGTCTATACCGTCACCGCCTGACCCTTGAGTCTTCACAGGGGCCGATTGTGTGTGTGAACGGGCGCCACTACCTAAATTTTTGCAGTAACGACTATCTTGGATTGGCAGCTCATCCTCGCGTTGTCGAGCGCTTTCGCAGCGCTGCTGCCCAGTACGGTGTTGGCAGCGGAGCATCCCACCTTGTGTGCGGCCACAGTGCCCCACACCATCAACTTGAGGAGGCGCTCGCCGAGTTTACCGGACGAGCCCGAGCGTTGCTGTTTTCCAGCGGTTATATGGCCAATGCCGGTATTCTCTCGAGCCTGCTGCAGCGCGGTGATTCTGTGTTTGAGGACCGGCTGAACCACGCTTCCCTGCTAGACGGAGGCTTGCACAGTGGAGCGCGTTTTCAGCGCTTTCCTCATAACGATGTCTCAGCACTGGAAGCCAAGCTGGAGTCTGCGCAAGGTCCGAAGATGGTTGTGGTAGACGGTGTCTTCAGCATGGACGGCGATACTGCACCCTTGGCTGCGTTGGCTGACCTGTGCACTGATCACGATGCTTGGCTGATGGTGGATGATGCGCATGGCTTCGGTGTGTTGGGCGAGCGCGGTGTCGGTAGTACCGAGGCGGCCGGGCTGGAGGTTTCCTGCGTACCGGTATTGATGGCGACGCTGGGTAAAGCTTTGGGCACTGCCGGCGCGTTTGTTGCCGGTAGCGAGCTACTTATTGAGGGTTTGATTCAGCAGTCACGCAACTACATCTATACCACTGCGTTGCCTCCGGCGGTGGCCGCAGCGAGCCTCGAGGCATTGTCGTTGGTGCGCGAAGAACCCTGGCGCAGAGAGCACTTGGCGCAACTGATTATGCGGTTTCGTGTGGGAGCTCAGCAACTCGGCTTGCCGTTAATGACGTCCGCCAGCGCGATTCAGCCACTGTTGGTAGGGGATGCCGCCCTAGCTGTGGATCTGAGTAACCGACTGGGCGAGGAAGGCTTTTTGATCGGGGCGATCAGACCGCCCACGGTGCCAACAGGGACCTCTCGGTTGCGTATTACCTTGAGTGCTGCGCACAGCGAAGAACAAGTGGATCAACTGTTGGAGCAGCTGGCCGCCTGTTGGCCGGTGAATTGATTGTTCCTTCACTGTGAATACTTGCCAGCAACGCAGGCAGCTCAGCAGGAGCTGGTGTTACTGCATGGCTGGGGGTGCAATCGAGAAGTTTGGCGGCCGTTGTTGGTGCTGCTGCGTCCTTGGGCGAATATTACGCTGTTGGACCTGCCAGGCTGTGCCCCCGGTGTTGAGTCAGGCGAAGATCTAACGTTGTCTGGCCTGCTGGCGGGAATTCTCGATTGCAGTCCGCCAAAGGCCGTCTTTGTGGGCTGGTCGCTGGGCGGGCAGCTGGCTGTTGAGCTCGCCTTGCATGCGCCTTCGCGCGTAGCGGCCGTTGTGACGGTTTGTAGTAATCCTCTGTTTGTCGCTCAGGGCGATTGGCCCGGTATGAACGCCGATGTCTTTCATCAGTTTCGTGCAGAGGTGGAAGAGAATCCCGTTGCAGCCCTCAAGCGTTTCGACACACTGCAGGTCGCCGGCTCGTTGCGGCCGCGACAGTTGTTGAGACAGTTGCAAAAACACCTGCGAGAGTCGGCATCTACGGCGCTTCTGGCGGGACTAGGGTGGCTTGAGACACTCGATCAGCGCGAGTCTCTCGCCGCGGTGAAGCCGCCGCAATTACAGGTATTGGCAGAGGCAGATGCACTGGTGCCCTTGGCGCTGCGTGCGTCCATCGCTACTCGCATTGGGGCGCTGACCTCAAGCCAAGTAAAGATACTGCAGGATTCAAGTCATCTGGCGCCACTGGATGCTCCCGTTGCATTGGCGCAGGAAATACATCACTTTCTTGCCACCACGGGCACACTGCGCCCTCGTCCACACGCCATGTTGGAGCTGGAGAAAAAAGAGGTGGCTGCATCCTTCAGTCGCGCCGCCGCCGCCTATGATTCAGTCGCGCGGCTGCAGCGCGACGTTGGTAATCACTTGCTGTCTAGTTTGAGCCAATGGCAGGGCGAGCCGGCAACGGTGCTCGATCTGGGTTGCGGCACGGGGTTTTTCTGTTCACAGCTGCAGCTCCGCTATCCCGAGGCGCAGTATGTAGGTCTGGATATTGCTGAGGGTATGGTGAAATATGCCCGCGGACGCGGGGGTGCTCATTGCGACTGGTTGGTCGCGGATGCAGAAGCGTTGCCGCTGGCTAATGAATCGGTCGATCTGGTGTTCAGTAGTTTGGCGCTGCAATGGTGTTATCGCCCTGAGCACCTGTTTTCCGAGCTGGCGAGAGTCTTGCGCCCGGGCGGTCGGTGTGTGTTCACGTCGTTGGGGCCCGATACTTTGTGTGAGCTACGTTCGGCATGGGCTGCTGTGGATGCGCATCAGCATGTGAACTCTTTTTTGCCGGCGGGTGAGCTGGTCGCGGCAGCAGGGCGTATATCTGGTATAGATATGAGCCTAGAATCGAGAGCTTTTCGCATGGAGTACGCGCGCGTGCGGGATTTATTGGATGAGCTAAAAACGCTAGGCGCGCACAATATGAACCGTCGCCGTCCTACCGGTCTTACCAGTCGGCGCGCGCTACAGGGCATGCTACACGCTTATGAAGGCGCACGTTCAGACGGCTTACTGCCCGCTACGTATGATGTTATTTTCGGGGTGCTAAAGAAACATGGGTAAGACTTGGTTTGTGGCCGGTACGGATACAGGGGTGGGTAAGACAGCTGTCAGCTGTGCCTTGATGGCGGCCGCGGCGGCGTCTGGCTTCCGCACGGCTGCGGTAAAGCCGGTGGCTGCCGGGTGTGATAACGAAGGCCAAAATGATGATGCCCTGTGCTTAATGGCGGCCATGACTGAGGAGCTAGAATACAGTCAGGTCAACCCGATCGCCCTTGAGGCAGCAATCGCGCCACATATAGCGGCAAGTCTTGAAGGCAAGGCCCTGCAGGCCAGCCGTCTCGTTGGTTTGTGTCGGGGCGTGATGCTTGGCAAGGCAGACTTTGTTCTGATAGAAGGGGCCGGTGGTTGGCGAGTGCCGATCAACCCCCGTGAAACGCTCGCAGATGTGGCTATTCAGTTGCGAGTGGGCGTTATTTTAGTGGTTGGAATGCGCCTAGGGTGCATCAATCACGCGCTGCTGACAGCGGAGGCCATTCGTCGCGATGGCCTGCAGCTTGCTGGCTGGGTCGCCAATCAACCCGGTCCACGTATGGCTCGCCACGAAGAAAATTTAGAGACACTGCGGCAAATGCTGCCCGCTCCGCTGTTGGGGGATGTTCCCTTTCTACAACACTGGGACGCCAGCGAAGCCGCCAAACACATTAATCTACAGTCTTTGATTGAATAGCAGGTATACACTAGGCGATCTGCCTTTTGCACCCTATCACCGTTGATCAAAATGTTGCTCAGTTGCGGTGTAAAAAAGGTATTTGACTTCCTAGCCCATATCAGCACAATGTTATCGCTGAACACATGGCCTGGGTAGGCGTTTACCGTTTGAGCGCCCAAGCCTAAATTATTGAGAGGAAGTAAGCATGCCAGACTATAAAGCCCCAGTACGTGACATCCAATTCGTGGTTAACGAAGTATTGGAGTCAGAGAAGGTCTACCAGAGCCTACCTGGCTATGAGGAGGCAACAGAGGACCTCATGAATGCCATCATTGATGAGGGTGCACGCTTTGCTGAAAATGTCTTAGCCCCACTGAACCGCATCGGTGACGAAGAAGGATGCCAGTGGAATTCTGAGTGTGTCACCACCCCCGCCGGTTATAAAGAGGCCTATCGCCAATACGTCGATAATGGCTGGCCGGCGCTGAGCGCCGACCCACAGCATGGAGGTCAGGGCATGCCCACGCTGATGGGTATCATTGTGAGTGAGCTTGCAGGAACGGCGGACTGGGCTTGGGTTATGTATCCCGGCTTAAGCCATGGAGCGGTCGACACCGTTGCAGCGCACGGTGACGTTGAGCAAAAAGCGAAGTATCTGACCAAACTCGTTTCCGGAGAGTGGACCGGCACCATGTGCCTGACGGAGTCTCAGTGCGGCTCCGATCTCGGCTTGTTGCGCACCAAGGCAGAGCCGCAGGCAGACGGCTCTTACGCCATCACCGGCACCAAGATTTTTATCAGCGCTGGCGAGCACGATATGGCTGACAATATTGTGCATATCGTGCTGGCACGGCTGCCGGATGCGCCCGCAGGCACCAAGGGCATCTCTCTATTTATCGTGCCCAGATGCAATGTCAATGACGACGGCAGTGTCGGTGAGCGTAACGCGGTGAACTGTGCTTCTATCGAAAAGAAGATGGGCATTCACGGCAACGCTACCTGCGTACTCAACTTCGATGGCGCTAGGGGGTTTCTGATTGGCGAGCCCAACCGCGGCCTAAACGCCATGTTCACCTTTATGAACACCGCTCGAATTGGTACCGCTGTCCAGGGCCTGGCCCATGCGGAATTGTCATTTCAGGGCGCGCTCACCTATGCCAAAGATCGACTCGCCATGCGCTCTCTCACCGGCCCCAAAAACCCTGATGGCCCCGCAGATCCAATCATTGTCCATCCCGATGTGCGGCGCATGTTGCTCACGCAAAAAGCGTTTGCTGAGGGCAGCCGAGCATTTCTATACTTCCTTGCACAGCAGGGCGATATCGTTGCAAAAGGGAGTGAAGAGGATGCTAAGGTAGCTGATGATCTTATGGCGTTGCTGACGCCCATCGGTAAAGCCTTCGTCACCGAGGTCGGGTTTGAGTCGGCTAACCTCGGCGTACAGGTTTACGGCGGGCACGGCTTTATTCGTGAGTGGGGTATGGAGCAAATTGTGCGTGATGCGCGCATTGCAATGCTTTACGAGGGCACTACGGGCATTCAAGCCTTAGATCTCGTCGGCCGCAAGGTGCTGGGTACTGGTGGCAAATTGCTAATGGGGTTCACCGCAACGATCGATGCGTTTTGTGCGGAGCATGACGCGGCCCAATATGCCGAATTTGTGAAGCCGCTCCAGACGCATGCGCAAGAATGGTTGGAGTTGTCGATGAAACTCGGTGAGCAGGCGATGGCTAACCCCGATAATGCCGGCGCTGGTGCAGTCGATTATCTGATGTACAGTGGATACGTGACGCTGGCCTATTTTTGGGCGCGAATGGCAGTATTAGCACAACAAAAAATAGCCGCAGCCGAAGGTGATGTGTCTTTTTATGAGGCAAAAGTCATGACGGCTCGTTTCTACTACGAGCGCCTGTTGCCGCGCACTGAGTCATTAAAGGTCACTATGCTGGCAGGTGCGGACAACTTGATGGACATGCGCGAGGAGCTGTTTCAGCTGTAGGTGGAGATAGTTGTCTTTAGCGGATGACTTTCTTGTTCAGGGAGGAGAGAATAGTGATATTCCTACTCCCCTTTACTATCATGCGCGCTTAACTATTATGACTGAAGAAACGTCCGAAAAATCTGACCGCAGTTACGGCAACAGCCTCTACCCTGAAGATCAGAAGAAGGTCGATGACTTTGTTAGCCGCGGTATTAACTCCGTGGAGCGCAAGCCGTTCCGGCCCATGCGGCTGGTGCTCATGCTGATATTTGTGGTGACGATGCTTAGCATTTTTAGCCAGTCTTTAGCGCGCTGGGCGGGCGTTCACTAGCGAACGGCTTCGCTGCAGTGTTTGGTTTTTTT
>TARA_B110000503_G_scaffold34433_1_pt1 | contig 75451 bp, 64 predicted proteins | sample TARA_B110000503 | Tara Oceans TARA_B110000503 (sample SAMEA4397472) | marine metagenome | biome: Polar Biome; feature: [SRF] surface water layer (ENVO:00010504); material: water (ENVO:00002006), including particulate matter (ENVO:01000060) such as... | depth 5 m | reverse complement strand
AGAGGCGCATTATAATGCGCCCCTCGGTTTGGTGCTATAGCTAGCTGAGTATAACTACTCGTCTAGGAAGCTACGTAGGTGGTCGGAGCGAGTAGGGTGACGCAGCTTGCGCAGAGCCTTGGCTTCGATCTGGCGTATGCGCTCACGGGTTACGTCGAACTGCTTGCCTACTTCTTCTAGCGTGTGGTCGGTGTTCATGTCGATGCCGAAACGCATGCGTAATACCTTGGCTTCGCGCTGTGTGAGGCTGCCTAAGACATCTTTAGTCGCTTCACGCAGGCCCTCTTCGATCGATGAGTCTACTGGTGAGTCGATTGTCGAGTCTTCGATGAAATCGCCGAGATGCGAGTCTTCGTCGTCACCAATTGGGGTTTCCATTGAGATAGGCTCTTTGGCGATTTTGAGAACGCGGCGGACTTTTTCTTCGCTCATGTCCATGCGCTCGCCTAATTCTTCTGGCGTTGGCTCGCGGCCTTTCTCGTGCACCATTTGGCGCGAGATGCGGTTGAGCTTGTTGATTGTTTCGATCATGTGCACCGGAATACGAATAGTGCGCGCTTGGTCGGCGATCGAACGAGTGATGGCCTGACGGATCCACCAGGTGGCATAGGTCGAGAACTTATAGCCGCGGCGGTATTCGAATTTATCTACGGCCTTCATGAGGCCGATGTTGCCTTCCTGAATGAGATCGAGGAATTGCAGGCCGCGGTTGGTGTATTTTTTGGCGATCGAGATGACGAGACGCAGGTTTGCCTCAACCATCTCTTTTTTCGCGCGGCGTGATTTCGCCTCACCAATCGACATCTGTCGATTGATGTCTTTAATTGTGGCTATATCGAGGCCGGACTCTTCTTCGAGCAGGCGCAGTTTCTTTTGCGCGCGCAAAATTTCAACCTTCACACTGCCCATAAGCTCAGAGTAAGGTTTTTTGCGGCGAACCATGTTCGCAACCCAGCGATCATTCGTCTCGTTGCCAGGGAAGCTTTCGATGAAATCTTTGCGTGGCATTTTTGTGCCGCGAACACACAGGCTCATGATTTGGCGCTCGTGGCGGCGCACACGTGTGAGTACTGCGCGTATGTGGCTTAGCAGAGGCTCAAATTGACGCGGCGTGAGCTTGAACGACTTGAATAGCTCGCCGAGATTCTCGAGCTCTTTCTGTGCTTTATCGTCATCGCGGCCGTGTTTAGCGACCGAGTTACTAGTGCGGGTGAATTGCTTGCGCAATGCGGTGAAGCGGAGCTTGGCTTCTTCGGGGTCTGGGCCAACTGTCGCTTCTTCGTCATCGTCGTTGAGGTCGGCTTTGGCGCTGGCCGGTGCGCCAACAGGGATCTCTTCGTCGCTAACGTCTAGGTAGCCAGTTATTAGTTCGTTGAGGCGGCGCTCTTCCGAGTCGACCAGCGCGTATTCGTTAAGCACGTGTTCGACAGTGCCCGGAAAGTAGGCCATCGCCTTCATAAGCTCGCGCAGACCTTCTTCGATGCGCTTGGCGATGACGATCTCACCTTCGCGCGTGAGAAGTTCTACCGTGCCCATTTCGCGCATGTACATGCGGACAGGGTCGGTGGTGCGGCCGGCCTCGTTCTCAACGGCGGCAAGGGCGGCTGCGGCTTCGGCAGCTGCTACGTCGTCGGCACCTGAGTCGCCGTCGTCGTTAAGCAATAGCGCGTCGGCATCGGGGGCTGTTTCGAATACCTTGATGCCCATGTCGTTAATCATCTGAATGATGTCTTCGACCTGGTCTGGATCAGAGATCGACTCGGGGAGGTGATCATTAACCTCTGAATAGGTTAAATAACCTTGCTCTTTGCCTTTGGCAATGAGGATCTTGAGATTGGATTGTTTCGGTAGCAAATCGGCCATGAAATCTCGTCTCGCCGGGTGCAAGCCTGGCAGTTAGGTTAGGGTTTACCTTCGATCGTCTGAGTGCTTCGTTAAGCTGTTTGCCGGAGCAAGCCGGACATTATAATCGCAAGCAGGCGTTTTGGATAGTTTTACAGGCGTATTAGGCTATTCAACGCGTTGTTTCATCGTGCAGATCAGACGCGCTCGTCACCTTTTTAACTCCGGTTATCGTCGCCTAAGCTGTCGCTATGATCGTCGCCGAATTCCATAAAGGGAGGCGGCTCGGTTAGAGGGGCCGAGCGGGCCCATTCGTCGGACTCTGCAGCGCTTACATCGCCATCGCCAGCATGCGGGTCAGTCTCTGCAGCGTCGCCCTCAATAAATACGTCAATAACAGGCGTACTTTGAAGGAGTTCGCTTCTTTTACGCGCTAACTCCTCGCGCATCTTCGCAATTTTTTGCTCTTGCTCGATCTTGAGAAGAAGCCTGTCCACGATCTCGGCAAACTCGTTGCCAGTACCTTCGACAGGGGTAATTTTCTCCTGCCTTAAGAGTTGAGTCAGTTCGCTGTAAAACTCGGTTCCGGCGCAGTAGCCTAGCAGTGCATAAGTATCGATATGGGGATCGTTGCGCACCATTTCAATGAGTTTGGCGAGTACGGTGGTGGTCGTGTCGCTACTCTGAGCAAGCGGGACGATATCGCATTCGCTGTCGAGCGCAATTTCGGGGTTGCCGAGCAGCAGCTGAATAGCCTTAAGACTCGATGGCGCTCGCTTGATCAGGGGCGCGGCGGCGATGCGAGGTTGGTTTTGCCAGCTGCGTTGTCCAGTGCCGCGATAGCCAGTTTGGCCGCCTGACCGCGCATCTTTCTGCGGGTTATAGCCGTAGCCCGCGTCGCCTTGCTGGGGGTTCGAGTAGCCCCCGGCATGCTCGTGTGGCTCGGACCGGCCGCCGCTATCGCCATAACCTTGATAGGGCCGGTTCGGCGGTGGCGTATCCCCGTTAGGAGAGTGCTGCGTTTGGTTGCGGCTTTCGGCCGCCTTGTCGATTAATCCGTTGAGTGCATCAACCCCAATGCCTAATCGATGGGCGAGCTGCTCGCGCATGAGCAACGCAAAAACACCCTCGGGCAGCTGTGTGACAAGCGGCTGAGCAAGCTCGCGCAGCTTGCCGCGGCCTTGATGACTGTCGAGGTCTAGGTCTGAGCCGAGCTTGTCGAAGAAAAATTGCTCGAGCGGCGTCGCATTATCGATAAGGGCCTCGAACGCTTCTTGGCCTACCTTGCGCACAAGCGTATCGGGGTCCTCACCCTCGGGCAGAAACAGGAAGCGCACTTGGCGCCCGTCTTCCATTTGCGGGAGAGTCGCCTCAAGCGCTCGCCACGCGGCGGTGCGGCCGGCCTTGTCGCCGTCGAAACAGAACACAACCTCGGGCACCATCCTGAATAGACGGGTGAGGTGAGCACCGCTTGTGGCGGTGCCGAGCGTGGCCACAGCGTAGCGGATGTTCATCTGGGCGAGCGCGATAACATCCATATAGCCTTCGACAATGAGCAGGCGTGCAAGCTTGTTAGATGATTTGCGCGCCTCGAATAGTCCATAAAGCTCGGAGCCTTTGTGAAAGACTGGTGTCTCGGGCGAATTGAGGTATTTGGGCTTGTCGTCGCCGAGCACGCGCCCACCAAAGGCGATCGTTCGGCCGCGCGCATCGCGAATGGGGAACATGATGCGATGTCGGAAGCGGTCGTAGCCCTTGAATTGGCTTGCGGCGCTCTGGGTATTGCTTTGCCCGTTTTCGCGTTCGATTACCATGCCAGCCTTAAGCAGATTGCCCTCGCGTTCAGGAGTTGAGGCGCAGGCTTTGAGTAGATTGTCCCAGCCGGGCGGGGCATAACCGATGCCGAAATCGCGCGCGATGGCGCCACTGACACCGCGCTGTTTCAAATAGTCGACGGCGCTCGCGCGGCCCTCGTGTTTGCGCAGCTGTAGTTGAAAAAAGCCATTCGCCTCTTCGAGGAGCGTATAAAGATCTGCGTTTTCGGCGCGGCGCTTGGTTGCCGCCTTGCTCTCTTCGCGCGGGACCTCCATGCCGTTATCGCGGGCAAGTGATTCAACCGCCTGCGGGAAATCGACCGAGTCGAAATTCATGATAAAGCCGATGGCATTGCCGCCGGCGCCGCAGCCAAAGCAATAGTAAAACTGCTTTTCGGGTTGAACGCTAAAAGAAGGAGATTTTTCGTTGTGAAACGGGCAACACGCTGAATAGTTTTTGCCACTTTTTTTCAGAGCCACACGCTTATCGATCACGTCGACAATGTCGGCGCGACTCAAAAGATCGTCGATAAAGCTTTGCGGAATAAGGCCTGCCATGGGCTTAATGTGGTCTCTACTCTGTGCTCAATCACTCGAAATGAAAGACGTTAGCTGTCTTGCTGTTGAGCCCTGTGTGGGGTGGTCAGATTATTGTAGCGAAATTTATGTCGCTCTGTCCCTAGGTCGTTGCTGGCACACTATCAGAAAAGGCCGAAGGTCAGCACAATTCGCTAACCCGGGACGCCCGCGGCGCTAAGCAGAAGGGATGTCGTTCTTAGTAAGCAGGGCATACTAGGCGAAGAGGGTTTGTCAGAACTCGCTGAAACGAGGCGCTCTTGGACTGAGGCGCCCTTGGGTTCGAGGTGCCTTTAGATTAAGGCGCCTTTATTTCTGAGTGCTAGGCGAGGAGGGCTTTAATCTTTGCGCTTACTGCGCCCATGTCGACACGGCCGACGACCTGCGGTCTGACGATAGCCATGACCTTGCCCATCTCTTGCATGGTAGCTGCTCCTGACTCTGCGATGGCTGCTTTGATTATTGCCTCGGATTCGTCTTCGGTGAGCGGTTGGGGAAGAAATTCTTGCAGTACGACGATTTCTTCTTTTTCAACAGCGGCGAGCTCGTGGCGGTCGGCTGCCTCAAATTGCTTAATCGATTCGCGGCGTTGCTTTACCATTTTATCGAGGATCGCAGTCACTCGCTCGTCATCTAAATCAATTCGTTCGTCTACCTCAACACGTTTGATCTCGGATAGCGCAAGCCTGATGGCGCCGAGGCGAAATTTATCTTTCGCACGCATGGCGTCTTTCATTGCTTCGGTGAGATTACTCTTTAGGGCGCTGTCTGCCATGGTGGCTAGTATCCTTGGACCTTGTAATGGGGGGTGATAGAGCTGACCTATCCAGAGTGAGACCAAGCGCGTCGGATTTACAGCCATTACTCAGCACTCGGCGCCGCGGCGGCGAGTGTTTGAGAAGTAGAGGTTAGCTATCTTCACGGTGACGCACTGTGTTGCCAGTCACGCTAGGGGCTAGAGCTTGTCTAGTCGAAGCGCTTGCCTAATGAAGCGCTTGTCTAGTAAAGACGCTTAGTCTTCTTGTTTTCGCGCTGTAGCTTCTTCGCGTGGCGCTTAACGGCAGCAGCTGCTTTGCGCTTACGCACGGCAGTAGGCTTTTCGTAAAATTCGCGGCGACGAACCTCGGCGAGGACGCCTGCCTTCTCGCAAGATCGCTTAAAGCGACGGAGGGCTACGTCGAACGGCTCGTTTTCTTTCAGTTTTACCTGTGGCATTGAACTAAACACCTACCTTAAATAATGTGATTCAAATTTATTGAAAAAACGGGGTGCTGGCCGATAGCGACCCACTCCGAATTTCAGGGGCGATAATATTAATGCGCGAGCAGCTCAATTGCAAAGGAAAACTCGGTGGATGCGCGTTTAGCAGTTAATCAGCTCGCGCGCTCAAGGCGATAAGATTGATCGATTTACTGATAACCAAAAACTGCAGCTTGGGGCGGAGGCCTTTCTTTGGCATGATTGCCACTTCTACTTCATTATCCGAGAGATAAGTAATTGAAAGTATTAGGTATAGAAACATCTTGCGATGAAACAGGCGTTGCCATTTACGATAGCGAGGCAGGCTTGCTCGCAGATTGCCTTTACAGTCAGGTCGAGATTCATGCCAAATACGGCGGCGTGATTCCAGAGCTCGCCTCGCGCGACCATATTCGAAAGACGCTTCCGCTGATCGAAGAGGTCATCGAAAAAGCAGGTATCGATGCTAGCGAGATCGAGGGAGTTGCCTACACTGCAGGCCCTGGATTGGTCGGTGCTCTGCTCGTCGGTGCTGCCATCGGGCGCACTTTGGGGATGGCGTGGGACGTGCCGACGATCGGCGTTCATCATATGGAGGGCCACTTGCTCGCGCCGATGCTCGAGCCCGAGCCGCCCGAATTTCCGTTTGTGGCGTTGCTCGTTTCAGGCGGCCACACGCAGTTAGTCAAGGTCGGCGGCATTGGTCGATACGAACTGCTCGGTGAGTCTCTGGATGATGCCGCGGGCGAGGCGTTCGACAAAGTTGGAAAGATGCTCGGTCTGCCTTACCCCGGCGGCCCACACGTTGCCAAACTTGCACAGAGCGGCGACCCAGCGCGGTTCAATTTCCCGCGCCCGATGATTAACCGTCCAGGTCTAGACTTCAGTTTTAGCGGTCTGAAAACGTATGTGCGCAATACCATTACAAGTCTGCGCGATGAGTCCGGCGAGCTCGCCGAACAGGATGCAGCAGACATCGCAAGGGCATTCGAAGAGGCCGTGGTGAATACTCTGTCGATAAAGTGCAGGCGCGCGCTCGAAGAGACCGGTTACAAGAAACTTATTATTGCGGGCGGCGTTAGCGCGAACCTGCGCCTTCGTGAAGTATTAGAGGAGGCGATGGCGAAAGTTGATGGGCGCTTGTTTTATGCGCAGCTTAAATACTGCACCGACAACGGCGCGATGATCGCCTATGCCGGTTGTCAGCGTTTACTGGCGGGTGAGCGTGATGATTTAGAGATTCGGGCGCAGCCGCGTTGGTCGTTGGAGTCGCTGGCTGCGATATAAAGCCGATTTCCCGCGCTTTCTTTTTTAGCGCCACTGAAACTGAACAGCACCGCCATTTTGCACAGGATTATTTATGGATATTGTCTACATCCGCGAGCTTGAAATCGACGCCATCATCGGCATCTACGACTGGGAACGTGAAACAAAGCAGACCGTAAGCATCGACCTTGAGATGGGCTGCGACAACACCAAAGCCGCGGCTAGTGAAGACATCGCCGATGCGCTCGACTATAAGTCAGTTGCTAAACGCTTGATTAGTTTCGTTGAAGGCTCTGAATTTTTGCTAGTCGAGACGCTCGCCGAAAGGATTGCAGCGATTGTCTTAGAGGAGTTTTCGGTGCCATGGCTAAGGCTGCGCTTAGGTAAGCCGGGCGCGGTCACCGGATCGAAAGACGTTGGTGTTATCATAGAGCGCGGATCTAAATAGCAACACCCAAACAAGGACTTGTTAACGTGACTCTCAAAACTACGCTTGCCCTGAGCCTCGGCAGTAATATCGATGCGCAGCGCAACATTCGCCTCGCGCTTGATGCATTAGCGAGTCAATTTTCGGCGCTTCGCTTATCGTCGATTTACGAGAGTGAGTCGATAGGCTTTGCCGGCGACAATTTTCTTAATCTTGTTGTCGCCGTCGAGACAGAATTAAGTTTGGTGCTGGTGCAGGAATTTCTAAAGCAATTGGAAGAAAGCCAGGGGCGCGATCGTACCCAGGCTAAATTCTCGTCTCGGCCTATCGATGTCGATATACTTTTTTATGGCGACGATAGCGGTGCTGCGCTCGGTATAGACCTACCGCGCGCCGAAATTACTCGCAACGCATTTGTGCTCCTGCCTCTTGCCGAGCTCCTTCCTAAGACACGCCACAAACCAACGGGCCTAACCTACGAAGCGCTGTGGGCGAGCTACGACAAAGACAGCCAAAAGCTATGGCCTATCGAGTTTGCTTGGCCCTGAGTCGCTTCCTTAGCGCTAACGAAGACTGCGCCCACCGTCCACTTTAATTGTTTGGCCGGTGAGGTAGGTGGCTTCGCAGGCGACGAAATACACTGTGTCTGCGATGTCCTGCATCTTGCCCAACTTGGCAAGCGGAATCCCCGCAAGCATTGTCTGGCGGCCAGCTTCGACGGCGGGATCATTGTCGTCTTCGAGGGAAGGGGGCCATAGAATCGCGCCGGGCGATACGCCATTGGCGCGCACATGCGGCGCAAGCTCGATGGCGAGTGATTTGGTCATTGCCTTAAGCCCCGCTTTGGCTATGCTGTAAATCGGGTGTTTGGGCAGGGCGCGATCGGCGTGAGTATCGGTCAGATTAACCACCGCCCCAAAGTTAGCCGTAAGTTCGGCGCTTAGCTGCTGGGTCAGAAAATAAGCGCCGCGCAGATTGCTACCCACGAGATCGTCCCACTGCGCTTGAGTCGAATCGCCGTAAGCGGTGGGATAAAAAGACGAGGCATTGTTGATGAGCACGTCCAGCCTTTTGTGGTGGGCGAGGACATCACGTCCCAAACGGTTCACAGATGCCTGATCTGTCATTTCGGCAGGCCAACAGCTAGCTGAATCGGCGCGGATTGCGTTGAGTTCATCGATCAGGGCCTGTGCAGCGGTAAGCGAACTGCGGTAGCTGATGGCGACGTCGAAGCCTTTGCTATGGAATGTGCGCGCGATGCAGGCGCCGATGCGAATCGCGGCGCCAGTGATTAAAACGACCTTAGTTGGCATGGTAACTCTCTCGGAGAATATGCAGGAGACGTTCTTCGACGGCGGCGAGTCTTAGCTCGCGCACGAAGGCGCCGATGTCGGTGGGTCTAGATTCTTTGATGGCTACGCCCACGTCGATCGCCGTTGCTGCCTCGGCGAGACTTTGCAGAAACGCGCGCTGGGGATACTCGCGGTTTTCGAATCCGGTACGACCACGGGCATCGGCTTCGCAGGCGAGCAAAAATTTATTCAAGCGCTCGGGGCGTCGAAACACATCGATCGCCTCGAGCAGGGCCAGCGCTTTGTCTGCATCCACGAGCGCAAGCCTGTGCAGTTTTGTGTGGTGTTCGCACACAAGCGCTGCGAGTTTTGCGAAATCATTAGGAACTTTTAGGCGTGCCGCAAGGGTATCGAGTAGGGGTAAACCGAGTGTTTCATGGCCTTTATGACTCGGCCAGAGCGCCTTGTTTGTCGCGCCCTTGCCGACGTCATGCACGAGGGTTGCATAGAGTATCTGCGGATCGTCGCTGAGCAGACGCGCCTGCTGCAGGCACATCAATGTGTGGATGCCGGTGTCAATCTCGGGGTGAAACTTGGCCGGCTGTGGCACGCCAAACAATGCGTCGACTTCGGGCAAGACAACGCCGAGCGCCTCGCAGTCGCGCAGTACGGTGACAAATGCCTCGGGGCTTTTACTCGCTAGCGCCTTGGCTAGTTCTTGCCATACGCGTTCGCTGACGAGGCTGGCAAGTTCTCCACTGTGGACAATGTTGCGCATAATTTCATTGGTTTCGGGCGCAACGCGAAAGCCGAGCGAATGGAAGCGTGCGGCGAAGCGGGCAACGCGTAAAACACGCAGCGGGTCTTCTTCGAAAGCAGGCGAGACATGGCGCAAGATTCGCGCTGAAAGGTCGCCACGACCATTATAGGGGTCGATGAGTTCGCCCTCTTCGGACTCGGCGATGGCGTTAATAGTAAGGTCGCGGCGTGCAAGGTCTTGTTCGAGAGTGACAGTTTCGTTGGCGTCGAAAACGAAGCCAGTGTGACCCGGCGCAGTTTTGCGTTCGGTGCGGGCGAGCGCGTATTCTTCTTTAGTTTTAGGGTGCAAAAACACCGGGAAATCGTTGCCGACTTGAGCATAGCCTAAATCGAGTATGTCTTGTTGGCGCGCGCCTACAATAACCCAGTCGCGATCCTTGATCGGGAGGCCGAGGAGTTTGTCGCGGACTGCGCCACCCACTAAATAAAATTTCATCGCTAGAGGTTACGTTTTCGAGTAAGCGAAGCGCTTGCCGTCTTCAAGGCGTAGCGCGGTCAGTTTTTGCCCCCACACAAAGCCTGTGTCCAGAGCATGGACGCGAGGCTTACCGGTGTGTCCTTCGAGCGCGGCCCAGTGGCCGAAGAGTATTTGCGCTCGCTCGCTTATGTTCTCATACATAAACCAAGGCTTGTAGCCGCGTGGCGCCATCGCAAGCCCCTCTTTGGCTTTGAGCTGCATGTTGCCAATAGCGTCGCAGTAGCGCACGCGAGTGAGGTAATTGGTAATCACGCGCAGTCTGTCGAGTCCTTCGAGGCCGTCGTGCCAACGTCGCGGTGTATCGCCATACATGTGCGTTAGATAGGCGCGATAGTCGTCACCCTGCAATGCGATCTCAACCTCGGCGCTCAATTCTAATGTCTGCTCTAGCGACCACTGCGGCGCGACGCCTGCGTGGAGCATCACAAAATCTTGGAGTCCTGCGTCGGTATCAATGCAGTCGAAATAGACAAGGGGCTGTGTCCTAAGCCAATCGGCGAGCTCTTGCGCGTCGGGTGACTTGAGCAATTTTTGCAATGTGTGTTTGCCGCGGCGTGGCGCGCAGGCTTCTTGTTTAGCGATAAAATGCAGATCGTGATTGCCAAGGACGATGCGGCAGCTGGGCCCGAGGTCGCGTAAAAAGCGTAATGTGTCGAGCGAGCGAGGACCGCGATTCACCAGATCACCGACACACCATAGCTGATCGGCGCCGGCCTTAAACTCGACATGTTTGAGGAGTTTGCGCAGCCCTTTGTAACAGCCCTGAATGTCGCCTACAACGTATGTGCTCATAGTTTAATACTAGCGGTAGAGGCGGCGGGGACTTTAACAAACGCGTGCGATTGCTCGGTAAAATGCGCGTCTGTTGAATTCGACACTAAACCGACAGTTGTTAATGAACGGAATCTGGCAGACAAAGCAGGAACGGAGGAATATCGGCTAAGAATCGCTCGCCGTCCTTGGTTACCATTTCGTAGTCGCCGCGCATGGTGCCAAAAGGCGTCGGCAACATCGCGCCGCTGGTGTAATGGAACGACTGCCCGGGAGAAATATGCGGCTTTTGCCCAATCACCCCTTCGCCTGCAACCTCTTGCACCTCGTCGTTATCGTCGACAATAAGCCAGCGTCGCGCGACAAGCTGCACATCTTGCTCGCCGTTATTAGTGATATGCACAGTATAGGCAAACGCATACTGGGCGGAATCAGGACTCGACTGCGCCGCGAGATATTGGGTAATCACTTTAATATCGATAGTGCTGCGAAGAGCCGCGGTGGCATCACGCGTTTGGGGTAAATCGGTTATGCGATCATCAGTCATGCGGCGTGTCCGTTAAGGCGTCACTAATCAATACGTAGTCCGCAAGACTTAGGTTTTCTGGGCGCTGAGTCACGTCGATTGGCAGCGTTGCGAAAATCTCGTCGCTTACGAGAGTCTTAAGACTGTTGCGTAGGGTTTTGCGGCGCTGATTAAACGCAGTACGAATAACATTTTGCAGTGAATTAACATCACGTGCAGCAATGGGCAGGGTGCGGTGCGGACGCAGGCGCACAATCGCCGAGCTCACTTTTGGCTGCGGTGTAAACGCAGTCGAAGGCACGTTAAACAGATGCTCTATTTCGCAAAAGTATTGCAGCATGAGGCCAAGGCGACCGTAATTCTTGTCGCCGACACCGGCAGCCATTCGCTGCACAACCTCGAGCTGCAGCATAAACACCATATCGTCTATCGATTGGTTAAAGCGCAGAAGATGAAACAACACCGGCGTCGAAATATTGTAGGGCAGATTGCCAATCACGCGCAGCGAATGTGGCGCAGGCTCGAGGCTGTTTAACTGAAACCTGAGTATGTCTTGCTTATGAATAACTACGTGCGAGTCGCCCTCATGACGCGCAATAAGAAAGTCGGCAAGGTCGCGGTCAAGTTCGATACAGTCGAGGCGCGTGCCTGCCGCTGCTAGGTGCTCGGTGAGGGCGCCCTGACCCGGACCGATCTCGAGGAGATGGTCGCCTGCCTTTGGCGCAACCGCATCGATGATGCGCTGGATGATCGCTTGATCGTGCAAGAAATTTTGACCGAAGCGTTTTCGCGGCATGTGATTGAGGCCGTTATTAAGCTTGCGTGCCGAAGGATTAGTCATAAGCTGGGTATCTTTCTCTGTCTTGATTCTGTGGTGTCACACACGCCGCGCCTGCCAATGGGCAGCCATACTGCGCGCTGTTTCGATCGCGTAGGCTAGGCTGCCACTGCTCGCCGTGCCCTTGCCTGCGAGGTCTAGCGCGGTACCATGGTCTACAGACGTGCGCACGATGGGCAGCCCTAAGGTGACATTCACAGCAGCGCCGAAGCCCTTAAATTTAAGCACTGGCAGACCCTGATCATGAAACATCGACAGCACCGCATCGGCGTCGTCGAGATGCCGTGGCGTAAACAATGTGTCGGCGGGCAGCGGGCCAATGAGGTCAATACCGCGCGCTCTTAGCCTATTGAGCACCGGTTCGATAGTCTCGATTTCTTCGCGCCCTAGATGGCCTCCTTCGCCTGCATGCGGATTGAGTCCGCAGACGACGATGCGCGGATTCGCGATACCAAATTTAGCGGTGAGATCGGCGTCGAGAATGTCGATTATCTGCGTGAGGGACTCCTGCGTGATTGCTGCAGGCACCTCGGCGAGCGGAAGATGAGTAGTCGCCAGGGCCACGCGAAGACCTTCGGTTGCGAGCATCATAACAGTCAGGTCGCAGCCGCAGCGCTCTGCTAGAAATTCGGTATGGCCGCTAAATGCTATACCTGAGTCATTGATGACACCTTTGTGCACGGGGCCTGTGACGAAGGCATCGAAGTCGCCGGCAAGGGTTGCATCGGTTGCTACGCGCAGCGTCTCTAAAACGTAAGCGGCGTTGCGACGGTCGAGTTCGCCCGCGTGCACAGGGACGATTAACGGCACGGGTAAAATGCTCAAAGTGCCGGGTTGGGTAGGGCGTTCAGGCGTCGACGCGTCGAAAGGGAAGAGCGTTAGGCTTAAACCAAGGTCGGCTGCGCGGTCGCGAAGGAGTTGTGGATCGGCGACAACAACCAGCTCGGTGTCAGCAGGCGGCTGCTGACAGAGCTGAATGCAAAGATCGGGGCCAATGCCCGCGGGCTCCCCTGGGGTGAGCGCGATTCGTTGAGTCACTTAGGCGCTCCAAACTAGTCGATTAACTCGACGAAGGCGTCTTCGCGAATTTCGATAAGCCAGTTCTCGAGTTCGAGCTCGAACTTTCGATTGCGCAGCGCGTTAGCCGCTTGATTGCGCGTGAACTCGCGGCTGAGGTCTTGCAAACGGCGACCTTCGACACGGGCAACGTGCCAGCCTACCTGAGAGCGGAAAGGCTCGCTTACGCCATCGATTTCGAGTGCATCAACCACCTGCTCCATCTCGGGCGGCATGCCGCCTTCGTTTACCCAGTCGAGGTCACCGCCGCCCACGACCGACGACGCGTCGTCGGAATTTTGGCGCGCAATTGTGGCAAAGTCTTCGCCGTCGAGGATGCGCTGGTGAATTTTTCGGGCTTCGGCTTCTGTCTGCTCCTCGTTTCGGATTTCGTTTGGCGACAGCATGATGTGGCGCACGCGGGTCTGATTTACAAACTGCTCAGTACCTCCCTGCATGTCAACGAGCTGGATTATATGCAGGCCATTGCCTGCCTCGATAGGCCCCTCGACTTGGCCTATTTCCATCTCGACTACGATGTCGGCGAAAAGGCTCGGCAGCTGTTTGGCTTTGCGCCAGCCTAATTCGGCGCCGCCGATTTCGATCGCGGTATTCTGCCGCGCTGCGGCGCGTGCCGCAGCGAGCGGGAAATCATCGTCGATGCGGGAGACTAAGTCAGCCGCAAGGCGCTGTTTCTCTGCTTTGATTTCGGGGGTATCGGCTGCGCTGAACGGGATAAGCAGATCGTCGACGAAGTAGTCGGCTGCCATCAGTTCGCGCCCCATTTCCGAGTTAAGGAAATTGTCGATTTCTTGCTCTGTAATTTTGATGCGGCGGTTAACCATCCCGCGCTGCAATTCTTGCATGGTCATCTGCTTGCGTACTTGCTCGCGAGTTTGCAGATAGACGCCGTTTTCTTCGAGCGCGTCGACATACTGATCGAAGGTGAGGTTGTTGTTGCTTGCCATATTGCCGAGCACGCGATTGATCGTGTCATCGTCGTAGCGGATGCTGACGCGGTTAGCGAGTTGCATCTGAATATTCTCAACGATGAGCGCCTCCATTATGTCGGATTCGAACTGCTCTAGGTCGTCTGGCAGCGGCTGGCCATTGCGCTGCGCTGCCGCCGTAATTTCGACAATGCGCTCATCGAGTTCACTTTTTAGCACTACGTCGTCGTCGACAATGGCGATAATTTTGTCGAGCAGCACGCGCTGTGCACTCGCGAAAGGTGCAGCAAGAAGGAGGAGGAGAAGCGCGCCAATAACGAAGAGGACGCGGCGATTCACATTGTTATCATTCATAGGGTAACCATTTGTAAAGTAGTCTCGCAGGCTTTCTAATCTCGCAAGCTGCCTAGTGTACCGTATTGGCGGTTGCTGCGCGGCCGCAATTTAGCGCTCAGCGTCGTAGCCTTGAATCCCTTCGGTGAGAAGGCTGTCTAGGCCGCCGCCTGTGAGGTTGCCTAAGCCTACTAGGGTGAACTGAATGAAAACGCCGCGGTTGGGCTCAAAATTGCGCACAAACAGCTCGTTTTCGTTAATCCATTCGCGGGCAACTAGGCGAATTTTCGCACAGCAGTTGCTGTATTCGACCCCGGCAAAGCTCTCTAGGTTCCGCGCATTGCTGTGATCGTAGTTCCAGCGCGCCAGTATCTTCCAATTTGTCGCCAGAGGCCAGACTGCCGAAAAATCGGTCTGCCGTATATGCGGGTCGATTGCGCCATCTATTGCCGGCGGCAACACGAGGTTCGGCGAGCTGACGAGGTTGCGCTCGCGGTAGGCAAGGTTAACTAAGTGCGACGCGTCGCGGCGGTAGCGAACCTGTGCGCGTCCTTCGATCACCTGCTGTGTCTCCTCGTCCCACTGCACATCGGTAATGAAGCGCCAGCGGTCGTTTGGTGCGTAAAAGGCCTCGGCGGCGATGGCTGAGCCGTCGGCCGTGGTTGAGTAACGTGGCGCCCAGTTTTGGAGAGGATTGGCGAGGTCAACGAGGCGATCTTCAAAGTAGGTTATCTGACCCAGGCTTGCGCGGGCGCGCTCGCGGCCCGTGTTATCGAGCAGTCTTGTGGTAATCGCTGCACTCACTTGTCGGGCGTTGCTTACCCTATCGCCGCCGGCGAAGCGCTCGTCGCGAAACAGTTGGGCGAAACTAAAATTGAGTTCGGACGAGTCGAAGAGCGGGATGTCGCCTTGCTCAGCAAAGCCACTATCGAGAGCGAAAATGCGTGGCTCTAGTGTCTGTGTCCAACCCTTTCGCGTGGCGCGTTCGAAAATAAGGCCGGTGTCGAGGCTATTCACCGACACGCCGAAGTCGGGTGCCTCGGCCGTGCCAAGCGCATGTTTGTCGAGGCTGTAGCTACGCTGCAGATATTTGCTTTTGGCGCGAACAAACCAGCCCGGGCGCTCGATGCTCCAGCTTACCTCTGGTTCGAGATTCACTCGGGTGCCGGTAACAAGGGCTCCGGCATCGATTTTGGCTTGGCTTAGCAATCCTTCTTCGAGGGTGCGATCGAAGGCTGTTGCCTCGCCTGCAAAGGCTGCTCGGAAGCCGGCGCCAAGGGGGATCTGTGAAGCCAGTGTGAACTGCGGTAAGCGATCGAAGGGCTTGTTAATGTCGAGCGCCGCGGCAAACGGATCGATAATCTGCAGGCGTTGGGCATTAATCCCCGCGCGCAGATAGTCGTTTCTGAAATCTATGCGAGCCTGGCGATTGAGGTGTGTTTGGCTAGAAAGATTGAGACCGCCGTTACCAAAATCGAAGAAATAGTCATTGTCGCTCACCGCATTATAGTCGACATAAGTTGAGAATCCGCGGCCAAAACGTCCCTGATGCTCGAAGCCAACAAACCATCGATCTTCTTGCGAGGGTGACTCCGAACCGAGGGTGTCGGCGGTGGCGGGGTCGAAGAATTTATCGCCTGCCAAATGCGAGACGTTGAGAGTATTCATCGACGTTTCGGCGAGATAACGGAACTCAGCTCCAAGCATCACGCCACGATCGCTTAGCAGGCGCGGGCTTAATGTCGCATCCATCTGTGGCGCGAGATTAAGGTAATAAGGCACCTCGATATCTACTCCGCCGCTACGGCTAGAGCCAATACTGGGCGGCAATAGTCCGCTGAGGCGTTGATCGCCGATGGGGAACTGCACCGTGCCAGGGTAATAAAAAACCGGAATATCGCGAATGCGCAGGCTCATCGCCTTCGCGCGACCGCGGCCGATTGCTTGATCGAGTTCAAAGGCGTTCGCACGCAGCACCCAAAATTCATTGCCTGGTTCGCAGCGGCTAAATTCGCCGTTGTCGAGCATGATGAGGCCGGTGGCTGAGTCGTAGTCGATTGTCTGCGCGGCGCCATGAATGCCGCTGGCATGCAGCACATAGTGTGCGGCGTCGACGGTATTGCGCCCGCTGTTCGAATCGATGAACGCTTCGCTGCCGCGGAGCAGCACGCCGGGTTCGCGGAAGGCGATATCGCCGCTCATGCTTACCGTGTTGGCGTCGCGATCGAGAGTGGTTTGCGCGGAGGCCTCGGTGCCCAAATTAGTGATCGTGCGCGGGCCCTGAAGCACAGTGACTTCGCCTCGCAGGTCGATACTGCTTGCTGTGCGCTGGCTTAGGCCGTCACTCGAGAGGAACTGCGTTTGAGGACTTGCGCCAGTGTCGCTGCCCACACTGGAGGCAGCGCCTAGCGCGGTCTCAGTCTGGAGGTCGACAAAACCACCGCAGCAGTCGTTGGGGAGCGCGACGCGCTGTGCAGGAGTCATCGCCTCGCGGGCGATCCAATCGAGGCGAGCAGGACTGTCGTTGCTGAGTGTTTTTGCAGGGGTCGAGATTGCGGCCGAACTCGCTCTGTCTTCTCTGTTTACGCGCGGGTCGGCGCGGGTAAAGCCGGTACCTGTTGCGCAGACCCAGCCGTCGCCTGATTCGTTAACGATGCAGCTCACGCGCGGTGCATTGCTTGATTGTGCAGAGACGGGTGAGGCATCAAAAACAGCCAAGACGCAGCAAAGAATCGCCAGCGTTGGCCCAGCCGAAGTTGCCGACTTGTTCGCGCCCTTAGCCGCCGTCTTGCGCCTGAGGCGCGCAGTCATACGCGAGGCTGACGTGGGGCGCGTCGATTTTTCGGTTATCCATGGCATGGCTTGTTCTCGCCTTGATAAACAGGCTCTCGCTACACAGTAAACGTACGGCATCGGCAAAAGTTATCGATGAGGGGTGTTAATCGCCGCGGGATAGTAAACATATCGCCACGATTACCGACAAACTTGTCCGGAAGGCCCGCTATTGAGGGTGCTCATGATAAGGGATGCGCGGGTCCATTCCTAGCGCCGACGCGCCTAGTCTGGGCGCAGCGGTCCCCAATCCTATAGAAGGCAGTACGCGAGAGGCTAAGTCGAGATGAGCGATACGCGAGAGCGTGAGTTGTTAGCGTGGGCAACCAGCGAGGTTGCACAGCAGTGGCCTAGCGCCTGTCCGGCCCAGCGCCTGCAGGTTGTGAGCGGCGACGCGAGCTTTCGCCGCTACTTTCGCCTGCTAATTACCCCTACTGAAGCGCTGATTGCAGTCGATTCGCCGCCAGCGACAGAAGACAACGCGGCGTTTGTTCGTCTTGCCGCCATGCTGATTGATGCTGGCGTTCGCGCGCCATCAGTGCTGGCCGTGGACTATGAGCAGGGCTTCATGCTTCTCGAAGACTTTGGCGACAAAATGCTCCTCCCCGCGCTGCTCGCCGCAGGTGAGGCAGGTGCCCTCACTTTGTACTCCCCCGCATTCGATGCCTTGCTTGCTTTGCAAGAGGGGATGGATTCCGATGCGCTGCCGAATTTCGACAAGCCTAAGCTGCTTGCCGAGATGGGGCTTTTCACTGAGTGGTATTGCGGCGGTCTGCTCAACCTCGAGTTAGACGCGAGGGAGCGCGAGGTTTTAGATAGTGCCTTCGACTTTTTAGCCGATGCGGCGCTGGCCCAGCCGCAGTGCGCGGTTCACCGAGACTACCATTCGCGGAATCTCATGTTGCTCGACGACGGCGAGCTTGGTGTGATCGATTTTCAGGACGCGGTTCATGGCGCGTATACCTACGATCTTGTCTCGCTGCTGCGTGACTGTTACATCAGCTGGCCGCGTCCCTTGGTCGAAGAATGGGCGGGGCTTTTCTATCAGCGCCGAGCCTATTCCTCGGCCGCTGTTTGCCAACGCGGCGAACAAACATTCAAGCGCGACTTCGATCTCATGGGGTTGCAGCGTCACCTTAAAGTGATGGGCATCTTTTCGCGGCTGCACCTTCGCGATAACAAGTCTGCCTATCTGGCCGATATCCCCTTAGTGACGGAGTACTTTTTATCTGTGGCGCGGCAGTACCCCGAGCTCAGCGATATCCTCGCTTGGTTTGAGAAGGTGGTTGTTCCGCGCGCGGCAGAGCAGACGCAAGCGCGAAACAATAAGACAGATGGCGCTAACGCCAGGGGATAGGCTCGATGCGAGCGATGATACTAGCGGCAGGACTTGGGAAGCGCATGCACCCGCTTACCCAAAATACGCCTAAGCCGCTGTTAAAGGTGGCTGGCAAGGCGCTTATCGAGCATCAGCTCGCGCGTTTGCAGCGCGCTGGTATCACCAACGTGGTGATCAATCATTCTTATTTAGGTTCGCAGATCGAAACCGCGTTAGGCGATGGTGCGCATTATGGACTGTCGATTAATTATTCTGCCGAACCGGTGAGGCTTGAAACAGCGGGCGGGATAATTGAGGCATTGCCGCTTCTGCAAGAGCCTAGTTTTGTCGTTGTTAACGCCGATATTTGGTGTGATTTCGATCTGGCGTCGCTAGCGCCAGTAGTGGCACAACTCGCCGCAGGCAGCGACGACCTCGCGTTTCTCGTTTTGGTAGGCAACGCCTCACACAACCCCAAAGGCGATTTCTCGCTCGATGAGTCGGGGCGAGTAGGTTTACCTAGCGATGCCACGCAGCAAGCACCTGGCTGTGTGACTAACGAGAATCTCACCTTTAGTGGAATTAGCGTTCTAAGCCGCGCCCTTTTTGCGGGCTGCGGCCCAGGACCGCGGCCGCTATTGCCGCTTCTGCTCGCAGCGATTGAGGCCGGTAAAGTGGGCGGAGTCCATCATCGTGGGCTGTGGGTCGATGTAGGCACACCCGAACGACTCGCCGAAGTTGAAGCTATTTGTCGCAGTGAAGGCGAACTCAAATGATGCGTTTTCGGCATAGGGGCTATCGTCGAGCACTATTACAGCGTCTGAGTGGCGAAAACCCAAGCGCCCCCCTTCCCAGTGGAGGCTCGACCGAACTCGCTTTTACCAGCGCGCTGCTGCAGGTTCTCGGGCGTCTCGCTAAGCTCGATGGCCGCGTGAATGAGTCCGAAATCGCCTTTGCCGAGCGCGTGATTAGCCAGCTTGGTTTGCGCTTGGTAGACCATGAGCGGGAGAGTTCGAGGCTTGCCGCGATAGCAGAATTCGAACGGGGTAAGAATCCAGCATTCGATGTGCTGACGAGTGTGCGGCGCCTTAGTAAGGCGATAGGCGATGCCAGTATGCTCGCTCGCTTTGTACTCAAAACTTTTTGTGAGGCGGCCTACCTAAAATCGAGTTACAGCTGGCGCGACGCGCAGGTTGGCGGTCTGCGATTGAAAGATCGTCAGTTCTTGCGGGAAGTGGCAGAGAGTTTAGGCTTCGACAAAGCGGCGATGCTACAAGTGTGCGCCGAGGTCCGCGGCTCGGGTGTGTGGAGCGCGGCGATGCGCGGAAATTCGGCGCAGAGCAAACGGCCAGACATAACGCGTGCGCCAAGTCCCTCGATGGCAAACGCCTACAATCTGCTCGGCGTGAGTGTCGATACCTCGCCTGAGGAAGTGCGCCGCGCCTATCATCGACAAATGGCGCAGCATCATCCCGACAAACTTGCCTCGCAGAATCCTTCGCCAGAGGCACTGCGGCGAGCTCATCTCAAAGCGCATGAAATACGCGAGGCGTTCGAAGCGGTGCGCCAGGTTAATCGCGCCCGCGCCTAATCCCGCACCGGCATATTACGTTTTCAGTCTGTCTATCACGAAACAGGACATCGCTACTCGGAGTCTGTAAAATAGCTCGATAGTAAGCGGCGGGTGGTTAGTGTCACCCGCAGCCTAGCCAACTGCCGGCCTCGTCAACAGCGTCAGTGTTATCGATATTAAGGAACCCGCATGAAAGACTTTCTCATCGCCCCCTCGATCCTCTCCGCCGATTTCGCACGGCTCGGCGAGGAGGTAACGTCTGTCTTAGAGGCGGGCGCCGATGTGGTGCATTTCGACGTGATGGACAATCATTACGTGCCAAATCTCACCATTGGTCCCATGGTATGTGGTGCGCTGCGTAATCACGGTATTACAGCGCCTATCGACGTTCACCTGATGGTTAGCCCGGTGGATCAGATGATTGTTGACTTCGCCAAAGCTGGGGCTAGCTACATCACGTTTCATCCCGAGGCGACAGGCCATATCGATCGGTCGCTGCAACTGATTCGCGACCACGGCTGCAAAGCAGGCCTCGTGTTTAACCCTGCTACGCCACTTCACTGCCTCGAATACCTCATGGACAAGCTCGATGTTATTCTCTTGATGTCGGTGAACCCAGGATTCGGCGGTCAGAAATTTATTCCATCGACGTTGCGCAAACTCACGCAGGTGCGCAAACTCATCGACGAGAGCGGGCACAAAATTCGTCTCGAAGTAGATGGCGGCGTTGGCGTGCAGAATATTCGCGAGATCGCCGAGGCGGGCGCGGATATGTTTGTTGCGGGGTCGGCGATCTTTAATTCCGAGGACTATGCCGAAACCATTAAGGCGATGCGCAACGAATTAGGCCAAGCACCAGACCCGCATCACTAGGCGCGCATCACTCAACCCGAATCGCTAGACCCGAATCACTAGACCCGAATCACTAGGCCCGAATCAATAGGCGCGTTAAATAAGACTCACGCGACACGCCTAATTCAAAATACCAATCCAAGCAAGACGCGCTAAGGCGAATAGACGAGCAGGACACCGCAGATGAACATGGATCGAGCCACCTTCGAGTCGTTTAAGAGCCAAGGCTACAACCGCATTCCCGTGGTGCGCGAAGTGCTTGCCGACACCGATACGCCTCTGAGTACCTACCTCAAACTCGGCAAGGGGCCATACAGTTATTTCTTCGAATCTATTCAGGGCGGAGAAAAGTGGGGGCGTTTTTCAATTATCGGTCTGCCTTGCTCTACCGTGCTCCGCGTTGTCGGCGACAGGCTGACAGTTGAGTGTGAAGGCGAGGTAATCGAGGCGCTCGAGACGAGCGACCCCTTCGAGTTTATCGAAGCCTACAAGGCGCGGTTTAACGTTGCCGAGGTCACTGATAATCAGCGATTTGGCGGCGGGCTCGTCGGTTATTTTGCTTATGACAGCGTGCGCTATGTAGAGCCGAGCATCGGGCCTGCCAAAGACCCCGGCGCACTAGACACACCAGATATCTTGCTCATGCTGTCGGAAGAGGTTGTGGTGTTCGACAATCTGCGCGGCACTATTGCTTTTGTTATTACTGTTGATCCAGCCGATGCCGACGCCTTTGATAAGGCGCACGCGCGCATCGATGCCTTAGAGTCACAGCTAAGCAAGGCTGCACCGTTACCGCCGTTGCCCATACAGCGCGGCATTAGCGATGCCGACTTTGTGAGCCATTTTGACCAAGCTGGATTCGAAAGCGCGGTTGAGCGAATCAAAGAGTATATTGTTGCGGGCGATGTCATGCAGGTGGTTATTTCTCAGCGCATGTCGGTCGAATTCGGAGGCGATCCACTTAATGTGTATCGCGCGCTGCGCTATTTGAATCCATCGCCATACATGGTTTTCTTCGATTTAGGTGATCATCATGTTGTGAGCGCGTCGCCCGAAATTCTCGCGCGCGTCGAGCAAGGCAAGATTACCGTTCGGCCGCTAGCGGGTACCCGTAAGCGAGGTGCGAACGAAACCGAAGACCTGGCGTTAGAGCAAGACCTGCTGTCGGACGCGAAAGAAATTGCTGAACACCTCATGCTAATAGACCTGAGCCGCAATGATTCGGGCAGGGTGTCGAAAGTGGGTTCGATTACCGTACCCAAGCGAATGTTTGTCGAGCGCTACTCCCATGTGATGCACATTGCCTCGATAGTTGAAAGTGAAATGAGCGAAGACAAGACTGCGCTCGACGTCCTAAAGTCGACTCTGCCGGTCGGAACTCTGAGTGGCGCACCCAAGGTGCGCGCGATGGAAATAATCGACGAAATGGAACCCGAGCGCCGCGGTATTTACGGTGGCGCAATGGGATACCTCGCGTGGAACGGCAACATGGACATGGCGATTGCCATTCGTACCGCGGTGATTAAAGATTCGCGCCTCTATGTGCAGGCAGGCGCGGGTGTCGTAGCCGATTCGTTGCCACGCCTCGAATGGGAAGAGACGCTTAACAAAGCGCGCGCCATCGTGCGCGCCGTGCAGCTTGCCGATGAACAGCTTGAATTAGGCTAGCGTGATGCGCAAAAAAATAGCCGCTGTCTGCCTAGTCGCGTAGCGTCTTATACGCGGCGAGTGCGCGTTCGCGAGTCTGTTTTAGATCGACAATTGCCGCCGGGTAATCCTTTCCTAATTCTATTCCCGCAAGTTCTAATTCCATTGTTAGCGCCGAGCTTGGGTCATGAAGATGCTTTGCCGACAGTTTGGCAAGTTCAGGCACGAAGCGGCGAATATAGGCGCCGTCGGGATCGAATTTCTGCGACTGCGTTACTGGATTAAAAATACGGAAATAGGGCGCTGCGTCTGCGCCACTGCCGGCAACCCATTGCCAGCTGCACGAATTGCTCGCGAGGTCGGCGTCGACCAAACAGTCCCAAAACCACTTCTCGCCGTGACGCCAATCCTGCATAAGATTTTTAATAAGGAAAGAGGCGACAATCATGCGCACGCGATTGTGCATGTAGCCGGTTGTGTAAAGCTCGCGCATGCCCGCATCGACAATAGGGTAACCGGTCATGCCGCGCTGCCACGCCGAACGCAGGTCGGCATCGTCGAGCCAAGGGAAGCGGTCGAAATCAGACTTCATATTTGCGTCGGTCAGACTCGGGAAGTGATAGAGCAGATAATAAGAAAACTCACGCCACACGAGTTCACGCACGAAATGCTCGGACTGACTCTCGTGCCCGCGCTGACCACTTTGATTCGCTGCAAACGCTGCCTCATTGGGTGAAATTTCGCCGAAGTGTAAATGCGGAGAGAGGCGCGACACGCTCATTTTTGCCGGAAAATCGCGACCTTCGCGGTAGTCTTCGATTCCTGCGTCTAAGAAACTCGAAAGCTGCGCCTGAGCGCCAGCCTCGCCTGGGACCCAATCTGACAGCATGCCTTCGTGCCAGTTTAGGCGCGGTAGCAGATCGAGTGTGTCTATTTTATTGTTGGACTGCGCGCAGTCATGAAGCGCAGCGCTGAGTTGGGCGGCGTCTACCGTGGCTGCAGGAACAGGCGCAGGCTGCGTTGCTAGCGCATTGCGATAGTAGGGCGTGAACACCTTGTAAGGCGTGCCATCTTTTTTGAGATTATGCCAAGGCTCCCACAAAAGAGTGCCTGCATGGCTTTCTACTAAAACGCCTGCATCGCTGAGCGATTGCTTGATTCGTTTGTCGCGCGCGATACGCCACGGCTCGTACCCGCGATTCCAATGCACGGCCGCGGCGCCATGTTCGGCGGCAAAGGCGGGAATAACCTCGGCTGCATCGCCTTTGAGGACCCATAGCTTGCCGTGAAGTGATTCGTTTAGCGCATCGAGTGAGCGATGCAACCAGCAGCGGCTTGCTGCGCCGCGCCGCCACGACCCTGCGCTCTCGTCATCGAGCACATAAACCGGAAGCACCGACCCCGTAGCAAGAGCGGCGATGAGTGCTGGGTTGTCGCACAGGCGCAGGTCTTGTCGAAACCAAAGAAGAGTTGGCGCTTGTCTAGGCATGGAAGATTCTCGGTTATTAAGGCATAAGTTTAACTCGCAACGCCGCGCGTGTCCGACTGGATCAATAAAAGCAAGATCACTCGATGCGACGTTGGTGAATAGGACAGCTTCGCCGCAGACTGTTATTATTCGCCCACTAGACAGGCCAGCCAATGCGCAGGTATTTGTTTAGACCGGCGTTTTACGAAATTGACTGGCATGCAACAGTGAGTTGCTACTCAGTTAGAGGCGGCTACCGATCGACTTGGAAGAGGAAAACACGTGCTCTTAATGATCGACAATTACGATTCGTTCACCTACAACATCGTTCAATATTTGGGCGAACTCGGTGCCGAGGTTGAAGTGCATCGCAATGACGCGATAAGTCTGCAACAAATAGAAGACCTTGCACCTGCGCAGATTGTGATTTCCCCTGGTCCCTGTACGCCAAACGAGGCGGGGATTTCGATGGAAGCGATTCGTACTTTCGCCGGCCGTATACCCTTACTTGGCATTTGTCTCGGACATCAGAGCATCGGGCAGGTTTATGGGGGTGACATCGTGCGCGCGGGGCGCGTGATGCACGGCAAGATCTCGCCAATCGAACACAGTGGCACAGGCGTATTCACCGGTCTAAACCAACCCTTTAACGCGACCCGGTACCATTCGCTGGTGATCGATAAAAAGACGGTGCCAGACTGCTTAGAGGTCACCGCATGGGCGCTAGACGAGGCCGGCGAGCGCGAAGAGATTATGGGCGTTAGGCATAAAGAGCTGATGGTCGAAGGAGTGCAGTTTCACCCCGAGTCTATTCTCAGTGAGCAGGGTCATCAGCTCCTCAAGAATTTCCTCGACGCATCGAACCGCGGATAAAAAAGAGCGACCCTAGGACAGGAGTGCAACATGGACATTAAGGCAGCGATAGCGCAGCTGATGCAGGCCAAAGACCTCAGCGGCGAGTCGATGATCGAGGTGATGCGCGCGATTATGTCCGGCGCAACAACCGATGCGCAGAACGCCGCCTTTTTGGTTGCTCTGCAAATTAAAGGGGCTAGTGTCGAAGAGGTATTCGGTGGCGCCACTGTCATGCGCGAACTGGCGACGAAAGTCCCGATCAACGACCGCGAATTTCTCGTCGACACCTGTGGTACAGGCGGCAGTGGGTCTAATAAATTTAATGTCTCGACCGCGTCTGCGATCGTTGCAGCCTGCGCGGGCGCGCGCGTCGCGAAACACGGCAATCGCGGTGCGTCGAGTAAAAGTGGTAGTGCCGATGTCTTGGAGGCGGCTGGGGTTACCCTTGGCCTCTCTGCCGAAGCTGTCGCTCGGTGCATCGATGAGATAGGCGTTGGCTTTATGTTTGCGCCTGCCCATCATAGCGCTATGAAACACGTGATCGCGGCCCGCAAAGAAATTGGCGTACGCACCGTATTTAATGTGCTTGGACCGCTGACCAATCCTGCAGGCGCGCCTAATCAGGTAATGGGTGTTTACGCTGCCGAGTGGATTCCACTGCTCATCGATGTGCTTCGCAGACTTGGCAGCGAGCATGTGCTTATTGTTGCTGCTGACGATGGGCTTGACGAAATTAGCATCGCCGCCGACACCCGCGTCGGTGAGCTTAAGAATGGCGAGCTGCTTGAATACGTGGTCTCTCCCGAAGAATTCGGCATGAGAAGGCGTGAGTCCGTGGGCTCCCTGCGTATAGAATCCCCCGAGGAGAGTCTCGCGATGCTTCGCGCGTCGCTGGATTATTCGCACGAAGACGCGGGCGATATCGTTGCCCTAAATGCGGGCGCAGCGATTTATGCGGCCGGTATCGAAGGCAGTCTGGTCGAGGGCGTTGCACGCGCTCAAACCGTGCTGAAAAGCGGTGAAGCGCTGATCAAACTAGAGGCGCTCGTGTCGTTTACTCAGGCTCATGTTCATTAACTGACGTAAGAGTAGCGGCAATATCCCCATAAAAATCCTGCGCGCGAGTGCCGCTGAGAAGGAATTATTTTGTTAGAGCAAAAGACTCAGACTATTTTAGAGAAGATTGTCGCCACCAAACATCGCGAAATCGAAGCTGACAAACGCGTGTTGAGCTTCGCCGACGTGGAGGCGCTCGCCGCTAAAGCGGATCCCGTCCGCGGCTTTGCCAACGCTATCGTATCGCGTATCGCGCGCAAAGAGGCGGCGGTAATCGCCGAAATCAAGAAGGCGTCGCCGTCGAAAGGGCTCATTCGCGCCGACTTCGACCCTGCAAGCCACGCGGCGGATTACGCAGCCAACGGCGCAGCTTGTCTGTCGGTGCTGACCGATCGCGACTACTTTCAAGGCCATGACGATTACCTCGTTGCCGCCCGCAGTGCCTGCACGATTCCGGTCATTCGCAAAGATTTTATTGTCGACCGCTATCAGGTTGCCGCGGCGCGCGCTATGGGTGCCGACTGTGTGTTGCTCATCGTCGCTGCGCTGGACGCATCGACGCTGACTGACTTGGCAAGCTATGCCGAGTCGCTTGGCCTCGATGTGCTGGTTGAGGTGCATAATGGTGCAGAGCTCGATCTTGCGCTTACACTCAGTACGCCACTGGTAGGCATTAATAACCGGAATCTGCATACTTTTAAGACGAGCCTCGAGACGAGCTACACGCTTGCGAGCCGAGTGCCAGCCGACAAAGTGGTGATAACGGAGAGTGGTATCCACAGCGCTGCCGACGTGCAGTCGATGCTAGAAAAAGGCATATACGGGTTTTTAGTTGGCGAGTCGTTTATGCGCGCCGATTCCCCGGGCACAAAACTGCGCGAGATGATGTTCGAATTGAAGTGAGTGCGGGCTAATAGTAGTTCGGCAGCGAATCAAAAAGGTCCGTTAACGAGTGCCGAATACAACAATGGTTTTGCCTGAGACCGTGACCAGTTCCTGCTCCTCTAAATTTTTTAATACGCGGCCAGCCATCTCGCGTGAGCAGTTAACGATGCGGCCGATCTCCTGCCGTGTAATGCGAATTTGCATGCCGAGCGGATGTGTCATTGCGTCGGGTTCTTTTGCAAGGTCGATAAGCGTGCGGACGACACGGCCGGTTACGTCGAAGAAACTCAGATCGCCGACTTTGCGTGTGGTGTTGCGAAGACGAGTGGCCATCTGGCGGCCGATTGTAAAAACAATTTCGGGTGACCGTGTACATAGGCGTTGAAGTTGGCATAACTAATCTCGGCGATTTCGCTCTGATTACGTGTTCGACACCAAGCGCTGCGATCTTCGGTCTGTTCGAATAAACCCATTTCGCCTAAAAAATCGCCGGGGTTTAAATACGCAACGATGACCTCTTTACCGTCGTTGTCTTCTAGGATTACCGAGACAGACCCGCTAATTATGTAATACAGAGTGTCGCAGCTATCGCCTTCATAAATTATTGTCGCGCGATTAGGGTAGCGGCGGCGATGGCAATGAGTGAGGAAATTATCTACGTCACTTATGTGGGGAGTAATCGGTTGGAGTGCCATGCAGGGTCCTTGCTTGCTTAAGAGATAGCGACTTTCGATGATGTGGCACAGGTATAACACGGGGAAAATACCGATGGGAATACATAGATGGCAGCAAGCAAGAAGTAACTCATAGGTATTTTGTGGTAATTGGAATGATTAGGCCAAATGGTCGCTAAAACGAGACCTGGGTCTCATTATGAACAGGAATGTGGAGATGGAAGCACGGGTAAAATGGGTCGAAAATGTGATGTTTGTTGCCGAGTCGGGAAGTGGTCACGCCATTGTTTTAGATGGCGCACCTGAGGGTGGCGGTCGCAATATGGGCATGCGTCCGCTCGAACTGATGGCGCTGAGCGTAGGCAGTTGCTCGAGCTACGACGTAGTGACTATTCTAAAAAAAGCGCGCCAAGAGATAACTGGCTGCGAGGCTATCGTGAGCGCTAAACGCGTCGACGCGATACCCGCAGTGTTCGAATCGATACACCTGCATTTTAAGGTGGCGGGAAAAGCGCTAAGTGAAAAACAGGTTGAGAGAGCGGTTGAACTAAGCGCCGACAAATACTGTTCGGCGTCTATTATGCTCATGGGTGCTGGCGTTAAGGTCACTCACGACTTTGAGATAATCGCGGCCTAGAGGCGGTAAGTCGTCTTTTTCATCACCTGTGAGACGGCAGCCATAGCCCACTTCGCCGGAGCAGGTAACGGCATTCCGCCGGCGTCGAGCGCGGCCTTGCCGTGTTGCTCTTCGTCGATGATCATCTGTTCTAAGATGGCACGGCTGCGTGTGTCGTCAGTTGGCAGCTGCGCGAGATGCTCGCGTAGGTGTTCGCAGACCTGCTGTTCGGTTTCGGCGACAAAGCCAAGACTCCAGCGATCGCCGGCGAGCCCAGCGGCTGCACCGATACCGTAGGACAATCCATACCACAGCGGATTAAATAGGCTTGTGCGACTGTCGAGCTGCGCCAGACGCTGCTCACACCAGCTCAGGTGGTCGACCTCCTCAGCTGCCGCTTCTTCCATCGACTCACGTACGTCGGGCAGCTTGGCTGTGGCGGCTTGGCCTTGATAGAGCGCCTGTGCGCAGACCTCACCGGTGTGATTGATGCGCATGAGCCCTGCGGCATGTTTACGCGCCGCATCGCTCATCTCATTCTCGGCGGTGGTCGCGGCGGGCGATTGTCGCCGGCCCTGACTCGCGCCGGGAGTGACAGTGCGCAGCGCCTGATCGAAGCCGATTAGCGCGCGGTCGAGAAAACTGTGGTGTACGCTTTTGCTCATCTGGTTTCTAGCCCTCTTTGTCGATTGCCCTTTCTTGCCCTTTCTTGCCACTGGCGTATCGTCTGTAGTCGTTACTACGACTGCGCGGCTGTCACTGGTTTTGCAGCTAGTCCTGTTGCTCGCGGGCGATTGCCCGATAGCCGATGTCGCTGCGCGAGTAGATGTCTTTCCAAGTGATGCCGTGAGCCAAGCTGTAGGCGCGTTCTTGTGCCTGAGCGACTGATGCCCCGAGCGCGACAGCGCAGAGTACGCGTCCGCCGCTGGTGACTACATTATCGCCATCGAGTTTGGTGCCCGCATGAAAAACTTTCGCACTGGCGTCTTCCTGCGCGTCATCTAAGCCGCTTATTGTCTCGCCGCTTGCATATGAGTCGGGATAGCCGCCGGCTGCCAGCACAATGCCGACGGCGGGGCGCGGGTCCCATTGTGCTATTTGCGTATCTAGCGTGCCATTTATCGCCGCGAGGCAATGTTCGACGAGGTCTGACTGCAAGCGCATCATCACCGGCTGCGCCTCGGGGTCGCCGAAGCGGCAGTTAAATTCAACCACGTCGATGCTGCCGGTTGGCGAGATCATGAGGCCCGCGTAAAGAAAGCCCGTGTAAGTATTGCCGTCGGCTGCCATGCCGGCGACGGTAGGACGAATGATCTCATCCATCGCGCGCTCCCACAGCGCATCGGTTACAACAGGGGCAGGGGAGTAAGCACCCATGCCGCCGGTGTTAGGGCCTTTATCGCCGTCGTCCCGCGCTTTGTGATCCTGTGACGTCGCCATAGGCAGAACATTCGTGCCGTCGACCATGGCAATAAAACTCGCCTCTTCGCCGGCGAGAAAGCCTTCGATAACGACGCGATGGCCTGCGTCACCAAATTTATTGCCCGCGAGCATCGCGTCAACGGCGGATTCCGCTTCGGCCTCGGTCATTGCGACAACGACGCCTTTGCCCGCGGCGAGGCCGTCGGCTTTGATGACGATCGGGGCGCCTTGCGCACGAATGTAAGCTTTCGCTGCGTCGACTTCGGTAAAGGTTTGGTAGCTTGCGGTCGGAATTGCGTGGCGTTTCAAAAAGTCTTTGGTAAACGATTTCGACCCTTCGAGCTGCGCTGCTGCTTTGCTAGGTCCGAAGCAGGCTAGATTGCGGCTGCGGAAATAGTCGACGATGCCTGCAACAAGCGGCGCTTCGGGGCCGACTAGGGTGAGGCCCACATTGTTCGCTTCGGCGAAGTCGGCGAGGGCTGTGAAGTCCATCGTATCGATTGCGACATTGCTTAGCGCAGGCTCACGTGCCGTACCTGCATTGCCAGGAGCGACAAACACTTGATCGACAGAGTCTGACTGAGCCGCCTTCCAGGCGAGAGAGTGTTCACGACCACCACTGCCTATAACTAGGATATTCATTATAGTTTCCTTGTGCAGTCTAGTGGCGGAAGTGGCGAATGCCGGTGAAGACCATGGCGATATTAGCCTCGTCTGCCGCAGCAATAACTTCGTCGTCGCGCATCGAGCCACCTGGCTGGATTACCGCGGTGATGCCTGCGGCAGCGGCGGCGTCGATGCCGTCGCGGAACGGGAAGAACGCATCCGACGCCATAACCGAGCCTTCGACTACTAGACTTTCGTCGGCTGCTTTTATGCCTGCGATGCGCGCACTGTATACGCGGCTCATCTGGCCTGCGCCGATGCCGATTGTCTGCAGGTTTCTGCAATAAACAATCGCGTTCGATTTTACGTATTGGGCAACCGACCAAGCGAACAGCAGATCGCGAACCTCGTCGGCGCTCGGCGCACGCGCGCTAACCTGTTTGAGGTCGGCGGCGCTAATTGTCGCGATGTCGCGGTCTTGCACGAGCAAGCCCCCGTTGACGCGCTTATAATCTAGGCCTGCCACACGTGCTGCCGGCCACTGGCCGCAGGTGAGAACGCGCACGTTCTGCTTGCTTGCCGTGATAGCCAGCGCTTCGGCTGAGACCGATGGCGCGATAATCACTTCGGTGAATTGCTGGTCGACGATGCGCTGGGCGGTTGCCGCATCGAGTTCGCGATTAAACGCAATGATGCCGCCGAATGCCGACGTCGGGTCGGTTTGGAACGCGCGCTCGTAGGCGGCGAGTGCCGACTCGGCGACTGCGACACCGCAGGGATTGGCGTGTTTAACGATCACGCAGGCAGGCTCGGCAAACTCTTTTACACACTCGAGCGCGGCATCGGTGTCGGCAATATTGTTATAAGACAACGCCTTGCCCTGAAGCTGCTTGGCAGTGCTAATACTCGCCTCAGCGGGTTCGCGTTCAACATAGAACGCCGCTGCCTGATGTGGGTTCTCACCGTAGCGCATGTCCTGTGCCTTAAGGAACTGGCTATTAAATGTGCGGGGTAACGCAGACGCCTCGCTCTCTGAGTCGGCAGCGGGCAGTTTAGTGCCCAGGTAATTGGCGATCGCGCCGTCGTAGGCAGCAGTGTGCTCGAAGGTTTTAACCGCAAAGTCGAAACGACTCGCCTGATCGAGGCTGCAGTCGTTAGCCTTAAGCTGAATGATGAGGCCGTCGTAATCGGCTGGGTTTACCACTACAGTCACGAAGCGATTATTTTTGGCCGCTGCGCGCAGCATAGTCGGGCCGCCAATATCGATGTTCTCGATTGCCGTTGGCAGGTCGCACTCTGGATTCGCGACGGTCGCCTCGAAGGGATAGAGATTAACCACCACCAAATCGATTGGCGGGATATTGTGTTCGTCCATAACCGCTTGGTCTTGGTCGCGGCGCGCGAGTATACCGCCGTGCACTTTGGGGTGCAGCGTCTTCACGCGGCCATCCATCATTTCGGGGAAGCCGGTGTATTCAGAGATCTCGATGGCCGGAATGCCCGCTTCTTGAAGGAGGCGATAGGTGCCGCCAGTAGAAAGCAATTCGATGCCGAGGTCGGCGAGGGCTTGAGCGAATGGCACGAGGCCGGCTTTGTCGGAGACGCTGAGCAAGGCTCGGCGGATGGCGACAGATGCGTCTGAGGTCATAGCTTGGCTTCTTTTTAGTAGCGGACGGGTCGGTTAGTTGTTGCGATGATTAAATTACGGTAAAGAGCACGGTAAAGAGCACGGTACCGAGCAAGGTAAAAAGCATGGCAAACGAGGTCGATTTACAGCAGCCCATACTGTTTTAACTTGGTGCGCAGAGTACCACGATTGAGTCCGAGCACGATAGCAGCCTTGCTCTGGTTGCCCCGTGTTTGGTGCATCACAGCGGCCAAAAGCGGTGCTTCGACTTCGGCTAGAACGAGGTCGTAAAGATCTTTCGCCTGCTCGCCTTCTAATAGCGCAAAGTAGTTCTCTACCGAGCTCAACACCTGTTCGCGTAACGTTGAGACGCCAGCCGGACGGAGAGTCTCAAGGTTGAGTGAGGCGCGTAACGTTTCAGCTTCTTGCAGGCGCGCAGGCGCGAACGCGGGTAGGTCAATGCCCCCCGAGTCCTCGTCGACACCGAAAATTTCATCGAGCATTGACTCATCCGAGTCAGTTAGATTGTTCATGCGGCGATGCCTCGGGCGGACATGCCGACAGTGGGCAAGATTCTTTCGAAGTAGGCGTCTACCAAGTCTAACTGTTCCTGCGCCTCGGCAGCTGCGTTAAATGCCTGCATAAACTCGCGCGAGCCCTCAAGTCCATCGACATAGCCATTTACATGTTTGCGGGCATAGAGCGCGCCGCGGTGTTCGCCGTAAAAGAGGTGAAGCTTGCGCAGATGGCTGATCGCAACCTCATAGCGCGCCTGCGCCGAGGGGTCTGGGAGGTGGGTGCCGTCTTCGAGAAATTGCTCTATTTGGCGAAATATCCAGGGGCTGCCCTGTGCGCCTCGCCCGATCATCAGCGCGTCGGCGCCGGTGTGATGGAGCACTTGCTGTGCTCGCTCGGGTGAATCGATGTCGCCATTGGCGACGATGGGGATGCCCACTGCCTGTTTGATAGCGGCGATCGTGTCGTATTCTACCGCGCCTTTAAAGCGGCACTCTCGGGTGCGCCCATGAACGGTGAGTAGCTGGATGCCGCAGTCTTCGGCGATTTTTGCAACTTCGACACCGTTGCGAGACTCGGGGCACCAGCCGGTACGGATTTTAAGAGTAACCGGAATATCCACCGCGCCGACGATTGCGCGGAGTATCCGTTCGACCAGATCAGTGTCGCGCAGCAGTGCTGAGCCTGCTGCTTTTTTCATAACTTTTTTAGCCGGACAGCCCATGTTTATGTCTATTGCATCGGCGCCGAGTTCGGCGTTATGGCGCGCGCACTGCGCCATGATGCCCGGGTCTGAGCCCGCGATCTGAATGACCTGTGGGCTGCTTACATTAGCCTTGACCTGACGCAGCCGCAGCCGCTCCTTCTCCCACAGCTCTTTGCTCGAGGGAAGCATTTCGGCAACGGTGATTCCGGCGCCTTGCTGACTGCAGATTTCGCGGAAGGGTGCGTCGCACACGCCGACCATCGGGGCGAGGAAGAGATTATTGCGCAGTGTATAAGGGCCTATCCTGTGCACGGTCGTGGTCTCGCTGGTCGTAATTGAAATTAAACTGAGCCGAAGACCGGCCTAACTGAAGCCTGAAAACACGGGTGTTGGAATCAGGCTCGGGCGAAGGCTAATGATAGCGGTGACTTGGACGCAGCGGAAGGCTTTTGCTGAGTCAATACGCGCGTCATCTCTGCTATCGCGCCCTAAATGCAACGGTGTAATTCACGGCGTCGGCGCCGGGGTCTATTAATTCGAGTTTAATGGTGACGCGCTCACCTGCACCGAGCGCTTTGATTGGATCGGCAGACGCGGGGAAATAGTCTGCGGGCGCAAATTCTCGCAGGGCGACGCTACGCTGAGCTGCCGTATCGAAACTGAGTATAAGCACCGGCGCAGTCTGCGCGAGGGGCGCTGAGTTAGTGAGCACAAAACTGACGACTAGGCTGTTACTACCCACGGGACCTGAGACGACAGTAAGCGCCTCTCCGCGAAAGGCTGATATGTCGGAGAACGGAGGAATCGAGCAGTTGAATAGCGCGCAGCTGCTCGCGAATAGGGGGTAGAGCGCCGGCGAATGCTGATAAAGGTTACGGTTAGCCCAGAGGTATTGCGCAGCGAGTGCTGCGACCAATAACAATAGTGTGAACACCGACGCCACGGTTTTTGCGGTGTGGCGCCAAGTCCTATCTGCTTTGGCTGCGATTTCAATTGGGTTTAAGTCTAAGAGCGGTAACTGTGCGGAATTGATCGGCTCTAACTCCTCGCCGCTAAGTCGCGAATAGTCGGTATTTAAAGCCAGCATTCGCACAGATTCGGTCGATCTTTCAGCGTTTGCTAGGTCGCCCTCGCGTTGGCCAGGGTCTAAATCTGAACCTGAATCTGAATGTAAAGAGTGGGCTGCAGTAAACAAACGAAAACACGCACCGCAGCGAACCGCAGAACCGGTTGCGCCGAGCAGGCGCGCGCTGACTTTATTCTGTGCTTGGCAAAACGGGCAGCACGTTGTGGCAGTCTTCATAAGGGTTGGTGTTGATTCTAAATGATGAACTAGCGTTTAATCCCGCTGAGACGAACCCAGTCTTCCCGCTGCACTGCCGCGCTCATCTCGAACCATTCGCTGTAAACCTCAGTAATCGCGTCGGCCTGTTCGGCGAGAAGGCCCGACAAGACAATGCCGCCTTTAGGTTTTACCAGCGATGCAAATTTTGACGCGAGGCTGAGCAGGGGTGCGGCAAGAATATTGGCGAGTAAAATGTCGACGCTTTCGGGCGTACTCACGGAATCATATTCTTCGGGCAGGAAAGTTCCCACACGCCCTGGCAGTAGGCCGTTGCGTTCGCAATTGTCGTTCGTAGCCAGGACAGCCTGAGGGTCGTTGTCGACGCCTTGCACGCTCTGGGCGCCAAGCAGTGCAGCGGCAATAGCAAGAATGCCCGAGCCGCAGCCGTAATCCACGATATCCTTACCCTGTAGGTCTTGAGTGGCGAGCCACTGAAGGCATAGCGCCGTGGTGGCGTGGCTGCCACTGCCAAACGCGAGTCCGGGGTCGAGCATGATATTGGTGGCGCTGGGGTCAGGCGGCTCTTGCCAGCTTGGGCAGATCCAGAGTTTTTCACCAAATTGCATTGCCGAAAAATTGTCCATCCAGCTGCGTTCCCACGCCTGATCTTCGATTTTTTCTACCTCGAGGCTAGCTCTGTTGACGATAGACGCGTTGCCACCAAGCCAGTTGAGCAGCTCGCCTAGCTCGGTGTCTTCTTCGAAGAGTGCGCACAAGACAAGGCTATCCCAGAGCGGGGTGCTGTCGAGCTCTTCTTGAAAGACCGGCTGGTCTTCTGCGTCGAGATAGGTGATCGACACGGCGCCTGCGGTAAGCAACTGTGGCTCTATAAAGTCGACGTGCTCGGGGATTATCTGGATCTTCAGTTGTTGCCAGTTCATGCGGGACTCATTGTCGTTTAGAGCTTAAGCTTTTTCTCGAGGTAGTGGATATTCACACCGCCTCTTTTAAACGCAGCGTCGCGAGTGAGATCTTTATGCAATGCAATATTGCTGCTAATGCCATCGATAAGCATCTCGTCAAGCGCGATCTCCATGCGCTTAAGTGCCTCCTCTCGCGTGTCGCCCGAGCAGATTAGCTTGGCAATGAGCGAGTCGTAGAAAGGAGGCACAGTGTAGCCGCTATAAAGATGCGAATCGACCCGAACACCGTTGCCGCCCGGAGCATGAAACATGTTCACCTTGCCCGGGCTAGGCAGGAAGGTTGAGGGGTCTTCTGCGTTGATGCGACATTCGAACGAATGCCCTTTAATCACAATGTCCGACTGCTTATAGCTAAGCGGACTGCCGCCCGCAATTAATAGCTGTTCACGCACGATGTCCACTCCGCTGACCTGCTCTGTCACTGGGTGCTCTACCTGCACGCGCGTGTTCATCTCGATAAAGTAAAAGCGTTCGTCTTGGTAGAGAAATTCGAGCGTGCCGGCGCCACGGTATTTCATTTGCTCGCAGGCACGGATGCAGGTTGCCGCCACTTCTTCTCTTATAGCTTCGGGGATTCCTGGAGCTGGCGCCTCTTCGATTACCTTTTGGTGTCGGCGTTGCAAAGAACAGTCGCGGTCGCCGAGGTGAATGGCGTTTCCCCGACCGTCGCCCAGCACTTGGATTTCAACGTGACGAGGGTTTTCGAGATATTTCTCGAGATAGCAGACACCGCTCCCGAAGAATGACTGTGCCTCGGTTTGCGTGACATGAATGCTGCTAAGTAGGTCTGCTTCTTCGTGGACAACGCGCATGCCACGTCCACCGCCGCCAGCAGCCGCCTTTATAATGACGGGGAAGCCGATTTCGCGAGCGATGCGAAGCGTGCGCGAATCGTCATTGTCTAGAGGCCCGTTAGAGCCGGGCACTGTGGGTACGCCCGCCTCAATCATCACTTTAATAGCAGAGACCTTATCGCCCATCATGCGAATGGTTTCTGCGGTAGGCCCGATAAAAGTAAAGCCGCTGTTCTCAACCTGTTCGGCGAAATCGGCATTTTCGGAGAGGAAGCCGTAACCTGGGTGGACCGCGTCGGCCTCTGTCACTTCCATCGCCGAAATAATCGCCGGAATATTGAGGTAGCTTTCTGTGGGGCTTGGCGGCCCTATACAAACAGATTCATCTGCTAGGTGCACGTGCATGAGATCTTTGTCGGCGGTTGAGTGCACGGCGACAGTTTTGATGCCGAGTTGTTTGCAGGCGCGCAGGACGCGAAGCGCAATCTCTCCGCGGTTCGCAATTAGTACTTTTTTAAGCATTGCACAAATCCCTAAATGATTAGCCCTTTCCCAGCCTGCGCTGGGCTGCGGTGCTAAGCGATAATGATGAGGGGTTGGTCGAACTCAACTGGCTCGCCGTCTTTCACAAGGATAGCTTCAACGACGCCTGAATGATCTGCCTCGATCTGATTCATCATCTTCATCGCTTCAACGATGCAGATAACATCGCCCGCTTTGACATGCTTGCCCACTTCGACGAAGGCAGGCGAGGTAGGTGATGGGGAGCCATAGAATGTACCAACCATCGGCGACTTCACAGCGTTGGCAGAAACGGCTGGAGTAGCAGAAGGTGCGACAGCGGCAGGGGCTGCAATGGGCGCCGGCGCCGGTGCGACTTGTTGTGGTAACTGATACGTCAACGCTTGTTGCTGAACAGAGCTTGAGCCGCGGCTAATGCGAACCGATTCTTCGCCTTCTTTGATCTCGATCTCTGCGATGTCGGATGCTTCGAGTAGTTCGATCAGTTTTTTAACCTTTCTGATATCCATGGTGTTTGTCGCCTCTTTGCTTGAGAGTGCCTCGCTCGGGGCACTGCGCGGGTGTTAGAAAAGATTGTGGTTTAAAGTGTTTTGGGCGGATCGCCAGCCCGTGGCTGCTCCTCGCTATTTCAGGCGAGCTAAGGCGGCATCGAGCGCAAGCTCATAGCCTTTAGCACCCAGCCCGATTACGCAGCCCTCGGCGATATCGGAGAAAAAGGAGTGCTGCCGGAACTCTTCGCGGCGGTACAGGTTCGATAGGTGCACCTCGATAAAAGGGATTTCTGAGGCAAGCATGGCGTCGCGTAGGGCGACGCTTGTGTGTGTATACCCGCCGAAGTTAACGAGCATATAGTCGATTTTCGCCGATCTTGCTGAGTGAATCCGGTCGATTAGCGCACCTTCGCTATTACTTTGAAAGCTGTCGAAGGTATGGCCGGCCTCGATGCAGGCGGTGCCAAGACGGATATTGATGTCGTCGAGGGTGTCGGAGCCGTATATATCGGGCTCTCTGCTGCCTAGAAGGTTGAGGTTGGGTCCGTTTAAGACGAGTATCGATGCCATAGTTTTGCCACATTCATCGCAATTTGCGCGAAATTCCCGATAGATTGCCAATTTTCTGGGCATTTTCGCAGAATTTATTCCGAATATCACTAATATTAGTGATAAGGAGCTCGAATTGACTCAATCGATCAGGTCTTGGAGCGGAATGTCGACTGTTTGGGGTGGATAGCAGAAGCCCCAAGCGGCGCAGCCTTGATAGCGAATGCTCAACAAAGCGGTAGCCGGCAGGTCTTGTGCAGGAGAAAGATCGATTTGGGTGGTAACTGCGCCGAAATAGGCTTCAATTGCCCCAAAAAACTCGTCTTCCATCGCAAGACCGTCGGGCAGGGTAAAAGCTAAGTCGATCCCGTTCGCGGTGAAGGCAAAACGGTGTCGGTAGAGATAGTGTTCAGGCGCCGGCGTCCACGTAATAGCGAGTTGGCCTTTTTCTACAGAGCCGACATGAAAAGGGAACGCGAATTCAGAGGGTAGGACCTGCGGTGTGTTGCTTAGGTCAAGGGCGGATGTTTTGCGGTCGCCAAACTGCGCGCTGGCGAGAGTCGCACTCAACGCTAGCGCTGCCGCCAATAGAGTACAGAGCGCCTGCTTTAAATAATGATTCGAGGCGCTTTGTGTGCAGCGGCCTCGACTTATTTGGGTGTTCAACGCGGAGCGCATGACTGTCTCCCCTCATGACTTAACTGGTGAACTTGTCGAACACCAGGCAGGCATTGGTGCCGCCAAAGCCAAAACTGTTGGACATGACACGATTGAGCTTAATGTCGTTAATACGCTCAACGGCGATTGGCAGCCCTTCAGCCTCGGGGTCGAGCGTGTCGACGTTTGCCGAAGCTGCGATAAAGTCGTTTTCCATCATCAGTAGGCTATAGATAGCCTCCTGTGCCCCAGCGGCGCCGAGGGAATGGCCACTGAGTGATTTAGTTGAATTGAGTGTTGGCACCGCGTCACCGAAGACATTTTTAATCGCACGCAACTCCGATACGTCGCCGGCTGGTGTGCTCGTACCGTGAGTATTGATGTAATCGACTGACCCTTCGAGGCCGTGCATTGCCATTTGCATGGCGCGCGCGCCGCCCTCACCCGAAGGCGAGACCATGTCATAGCCGTCTGAGGTCGCGCCATAGCCTGTGAGCTCTGCGTAGATTTTGGCGCCACGAGCCTTTGCATGCTCGAGCTCTTCAATCACCAAGACAGCACCGCCGCCGGCAATGACGAAGCCGTCGCGGGCCGCATCGAAGGCGCGTGACGCTTTTTCGGGGGTTTCATTGTAGTTGGTAGAAAGCGCGCCCATCGCATCAAACATATGCGACATGGTCCAGTGTTCGGCTTCGCCACCGCCAGCAAACACGACGTCTTGCTTGCCTAGCTGAATTAGCTCGGCTGCATGGCCGATGCAGTGGGCGCTTGTCGCGCACGCCGACGAGATCGTGTAATTCACCCCTTTAATCTTAAACGGCGTAGCAAGACAGGCCGACACCGTGCTGCTCATCGTACGGGTGATGCGGTAAGGGCCGACGCGGCGCAAACCTTTCTCACGCATGATATCGGTTGACTCTAGTTGCTGTTCCGACGAGCCGCCACCGGAGCCGACTACGAGTCCGGTGCGAAAGTGGGAGACTTGTTCTTCGCTCAGGCCCGAGTCTTCGACTGCTTCTTTCATCGACAGATAGGCATAGGCAGCGGCATCGCCCATGAAACGATAGAGTTTTCGATCGATAAGCTCTTCGGCGTTGATATCTACGCTGCCGCTGATATGGCTGCGCATACCGATATCGACATAACTCTGATTGTGCTTAATGCCGCTGCGGCCTTGCTGAAGTGAGTCGAGAACCGCCTCTTTGTTATTGCCTAGGCAAGAAACGATACCGATACCAGTTACCACAACGCGACGCATATATTCACCAATCTCTCTAAAGGTGGAAATTCAGCCGTTGGCGGAACCCACTCGTTTCGATAATTTATTATTTCTGTTCCGCTAGCTGCCCCTTTAAAACGAGGCAGTTAGACGGGGTAGTATAGCTATCTAGAACGTAGCGCCGGGCTGGAATAAGCCAACCTTTAGGCTTTTTGTCGAGTAGATCTCGCGCCCATCGACGGCGACTGTGCCATTGGCAATGCCCATGGTCAGCCTGCGATCGATCGTGCGTGTGATATCAAGCTCGTAAGTCACGAGCTTCGAGGTGGGCAAAACTTCGCCGCTGAATTTAACCTCGCCCACGCCAAGCGCCCTGCCTTTGCCTTCGCGGCCGCTCCAGCAGAGCCAGAATCCGACAAGCTGCCAAAGGGCGTCGAGGCCGAGGCAGCCTGGCATCACGGGGTCGCCAGGAAAGTGGCAGTCAAAGAACCAAAGGTCGGGGCGGATGTCCAATTCGGCAATAATTTTACCGCGGCCGAATTCACCTCCGTCTTCGTTGATCACAGTGATGCGATCCAGCATGAGCATGTTATCGACAGGCAAAACGCCTTTGCCTGGGCCAAAGAGGCGGCCGTAGCCACATTCGACAAGCTCTTCGAGTGAGTAGGTGTTCTTAGGTTCGAACACGAATGGGGCATTGGACATGATTTCGGTGCTTTCCTTCTGACGCCCTTGGGGGCTTAGTTTTCACGTATGATGTTATCGCGACAGGTCTAATTAATCGACTGAAATTCGTGAGTCTTGAGAACGCGGTGGTTTTGGCCCCTCACTGGTTTAAATTCGCATATTTTGCAGCTATTTATCGTCGCAATGTCTTTGCCATACCGCTGTTTATCGGTGAATCGATTTATTTGCTAGAATACACGCTTAGAAAAAAGCGGCGCTTCGCAAGCCGCAACAGGGTAGACAAATCCGTGCTTGAAAATAAAACTTCGTTTGGTTCCTCCGCCGCGGTGTCCGCGCAGCTAATCCCTGTAGTGATTTCCGGCGGTGTGGGTTCGCGTCTGTGGCCCGTTTCGAGAGCACTGCTGCCAAAACAGTATATTGAGATACCTGGCATACACGGCTCGCTCTTTCAAAACACGCTCGAGCGCCTCAAAGGCCTCGAAGAGGTAGGTAAGCCGATAGTTGTGTGCAGCGAAGATCATCGGTTTGTCGTCGCCGAGCAGCTGTGTCAGATCGAAGTCGAGGCACGCTTGCTGCTCGAACCTTACGGGCGCAACACGGCGCCAGCTATCGCACTGGCGGCGATGGAGGCCATGGCATTGGGCGAAGACCCTCTGTTGCTCGTCCTTCCTGCAGATCATCTTATTGAAGACACAAAGTCTCTCCTTGCCGCGATCGAGACTGCGCGGAGCCTTGCCTCGGCTTCTCACCTTGTGACCTTTGGTATTCCGCCTCGCGGTCCGGAAACCGGCTATGGTTATCTCAAACAAGGCGAGGAAATAGCGGGTGGGGGTGTCGATGTTGCGCGGTTTATCGAAAAGCCAGATCTTGCTACGGCGCAGCGCTATATCGACGAAGGCGGTTACCTTTGGAACAGTGGCATGTTCTTATTTCGTGCGTCTGTATTTTTAAATCATCTTAAAATTCATGCCGCAGACATTCACGCGGCCTGCATGGCTACTCACTCAGCGCTCGAGCGAGACTCGGATTTCTCCCGTATTCCCGACGCAGAATTTCACCGCTGTCGCTCCGATTCAATCGACTACGCGGTGATGGAAAAAGCGGGTGGTGTTGTAGCTGTACCCTTAAGCGCCGGTTGGAACGACTTAGGTGCGTGGGACGCGCTGTGGTCGGTTCAAGCCAAGGACAGCGATGAGAATGTGATGAGCGGGGATGTATTAACCGAAGAGGTTTATGGAAGCTATATTCAGAGCGAATCCAGACTCGTGGCTGCGGTTGGCATGCGGGATACGATAATCATCGAGACTCCCGATGCGGTTCTGGTGGCAAACCGAGAAGATGCCCAAGGCGTCAAGAAAATTGTCGATCAACTGGAGGCTCTAGGGCGCAGTGAGCGCCTTGCGCATCGCCGCGAGAGGCGCCCTTGGGGCAGTTTCGAATCCCTTGCAAGCGGGATCGGTTTTCAGGTGAAGCGAATCCTCGTCAATCCACGTTCATCGCTTTCACTGCAGTCGCATCAGCAGCGTGCAGAACACTGGGTCATGCTCAGCGGCGTCGGTCGGGTTGAATGCGACGATAATGTGATCGACCTGCAGCCAAATGAGTCGACGTTCATTCCAAAGGGCAGTAAACACCGGCTCAGTAATCTGGGAGACACCCCTATCGAGCTAATCGAGGTGCAGGTCGGCGACTACTTAGGCGAAGATGACATTGAGCGTTTCGAAGATAATTATGGGCGGCTGCCACGCTAGCGACAGTAAGGCAGGCGAAGCGCAAAAACTACTATGAGCCGCAAAGGCTTTCATTGGAACGAGGAGTTAACAGTGGGGCTCATTAATAAATGTTTGTTTCCTGCGGCGGGTTACGGCACACGATTTTTGCCAGCGACCAAGGCGATGCCAAAAGAGATGCTGCCACTAGTGACCAAGCCTCTTATTCAGTACGGAGTAGAGGAGGCGCTAGCCGCTGGCATAACAGGCATGGCGATTGTGACGGGGCGAGGTAAGCGCGCGATCGAAGATCATTTCGACATCAGTTTTGAGTTAGAGCATCAGATAGCAGGTTCCGACAAAGAAAGTTTGCTCGATGGGACGCGTGAACTGATCAACCGCTGCACCTTCTCCTACACCCGCCAAAACGAGATGCTCGGTTTGGGTCATGCGATTCTTGTCGGTGAAACATTGATCGGCAATGAGCCTTTTGCCGTGCTGTTAGCCGATGACTACTGTCTGACAGAAGGCGACTCGGTGCTCGCCCAGATGACAGCTCTCTACGCACAACATCGCTGCTGCATCGTTGCTATTGAGGAAGTGCCGCTTGATCAGGTGTCTCGTTACGGTGTGATCGCAGGCATAGAGGAAAAACCAGGATTGTATCGAGTGACCGACATGGTAGAGAAGCCCGAGCCGGCGGCGGCGCCGAGCAATCTTGCCATCATCGGCCGCTACCTTTTAACACCAGATATATTTGAGGTGCTGCGCAGTACAGCGCCTGGCCGAAATGGCGAAGTTCAGCTGACCGATGCGCTGCAAACTCTCGCAGCGCGAGGCGAAGTGCTGGCCTGCCGCTTCGACGGCAAACGCTTCGACTGCGGCAGTGTCGATGGTTATATCGAGGCGACGAATGCGCTGTATCAGCGCTCAAAAAATCAATAGCGTTGGCCTGCTAATCAAACGAGCGCCGAGAACTCATCAGGGTGCGAACAATCAGCGCGCAACCACAAACAAGAGCGATGAATAAATGACTCAACAACTGGATTGCTTCAAGGCGTATGACATACGTGGACGCGTGCCCGAACAGTTAAATGCTGACGTTGCCTACCGTATTGGCCGCGCGTTCGCCGCGCACCTGCAGCCTTCGCGTGTCGTTGTTGGTTTCGATATTCGACTTACAAGCCAAGAGCTATGTGCGGCGCTGAGTCGCGGGCTGACCGAGGGCGGTGCCGATGTCACCAATATCGGTCAATGCGGCACCGAAGAAATTTATTTTGCGACGAGTCACTTAGGCTACGACGGCGGCATTATGGTGACCGCAAGTCATAACCCCGCCGACTACAATGGGATGAAATTCGTGCGCGAAGGCTCGCTTCCCGTCAGCGCTGACACTGGCCTACTCGCGATAAAACGCCTTGCCGAGTTAAACGAATTTGCCGCACCGGCGACTCGAGGCTCCATCGATTTTGCCGACCTGCGCGGCGCCTATCTTGCAAAACTGCTGAGTTTTGTCGACGTCGAAAAACTACAGCCATTAAAAATTGTGTGCAATGCAGGCAACGGAGGCGCAGGCGCAACGGTAGATTTGCTCGAATCGCTGCTGCCTTTCAAATTGATTCGCGTTCATCATGAACCGGATGGAAATTTCCCCAACGGTGTGCCCAACCCGATGCTCGAAGAGAATCGTGCGCCAACGACCGCTGCGATTCTCGAGCACAAAGCCGACCTTGGTATTGCTTGGGATGGCGACTTCGACCGCTGCTTTTTCTTTGACGAGAACGGTCGCTTTATCGAAGGCTACTATTTAGTTGGACTGCTGGCACAGGTCTTTCTAGAGGCCGAACCCGGCGCGAAAATCGTGCACGACCCAAGGCTTACGTGGAATACCCAAGAGATTGTCGCAGCGGCAGGCGGAACGGCCATTCAGAGCGTGACAGGGCATGCATACATGAAAGAATCGCTGCGCGAACACCTAGCAGTTTATGGCGGTGAGATGAGCGCGCATCATTATTTTCGCGACTTTTATTATAGCGACAGTGGCATGGTGCCATGGCTTTTAGTCACCGCGCTGATGGCCGCAACAGGTAAGCGGTTGTCGCAGTTGGTAGACGAGCGCATGCAGGCGTTTCCCGCCAGCGGCGAAATCAATCGCACTATCGCAGACCCCCAAGCCTTGCTTGCCGCTGCTCGGGCGCGCTACGAAGCCGACGCGTTGGTGGTCGAGAATGTCGACGGCCTAAGTATGAGTTTTGAGTCGTGGCGCTTTAATTTAAGGCTGTCGAACACCGAGCCTGTGGTGCGACTCAATGTCGAATCTCGTGGCAACGAGGCATTGATGCGGGAGAAAACAGCTGAGCTGCTCGCCCTGATGGCGCAGCCCTAGCGAGTGCCAACCCCTGTGGCATTATCGGCTGGTGTAGGCGGCAAGTTGCCGCTAGAATCTCGCGCTTTACTTTCTCACTAACATTTAACTTACAAGCTAAGCGCCAGCGACTAGCAGCTGGTTGCGGCAAGGATACAAGCATGTCTACATTCGAAAACGTCACTATCGTCAAAGCCGCTAATGTCTATTTCGACGGCAAGGTGACAAGCCGCACGATCAAATTCGACGACGGCTCTACCAAGTCACTTGGCCTTATGCAGCCGGGTGAATATGAATTTGGCACCGCGAAGCGTGAGATTATGGAGATAATGGTGGGCGAACTTGAGGTGTTGCTGCCTGGCGCCAACGAGTGGCAAAAAATTTCGGGAGGCGAGTCCTTCGAGGTGCCTGCCAATGCTTCGTTTAACGTTAACGTAAAGGCTGTGACCGATTACTGCTGCGCCTATTTAGACGACTAATCAACTCATAAATTGCCGGACCAATTTGCAGAGCAGCGGGCTAACGCGGCGTATTCCAACTGCTAATTTTCTGCACAAGCGCACGCGTTGACGCATCGAGCGTCGACGCGCTTTCCACAGAAGCTGCGGCTTCGATGTTTTCTTGATTAGATAAAGAACCAGCCGATTCACTCAGCGCTGCGTAAACCTCTTTAGACAGCCGCTTGCCTAATTCCACGCCCCACTGATCGAAAGCATTAATATTCCACAGCACACTCAACGCAAATACTTTATGTTCATAAAGAGCGATTAGCGCGCCCAAGTTCTGTGGGGTGAGCTGTTTGAGCAGCAGCGTGGTGCTGGGCCGGTTGCCTGCGATAGTTTTTTGCGGCTCCCAATTATCCGCCCCAACGTCGGCGCTCGTTTCATCGCCGTTCATGAGTGCCATGCTCTGGCTGAGACAATTGGCGAGCAGTTGACGGTGTCGCTCGTCTCCGCCATCCACGCTCGCAGTAGCACAGGCGATAAATTCGACCGGCGTAAACTCGGTGCCTTGGTGGAGCTGCTGAAAATACGAATGCTGGCCATTGGTGCCGGCACTGCCCCAAATTATTTCTGAGGTTTTAAATGGGAGTGCCGCGCCCTCGCGACTCATCGATTTGCCCAAGCTTTCCATGTAGAGCTGTTGGAGATAGGCCGGAAAAAGACTTAGGTCTTGGCTATAGGGCACCACAGCGGTGCTTGGGCTTGCGCCGTATTGCCGATACCAAAACGCGAGCAGTGCGGACACCACGGGCAGATTTTCGTGCAGCGGCGCGGTCTCGAAATGCCTGTCCATCGCATAGGCACCGCCCAGTAACTCTTCGAACGCCTCGAAGCCAATGCCGAGCGCGATGGGCAGGCCAATTGCCGACCACAGCGAGAAACGCCCACCGACCCAATCCCATAGGGGGAAAATGTTAGACGCCTCGATGCCAAAGTCACTCGCTGCGTGGATGTTGGCAGACACAGCCACGAAGTGCCGAGCGACGGCTGCCTCGTCGCTCGCCGCCACCAGCCAATCGCGCGCGGCTCGGGCATTGGAGAGAGTCTCGAGCGTGCCGAACGTTTTTGAGGCGATAATGAACAGAGTGGTCGCGGGATCGAGTCCTTTAAGCGTGCGCGCAAGATGCGCGGGGTCGACATTGGAGACAAACCGAACGCGGGGCCTGTTTAGCGCGAAGTCGGCGAGGGCATCGACGACCATGGCCGGCCCGAGGTCGGAGCCGCCTATGCCAAGGTTGACGACCGTGTCGATTGTCTGCCCGCTATAACCTGTCCACTCGCCCGAATGAACGCGGTCAACGAACTCGCGCAAAGAGGCAAGCGTCTCGCTAACAAGCGCCGAATGAGGTGCATTAGCTGACTCGGGACTACGTAGCGAGGTATGGAGCGCGGCGCGTCCTTCGGATTGGTTTATTTTTGCGCCACGAAAAAGGGCGCTAATCGCGCCTTGCATGCCACTTGCCTCGGCAAGCTTGGTCAGTGCAGCAAGCCCCTCTGAATCGATCAGGCTTTTAGAATAGTCGAGGTGAAGCTCGCCCACGCTCAGGCTAAGCCGCTCAGTGCGCTCGCTGTCGTCGGCAAACAGTGCTTTCAGCGTGACCGAGTTACCCTCGGCGGCGCCGGTAGCGCCAGGCAGAAGTCTGCGAGCGATTTGGGTGAGTCGAGTATCAAGCGCATCGAGTGCCACACGGTCTCTATTAAATGTCATACACATGCCTTTGAATCGTGGCGGGCGATGTTCGTTAGAATGCCCAGAATGCCAAAGTCCTCATGCGGCAGCGACTCTTCAGAAATCGTTTGCTGCCAAGCCGTCCAGACCCACATCTTACTTTAGCATAGACAGGAGACCGCAGAATCTTCAACCCTTCAAATGTCCTTCGAAAAATCCTTAACTAGGCTATTGAACCGCTCGGGGTTTGTGGTTAAACTGCGTGCCTTGTTCGACGGAGCTCACATCAAGCCTCATCAAACATTGTGCCGCTATAGCTCAGCCGTGGTAGAGCAGCTGACTTGTAATCAGCAGGTCCCGAGTTCGACTCTTGGTGGCGGCACCACTTTTTTCCTTCTTGCTTCTCGCTCTTCTTTCCTCTGCGCTCTCCGCGCTTACGACACGTTTGACACTCTCAATTCTCTCGATCTGTTCCCGGTCTGGTCCCTAATCCGGTTCCAAACCCAGCCTCCTTGGTTCTTTGCCGAAAGACGCCCACTGATCTACACTTACCGTCCTACTTTTTCGCGAGTTAACAGGCTCGCTATTAGACTTGAGACCTGGCCGAAATGACCGCGACAGCACCCCTTAGTATTTCCGAAATTCAAGAACTCGTCGCCGAGCATGGCGCGTCCGTCAGTCAAGGGCGCTCTATCGGCGAACTCATTGCCGACGGAGAGCTACCGCGCCTTGCCGACGCGACAGTGCTCAAGGGCAAAGTGTCGGACTCGGTGTTTGGCGAGTCGCTGGTTACAGCGGATGGGCGCGAGCTTAGGCTCATGTTTCGTAATAATCGCATATCGACTCATGACGTAAACCGAGGCGCTATTCCGTTCAAAGATCAAGTGCTGGCGCTCAATCACGACCATATGCGTAGGCTTGTTAGCGGCGCGATAGGCTCCTCGCAGTGTGAAGTACCTGGACTTGCTGCCACCTCTACTGTGATCCCTGCGGAGAATCTCGAGCTGGTTATGCTCGAAAATGTCCTGCGCCGCTATATGGCAAAGAGCTCGACGTCGACGTCGCTCTATCAACACTGGCTTGCGGCGAAAGAGAGTGGGGCGCGCGTGCTAAGGTTTGCCGGCCACGAGCTTACGGTAAACAGCCTGCAGCCAAATGGCTGTCTGCCGTACCTTCTCGACACGCCAAGCAGCAAGGCGGCGGTGGATGAAACGATGGATGCCGAACAGCTAGTTGCGATGGGCGTTTGCACCTCGGGACAATACGCACAGATCCGCAATGCCTCGATTATGGCCTTCGGCATCGTGACAGAGCATCTGCGCGAGCGCGGCATGGTGCTTGTCGACACGAAAACCGAACACGGCATTAATCGCGAGGGTGAGATTGTTGCGGCAGATGAGCTTTACACGATGGACTCCTCGCGCTTCTGGCGGCTCGACGACGCAGGCGAATTGCTTACATGCGATGGCGAGCCCGTGTCGTTCTCGAAAGAATTCGCGCGGGGCATGGTGACCGAACGCGATCAGCAATTCACTCAGACGCAGGCGAATGAAATTGCCGTCCGTTATATCGAAGGCTTGCAACATTTGTTAGGCATCGCCTTTGTCCCCGATTTAAGACCACGTGACGAACGTCTGGTTGAATCGGTTAATCTCATTCTGGATTCGCTAACCTAGTTTGCCCCTTTCTATACCCTGATTAGGAAGAATTATGCACTCCACAAAGATGCCTATCTTGCCGATAAAAAGACCGCTCACTGCGTGCAGGTTTTTTACCATGGCGACGGTTTGCACTTCGCTGCTTGTGAGCGGCTGTGACAATAGCGCGCCCTCAACCTCTGCCCAATCGCAGCCAAGCCAAGGGAATATTGTGACCGACACGCGCCCGCTTCCACCCACTCTCGACGACTATCGCCGCGCCGAACAAATGCTTGCACCCAATCTAGCACCGCTCTTAATCGGCGAGATTCGCGCGCATTATTGGCAAGAAGACGACAGGCTTATTATTCGCCGTAGAACCGAGGACGGCGGTGAGTATGTCGTCATTGACCCTGCCACAGCGTCTTCTCGCGAGCTATTCGATTCTGCGCGCGTCGCCGCGCTTCTCGAACAAGTCGTTAAAGACGGCGCCGCTAATGCTGAGGACTCGGAAGAGGCAAAGGCAATAGATGAAATAGACGCGGCCGATTTAAACCTGCGCAATCTTGTCTTAGAAAACGAGACGCTTCGATTCGAGTTCGCAGGCGATACCTTCGCACTTGATCTCGAAAACCTGCCGATGCTCGACGCGGCTTTCGCGCCGCTACCAGAACCACCGCCGCACCAATACCTGTCGCCTAACGGCGAGCGCGCAGCGTTTATTCGCGAGCATAACCTGTGGGTACGCAACACAGGTGATGGCGATGAAGTGCAGCTTACCTTCGATGGGGAAGCAGACTACGGTTACGCAACTAACAGTGCGGGCTGGATCCAAGACCCGGGCCCGGTGCTGCTGTGGTCGCCTGACTCTTCCAAAATCGCGACCTTTAGACAGGATTCTCGCGAAGTAAAGACGTTAACACTCGTCGAGACTGCGGTAGGTCGGGGCAGGGTAGACACATGGAAATACCCGCTGCCAGGTGACGAGCATGTGTTTATGCTCGAGCGCGTCGTGATACATCTCGACGAGCCACGCCTCGTGCCGCTCGCAATACCCGCAGAGCCGCAGCGCTCGACAACGACTGATCATATCGCAGGCCGCAACGGCGAATTTTTAGACGTCGAGTGGAGCGCAGACAGCGCCGCGCTCGCGTTCGTGTCGTCGTCTCGTGATCACAAAATTGCGCAGCTCAGACTAGCCAATATAGAGACAGGCGCGGTGCGTGATGTTTACAAAGAGGTGACCGAGACCTATTACGAGTCGGGGTTCGATGCCGAGAATTGGCAAGTGCTTCATGCAAGCAATGAGTTTATTTGGTTTTCGGAACGGAGCAACTGGGGGCATCTCTATTTGGGCGACCTCGCCAGCGGCGAGATCAAGGCACCCATCACGGCAGGTGACTGGGCCGTGTTGCAGATGCTCGAGGTGGATGCAGCGGCACGCACAATCACTTTCCTCGGCTCCAATCGAGAAGCCGGCGATCCCTATTTTCACTATCTATACCGAGTCGGTATCGATGGCGGCGAGCCGCAGCTCCTTTCGCCCGAACCCGCTCACCATGAGATTAGCCCTGCGCTGAGCGGCCGTTTCTTTCTCGATAGCTATTCGACGCCGACAACGCCGCCGGTCACTGTGCTGCGCAGCGCGACTGGCGAGGTATTGCTCACGCTCGCAGACACCTCAACCGATCGTTTGAAAGACGCGGGTTGGGTTGCCCCTGAGCCGTTTGTGACAAAAGCGCGCGACCGGCTCAGCGATATTCACGGACTGCTTTATCGGCCATCTAATTTCGATGAATCGCTGCAGTATCCGGTGCTGAATTACCTCTATCCAGGCCCGCAGACAGGCAGCGTTGGCAGCCGCGCCTTTAGTGCCGCGCGCCGCGATAAGCAGGCCGTGGCCGAATTAGGCTTTATCGTTGTCGAGCTCGACGCAATGGGTACGCCCGGCCGTTCCAAGTCATTCCACGATGCGTACTATGCCGACATGGGCGATAACGGACTGCCGGATCAGATTGCCGCGATTCGCGAACTCGCCGAGTCGCGCCGCTGGATGGACCTTGACCGCGTTGGAATCTGGGGCCATTCGGGCGGTGGGTTTGCCTCGACTGCGGGCATTCTGCGCTATCCCAATTTTTACAAGGTTGCGGTGTCGGGTGCGGGCAATCACGATAACCGTAACTACGAAGACGATTGGGGCGAGAAATGGCAAGGATTGCTAGAGACAACGCTGGTTGCAGAGGCGGGCGCAGTAGCCAGCCAGACGACGAATTACGATGGCCAAGCGAATCAGCTTCTCGCCGACAGACTTCAAGGCAAGCTGCTTCTGGCGCACGGCCTGATGGACGATAATGTGCATCCGTCGAACACGCTGCTAGTGGTGCAGGCGCTCATCGACGCGGAGAAAGATTTCGACCTCTTGCTGCTGCCAGAGGCGGGCCATGGCTTTGGTAATTCGCGCTACTTTATGAAGAAGCGCTGGGACTATTTCGTGCGCCATCTCGCGCAGGTTGAGCCGGTAGCGGAATTCCGCTTTGCGGCGAATGTCCCCTAGCTACCGGCGAAAACTATTGTCGAAGCGCCTATCGTAAGGTTCAACCTGCTGGTTGAAACTTGCGCCAGACGCTGGCGCTAGGGTAGCCTCAAGGCGCGCTTGATGAGGGCGAATGAGCCAAATAAGAATAATAACGAGAGGCGCCAATCTGGTCGCTAAAACCAATTTCAGCCGATTTTAGTAAAAGGGGCAGACAATGATCCGAATCGAAAAGAAGACCGCAGGGCTAGCGATAGGGCTAGCAATAGGCGCATTGCCACTAGTCGCGCAGGCGCAAGACACGGCGGACTGGCAGCCACCAAAACTGGATTGGGGCGTGCCCGATGTTCAAGGTACTTGGAATTATCAGACGCGTTCGTCTCTCGAGCGTCCCGCAAACTATAACGGCAAGCTCGAGATCACCGAGCAAGAAATGCTCGAAACGATGGTCTCTACGCCCGATTATATCGCCTACCTAGAAGCAACCGGTGCCGAAGCGCCGGGCCCCGAAAACGTCGGTGGCTATAACGGATTCTGGATTACGCCGGGTGACACGCTGTCGTTTATGAACGGATTTTACAGAACGTCGATAATCACTCAGCCCGACGATGGGCGGATTCCTTGGCGCGAAGAAGGCAAAGCGTTAAGGGCCTCACAGCAGGAAGACCTGCCGATGGGACGCGCCGAAAGCGATGGCCCAGAAGGCCGGACATTATCGGATCGCTGTCTCGTTAGTTTCTCGTCTACCGCGCCTTTTTTGAGCAGTCTTTACAATAATAATATGCAAATTGTGCAGTCGCCGACGCATGTGATGCTACTCGCCGAGATGGTGCATAATGCGCGCATCGTAAGCATCGACCAAGAGTTTAAAGACCTGCCCTACGATAAATGGTTGGGGGATTCCATCGGCTATTACGAAGGCGACACGCTCGTGGTTGAGACTAAAAATTTCAATCCTTGGCAGGTGCAAAAAGAGCGCTTGATCTCGGAAGGCATTCACCTCACCGAGCGCTTCACACGAGTCGAAGATCAAAAGCTGCACTATTCCTTCACAATCGACGATCCCGAACTCTACTCCGAGCCTTGGACCGGAGAGCTGCCGATGTATGGCGACTCCGAGCTCTACGAGTACGCCTGCCACGAAGGTAACTATGCGATGCGCGCAATCCTTGCGGGCGAGCGTAGGCAAGAAGCCGACGCGAAATAGCCGGCGAGCGCGAGACTACAAAGCGGCAGGCTCACCTACTGCCGCTGATCAAAGTTAGAAGACCATCGAGGGCCGCGTGCCAATGACTCAGATCGAAGCGGCTATTGCGGCCTACGTTAGTTTTATGTGGGGGCTGCCGCTTGTTATCTTGTTAGTCGGCGGCGGCTTTTTCTTCATGCTGCATTCGCGGCTTAGGCATTTCCGCTATTTTCGCCACAGCATCGACCTGCTTCGGGGCAAATTTCACGACGACTCAGACAGCATCGGCGGCGATATCTCGCATTTCCTTGCGCTAGCCACCGCGCTCGCTGGCACCATGGGGCTGGGTAATATTACCGGCGTGGCCGTCGCGCTTACCGTCGGCGGTCCCGGCGCAATTTTTTGGATGTGGGTCACCGCGATCGTCGGTATTAGCACCAAGTTTTATACCGCAACGCTGTCGATACTGTACCGCGGGACCGATGACGCCGGACGGTTACAAGGCGGCCCGATGTACATTATTCGCGAGGGTCTGGGGCGTAAATGGCTGCCCCTTGCGTGGCTTTTCGCGATTGCCGGCATGGTGGGCACGCTACCGGTATTTCAGGTTAATCAACTCGTGCAAATTATTCGCGACACCGTTGCGATTCCCAATGGTCTGACTACGGCGGATTCGCATTTCAATTTCGATTTAGTGATGGGCATCGTTCTCGCTGTGATCGCTTTTTCGATTACAGTTGGCAACGTGAAACGCGTGTCGGCAGTGGCTGGCAAAATGGTGCCGGCGATGGTGATTTTCTATTTCGCGGTGACCTCGGTGCTTCTTATGAGTCACATCGACCAAGTGCCTGCGATGCTGTGGCTCATCGTGACCGATGCATTTAGTGGCGAGGCTGTCTCTGGTGGCGTGATCGGCACGGTCATTTTGATTGGCGTGCAGCGCGGCGCGTTCTCGAATGAGGCAGGCATCGGCACTGAGTCGCTGGCGCATGGCGCAGCCAAAACCAACGAGCCGGCGCGTGAAGGCCTAGTGGCAATGGTAGGCCCTATTGCCGACACGTTAATCGTCTGCACATGCACCGCGCTAACGCTTTTGGTGACCGGCGTATGGCAGGGAGGCGCTCAGGGCGTCACGATGGCGGCTGAGGCTTACGAGCAGGTCTTCCCAGGCTTTGGCTCTTATCTGCTGTTGATTATGGTGTTCGTGCTTAGCATGACCACGGTGCTGACCTACTGGTACTACGGCAGCAAATGTATGGGCTTCTTGTTTGGCTCACACCGCGAAAAATATTATCTATGGGCTTATATGCTGCTGATCGTGGCGGGCTCGGTAGTCTCGCTCGATATCGTGATTAATCTGCTCGACGGCGCCTACGCCACGATGGCAATACCGACGATGGTGTCGACGCTGCTGCTCGCACCCAAAGTGAAAGCGGTCGCGACGAAATATTTCGCCAGACTAGATGCCGGTGAATTCGACTAAGCTTCGCTGTTTTTAGAGAGTTTTTGGAAGCCGCGGCTCATGCCGTAGGCGCTAAGCGCCGAGATCGCCGCGAAGCCGGTTAACACCACAAACACCTGCGACCAGCCCAAACTGTCGGACATGACGCCGGCAGCGAAGGCGGCAATCGCTCCGCCAATGTAACCCATCCCGTCGATTATCCCAGTGCACGACCCTGCACCCTTGGCACCCGCGATGTCGAGCGTCAGCGCGCCGCTGCTCATCGAATAAGGGCCAAGCAGGAAGAACCCGCTGCCGCCCAAAAAGAAAATAATCAGATTGTAATTAGGGTTTTCTGCCGCGCTCAGCACCGAGATCGAGAAGGTACATAAAACGAGCACGGCGAGCATAATCCACATCATGCGGGCGCGATCGCCATTGCGGGCGTAGTGGTCGGTATACCAACCGATGAATAGCGTGCCGGCAACGCCCAGTAGCGGAAACACGGCCGATTTGAGGATCGCAGCGCTGGCGCCCTGACCGATATCGAACAAAAACTTCGGCGTCCAGATGAGAAAGACCGAACGCAGCAGCGTCGTAAGAAAACTAAACACCAGAAGCTGGCGGTAGATTGGCATCTTGATCAGGGTTTTTAAGATGGTCATTACGGCGGGCGACTCGTCGTCGCCATAGTCGGCCAGCTGCTTCTTTGCCGACTCGCCCTCTACGGCGATCGCGCCGGGCACGACGTCGCTCGGCGTGCCTTTCGAGGCGAAGAACGCCCAAACGCCTATGACACTGAGCGCGATAGCAGGGTAGACGAATACGCCCTGCCAGCTCACGCCCATCGAGACGAGCAAGCCCGCGAAGAGCGCAGCTATAGCCCCACCGAACTGAAAACTCACGCTGATCGCGCCCATGACGCGGCCGTTTTTATCGCTCGAATACCATGACCCGATTGTCTTAGCGAGGCCGCCCCAGCCCATCGAGAGGAAATAGCGGCAGCAGCACCACACAACAATAAACGCGGTGAGTGTGCCCGACAGAGCGAAAATAAGGTTCCAGAAAACTGCGCCGGCCATGCCAACGAGGAAAATACGGCGGCCGCCGATGCGGTCTGCCAAAGGCCCGTTAATAAATTTGCCGACGGCGTAGGCGATTTCCGATAGCGAGACGATAAGGCCAAGCTGTGTGTTTGAATACCCGAATTCCTGCTCGAGCAACGGGAACGCAGCCGACAGGTTGCCGCGGCAGATGTAATACCCAATGTAGCCAATGAGCATGACCCAAAAGGTCGAGAGGCGCCATTTAATGAGTCGTGCAGAATCGGTCGCGCTGACAGGAGCGCGCTGCCCCTCTAATTGAGTGTAGAACATAGGGCAGGGGCTCGGCTTAGGGTGAGTAGTGTAGGAGGTTTGTTAGTGAATTGTCTGCGGCGCCTTCGCGGCAGCAGTTCGCTTGCGCTCGGCTTCGTCACGGGCATCGGCGCGCTGAGCGACGGGTTCGTCGGGCGACGCGTAGGTACGAGTGATCACCTCGCTTTCGAGATAGAGTCCTAGTTTGGACAGAAATTCTTCCATGTGTGAGCTCTGATAATGCCCTTGCAGACATTCGGCGTCGGTCCATTCTTGCAGAAGCACAACCTGATTGGTTTCGGTGACACCGGCGAAATACTCATAGCTTACGCAGCCGTCTTCTTTGCGCGAATTGCCCACCATTACGCGCATTAAGTCGAGGGCGTCCTCTTTGGTCTCGTCGACTAGAAAGAAGGTAGATTGCACCATGATCATCGCGGGTTCTCCTCGTAATACTTCGGTTAACTTTTACGGCCCTTACTTTAAACGCAAAACGCAGCCAATACAAAAACTGCATCTTGCATCCTAGTGGGGGCTTAGCGTCGAGAATCAAGGCTCCAGCGCCCTGCGCCTAAACCCGATACGACGAGGAGGCCGGCGACGATGCCTAGATTTTTCACAAAGTTCTGGGTTTCGTGTGCCGTTTGCAGTTCACCTGCCGGCAGTGTCCAAAAGTCATGCATCACTGCATTGATCACGAGCGTAAGTCCGGCGAGCAAAAACGCAGCGAATTTAGTCTGATAGCCGGCAATCATCGCAAGCCCGCCGCCGGTCTGGATGATGATCGTCAGAATCAAAAAGAAAGGGATATAAGTCATCCCGTGACTCGCCATATAGTCGGCCGTGCCCTGATAGTTAACCATTTTCATAATGCCACCAGGCAATAGAAAATAAAGGCCGAGCATCACGCGGCCGGTGGTCTCGCAGAGTGCCTGAAAGGTGGGTTGATTAGCATTATTCATTATTTCGCTCGCTTTTATTGTCATGTTTTTTGGTCTGCGACTTGCTTGGATGCGACTACCACCAAGGATAGAACCCAGGCATATCGGTCGACGCTTTATCGGTGTAATTCGCTGCGCGTTTTTCAAGGAAAGCCGCTACGCCTTCTTTCCCGCTTGTCTGACTCGCGTAGAAAACCGCAAGCGAGTCAACCCGATGCGCTTCAATTGGATGGGCTGCTGCTGCATTTCGGTACATCATTTGCCGACTCAGGGCGATGGCGACAGGGCTGTGCTGAGTTATTCGGCGTGCGATCGAATACGCGCGCTCGAGGAGCGTTTCGCTCGTCTCTACATGATTGGCGAAGCCTCGTTCCTTGAGTTCTGAAGCCTCGATCAAATCGCCGCTATACACCCACTCCAGCGCTGTGCCCATGTTCACGATACGCGGGAGAAACCACGACGAGCAGGCTTCGGGCGTGATACCGATTTTGTTGAACACAAAGCCGACTTTTGTGCGTTCGCACACCACTCGAATATCCATTGCCAAAGTCATCGTCGCGCCTATGCCGACCGCGGCACCGTTAATCGCAGCAATCACGGGCTTTTTGCAGTCGTAGATTGCGAGGACTACTTGACCGCCGGTGTCGCGAACGCCGGCTTCTATTTCGGGGTCGTCTAGTCTATTGCGCATATCATCCATAGTCGGCTCGAGCGTCTCTTGCAGGCCGAACACATTGCCCGCGCGGGATAAGTCCATGCCTGCGCAGAATGCTCTTCCAGCGCCGGTGACGACTATTGCGCGGACGCTATCGTCTTCGCTCGCAGCGCCGAATGCGGCGATGAGTTCATTCGCCATCTCAACGGTAAAAGAATTCATCTGATCGGGGCGATTGAGCGTGAGGGTGAGGATGCCAGCATCGACTTCCCAGAGTAACGTGTTGAGCTTCATGAGCGCGTCCTATGGTCTTGTAGAATGAGAAAACAGAGCAAGAGGTATTCTCGCCGATTACACGAGCTTAAGTCGAATGAGCTCTAGATAGCCCCTCCTTGCTTGAGAGCGGAGATTTCGTTGCTGTTAAATCCCCAGTCGTTAAGTATTGCTGCACTGTGTTCGCCTGCGATGGCTGCCGGCGCTTGCACAGATGAAGGCGTACGGCTAAAGCGTGGCGCCGGCGCCGGCTGCGTGACGCCGTCGATTTCAACGAAGCTCTGGCGCGCGACATTATGTGGGTGGGTGGGTGCTTCTTGAAGGTCGAGCACAGGCGCAAAGCAAACATCGGTGCCTTCGAGCAAAGCACACCAGTGGTCGCGAGGCTGCGTGATAAAAAGTGCCTCGAGCTTGCCTCGCAGGCTTGCCCAATGCTGTTTGTCGTTCTGTTTGGCGAACTCTGGGTCGTCGATTTCACATAGTTCGAGAAGTAGCGCATAGAACTGAGGCTCGATAGAGCCAATGCTAATAAATTTGCCGTCGGCGCAGGCGTAGCTGCCATAGTAGTGAGCGCCGCCATCAAGGCGATTGTCCATGCGCTCCTTGGTCCACATGCCCATCGCCATCATGCCGTAAAAGGGGCTGAGCAAGCTGGCTGTGCCATCGGTCATCGCAGCATCGATCACCTGCCCTTTGCCTGACATGCCGCGTTCCACAAGCGCGGCGAGCACGCCCGCAAGGAGATACATGGCGCCGCCACCAAAATCACCAACTAGGTTAAGGGGCGGAGCTGGGGGCCTGTCGGCATACCCCATCGCGCCGAGCGCGCCACCTATCGAAATGTAATTAATATCGTGGCCAGCGGCCAATGCTAACGGGCCGTCTTGACCCCAGCCGGTCATGCGGCCGAAAACGAGTCGCGAATTGCGATTGAGGCACGCGTCGGGACCAAGTCCGAGACGTTCCATCACGCCTGGGCGAAAGCCTTCTATGACCACGTCGGCGCCGTCTATTAAGCGCTGCACAGTAGCAACACCCTCTGGATTCTTGAGGTCTACGGCAATTGACCGCCGACCGCGATTGAGGACATTCGCTTTATGGCCGCTGCCTTTATGCGCTAGCCGGTCAACGCGTATGACCTCGGCGCCCATATCCGATAGCATCATCGCGCAGAAAGGCCCCGGCCCAATACCTGCCATTTCGATTACTTTAATACCCTTGAGCGGTCCCATATTTACTCCTGCGCCGTGCGTCTTATTGTTCTGTCGTTCTTTGTTTTCTGTTTTGTTGCCTGAATCATCGTTGGATCGATCCAGTGAGTTGACTGACCAGAGCGGGTAGCTGGGTCAAACTACGCTGCCTCGATAATAGGCTATGCGTGAGCCGGTTTGATACCCCTAGAGGCCGATCAAGCGATAGATTTAACGCTCTGGTTTGCGCGTTGCCTTAATGGTTCCCCTTTTTGCGGGGATGCACTATTCTTTTGACACTAGACGTCAATCAAAGCAGAGAAAATACCCCTATGGATCTTAAGAACAAGACTGCCTTCATCACCGGCGGCGCATCAGGCTTGGGCCTTGCGACTGCTCAAAATTTCATCGCCGCCGGCGCCAATGTCATGCTTTACGATCTGCGTGCTGATGCGCTCGAAGCGGCAGCGGCGAGCCTAGGCCCTGCTGTCGCCTGGCATGCGGGTGATGTTGCCGATGAGGTTGGCGTAAGCGAGGCGATCGCTATAGCAAAAGAGAAATTTGGCACTATTCATGTGAACGTCAACGCAGCGGGCATTGGCGGTGCAGCCCGCACTGTCGGTAAAGACGGCCCAATGCCGCTCGCCAAATTCGAGCATATCGTGCGCGTTAATTTAGTGGGCACTTTCAATGTACTGCGCCTCTGTGCGGAGGTCATGCAGGTTAATGAGCCTGTTACCGCCGATGGAGAGCGCGGGGTGATAGTGAATGTCGCCTCTGTTGCGGCTTTCGACGGTCAGACTGGTCAGGCAGGTTATGCAGCATCGAAAGGCGGTATTGTGTCGATGACGCTACCCATCGCGCGCGATCTCTCGAAACGCGGCGTGCGTATCATGACTATCGCCCCGGGCGTATTCGAAACGCCGATGATGGCGGGCGCTCCAGACGCGGTTCGTGAACCACTCATCGCGATTACGCAGTTCCCGAAGCGACTAGGCAATCCGGCAGAATTTGCCCAAGAAGTAGCTCATATCGTCAACTGTGGTTACCTCAATGGCGAGACGATTCGCCTCGATTCGGGCATCAGAATGCCGGCTTAATGCGGTTAAAATTAGCGAGCTAAAACAACAAAAATTCAACAAGACACAGAGAAGGAAAACGCCATGGCAGATGCATACATAGTGGGCGCGGTGCGCACCGCAACCGGCAAGAAAAAAGGCCGCCTTAGCGCGATTCATCCTATCGATCTCGGCGCGGCTGTCGTCGATGAGTTGGTCGATCGTACCGGCATTCCTGTCGACGCAGTTGATGATGTGATCTTTGGTGTGGTCATGCAGATCGGCGCGCAGGCGAGCAACCTCGGCCGCAATGTCTCTATGTCATCGAAGCTCGACCTTGCAGTGCCCGGCACGACAGTTGATCGTCAGTGCGGCTCTTCATTGCAGGCGATTCAGTTCGGCGCGCAGGCGGTTATGTCTGGTACGCAAGACGTAATTATCTCCGGTGGCGTCGAAGCCATGAGCACGGTTGAGATGGGATCGAACGTGCGCGATGGACTCGCTAACGGGCGCGGCATCCCAAAGGGTGAGCGTCTCGAGATTCAATACCCTGGCATTCAGTTTAGTCAGTTCGATGGCGCTGAGTTGCTCGCCGAAAAATACGAAATCACGCGTGATGAGCTCGATGCGTTTGCGCTATCCAGCCATCAGCGAGCGTGGGAAGCCACGCAGAAAGGTTATTTCGAAAAAGAAATCGTTCCCCTGAATATTAAGCTCGAAGACGGCACCGCTGACGTGCATAAAGTAGACGAAGGCATTCGTCCTGAGGCGTCGCTCGAAGGGCTCCAGGGTTTAAATGTGCTACGCGAGGGCGGCGTGATTACTGCCGGCAGTGCGAGCCAGATAAGCGATGGCGCAGCGGCGATTCTTATCGCTAACGAAGGCGCAGTGAAAAAGTACGGGCTGCAGGTGCGTGCGAAAATTCATTCGCTCGCGGTGGTAGGTTCGGACCCCGTAATCATGCTCGAAGGACCTATTCCTGCGACAATTAAAGTGCTCGAAAAAGCCGGCCTCTCGATCGACGATATCGATCTTTACGAGGTTAACGAAGCGTTTGGTTCGGTTCCTTTAGCGTGGGCGAAAGCGGTCGGTGCAGACCTAAGCAAACTCAATGTGAACGGCGGTGCGCAGGCATTAGGACATCCGCTTGGTGGCACTGGCGCTAAACTCATGACAACGCTCGTGCACGAACTTGAGCGTCGCGGTGGTCGCTATGGCCTTATCGCGATTTGTGAAGGCGGTGGTACGGCCAACGCGATGATTATCGAGCGCATGAGCGAGGTGAGCCACTAGGCTCCTCTCGCGTGCAATATGTAAGTATCTAAACACGAATTAAGAAAGGTCTGAATCATGTTTGAAGCCTATGAATCCCCATGGATGGATGAAGAACTGAATATCATGCGGGACGCGGTGCGTAAATTCTTAGCCAAAGAATTCGTCCCTCACGCTGACCGCTGGGAGAAACAAGGTATTGTCGATCGTGACGCTTGGACCATCGCGGGAGAGGCCGGCATTTTGTGTGCGTCGATCCCTGAAGAATACGGCGGTGGCGGTGGCAACTTTAAACATGAAATGGTGTTGGTCGAAGAGATGTGTCATGCCGGGGTAAGCGGATTTGGCAACAGCGTACATTCTGGCATCGTCGCTCACTATGTACACGGCTACGGCAGCGAAGAGCAGCGCCAGCGCTGGCTGCCGAAAATGGCACGTGGCGAAATCGTCGCGGCAATTGCTATGACAGAACCAGGCACAGGGTCCGATCTTCAGTCCATCGCGACGACGGCGATTAAACACGGCGATCATTACGTGCTTAATGGTCAGAAGACCTTTATTACCAACGGTATGTCCGCTGATTTGATCTGTGTTGTGGCGAAAACCGATCCTGCGGCGGGCGGTAAGGGTATTTCGCTGATTATGGTAGAAACGCCAGGATGCGAAGGATTCAGCCGAGGAAGGAACCTCGAAAAGTTAGGTCAGAAATCGCAAGACACGTCGGAGCTATTTTTCGACAATGTCAATGTCCCCGCTGAGAATCTGCTCGGCACCACCGAGGGGCGCGGCTTTATTCAGCTTATGGAGCAACTGCCTCAGGAACGCGTGATCATCGCCGCGGGCGCCTGTGCGACCATGGAAAAAGCGCTAAAGCTAACGGCAGATTATGTGAAAGAGCGTAAGGCGTTCGGTAAGCGCATTCTCGATTTTCAGAACACTCAGTTTAAATTGGCTGAGCGGTTTACCGAGGCTAAAATCGCGCGCATATTCGTCGACGACTGTGCGATGAAACTCGCCGAAGGTAAGCTCGACGACACCACTGCAGCAATGGCTAAATGGTGGACTACCCAAAAGCAGTGCGAAATTATCGACGAATGCCTGCAATTCTTCGGTGGCTATGGCTACATGATGGAATACCCGATTGCTAAGATGTACGCAGACAGTCGGATCGGCAAGATTTACGGCGGCAGCAACGAAATAATGAAGCTGCTCATCGCCCGTGATATCTAGACCTACGTGACCTAATTTTCAGTTTGGAGCTCTGCAAAGATGATGAAAGTTAACCGAATGGTGCTCGCAGCCTCTGTGGCAACGGCAGTCTTCGCCTTTAGCTCAGCGGTATCGAGCTCGGCGCAAACTGCTGGGAGCGGTTATCTAACCCCGCGCACTGAATTCGGCGCGCCCGATCTTCAGGGCGTGTGGTCGATAGCAACCCAGACTAACCTCGAGCGCGCCGCGCGTTTTGAAGGCAAGCTGGTCTTGACCTCCGATGAGGCGCAGCGCATCGAGGCTGCGGTGCAGGCGGGCTTCGAGGCGAGCAATTTGCCCAGCGACCCAAATCGCGAGGCGCCCGACTCGAGCAGCGTAGGCGGCTACAACACCTTCTGGATGGATCCCGGTCAGCGGCTTTCGGTCGTCAATGGGGAAATCCGCACGTCGATCATTACCGATCCGGCCGATGGTAGGCTGCCTTACAGCACAAAGGGACAAGAGAACCATCAGGCAGCGATGACCCAGCGAGCCTCCTACGATGGCCCTGAAGTGCGCCCGCTTGGTGAGCGCTGTGTGGTTGGCTTTGGCTCGACCGGCGGGCCGCCTAAGCTTCCGGTTCTTTACAACAACAATACGCAGATCGTGCAGACCGAAGGGTATGTTGTGCTGCTTGCCGAGATGAATCACGACGCGCGCGTTATCCGACTCGGTGGCGAACACGCGCAGCCGGCCATGAATTACTGGATGGGCGATTCGGTCGGGCATTACGAAGACGACGCGCTAGTGGTGGTTACTACTAATTTCCATTTGCAGCAGAACCTGCGCTCGTCCTTGGACCATCGTTTCTATGGCTCCCCTGAAATGGTCGTAACAGAGCGTTTTACGCGCACGGCTGATGATTCTATTCTGTATCAGTTCACGGTGAATGACCCCGAAAACTACACGCAGCCGTGGAGCGGCGAGTTGCCTATGATGGCAACCGACGAAAAGCTTTACGAGTATGCCTGTCACGAGGGTAATTACGCGCTGCCGGGCATTTTAGCGGGCGCTCGTCGTGCCGATTTCGAAGGAGCCGACTACGCGCCGACTTACTCTGGGCAGTGATGCACGAAGGCGAGATAGATAAAAAAGGCCGCAGCTACTGAAGGATCACTTCTTCAGTAGCTGCGGCCTTTTTAGTTAGACTGATCGTTTTTAGCGCAGGTCAGGCAGTTTGTAGTCGTCGGCCTCGAGCTGTGCGCGGATCACTTTCTTATCGATTTTCCCTGTTGAGGTCAATGGAATCGCGTCGGTCTTAATTATTTCGTCCGGTAGCTGCCACTTCGCAAAAATCTTCGCACAGTGTTCGAGTACTGCTTGCTGATCGAGCTCTGCGCCGTCTGCCATGATGACTAGTGCAACAGGGCGTTCGTCCCAACGCGGGTGCGGTTGAGCGACTACTGCAGCCTGCGCGATGCCGGGCAGGGCAACGATATGGTTTTCGAGGTCGACAGACGAAATCCACTCGCCGCCTGACTTAATCAGGTCTTTCGAACGGTCGGCAATCATCAGATACTGTTCTTTGTCGATTTTTGCTACGTCGCCGGTAACGAGCCAGCCGTCATGGAATTTTTCAGGCTGCGGATCGTTATAGTATTCGGCAGCGATCCACGGACCGCGAATGCAAAGCTCGCCAACGGTTTCGCCGTCATGTGGCTGGCGATTCCATTCTTCGTCGAAAATTTCAATTTCAAGGCCAGGCATGGTGAGGCCTGCTTTCGCGATGTTTTCGAACTGCTGATCTTCGCTCATCGTTTGCTGCGTGTATTTCGCGCACTTGCGCGATAGCGTACCCAGCGGATTCGTTTCGGTCATGCCCCAGCCCTGAATCATCTCGACGCCGAGCTCATCCCAGTACCAGCGCATCATCGAGACAGGGGGTGCAGAACCGCCGCAGGTGAGGCGAGCGAGTTTGCTAAGGTTGAACTTACCGTCCGCTGCTTCTACTGCCGCTTTAACGCCCTGCCAAATAGTCGGCACGCCGGTCGCAATAGTGACGTCTTCTTCGTGCATGAGCTTGAGGAAGGTATCAGGTGTCATGAAACGATGCGGCATCACATGTTTACAGCCAAGCATCGATGCGTTGAAGGGAAGTCCCCAGCCCATCGCATGAAACATAGGGACGATGCCAAGGAGTGAATCCAGCGCGGTCAGGCCGAGCGCGTCGGTTAAGCAGCCTGCCATGGTGTGCAGGTAAGTCGAGCGATGTGTGTACATTACGCCCTTTGGCTTGCCGGTCGTGCCCGAGGTATAGCAAAGCCCCATGGGCGAGTTCTCGTCTATCTCCGGCCATTCAAAACAAGTCGGTTGACCTTTGATGAAATCCTCGTAATCGATTTGGTTTTTGAAGCTGCTCTCGCCGCCTTCTCCGTGGCGACAAATGACCAATAGCTCGACACAGGGCACTTTATCCCAGATGGGCTCGAGCAAAGGCAGAATGTCTTCGTCGGCAAAAATCACTCGGTCGTTGGCATGGTTAATGATGTATTCGAGATCGGTTGGCGAGAGGCGTACATTGAGTGTGTGCAGCACTGCACCCATCGACGGCACACCTTGGTAAAGCTCGAGGTGGCGATAGTTGTTCCACATAAAGCTGGCAACTCTGTCGCCTACTTCTATTTCATGATTCTTTAGCGCATGAGCGACCTGATTAGCGCGGTCCCATGTTTGCCCTAATGTCTGGCGATGGGTAGTGCCACCTGCCTGCGCAGTGACGACTTCGACTTCGGGATCTAGTATTGCGCCGCGACCAAGAATGCGCGACAGGATTAAAGGTGTTTGCTGCATCGTCATCGAGAATCTCCCTCCAGGAGTTTTATTCTTTTAACTGGTGAGTCGGGTGGCGCAACTTCGGCCCTTATTTCGGCCCTTATTTCGCCGACTTCGGCTTAGGAGCATAGCCGATAAGCGGGTGACTATTCAAATGCCTGCGCGTATTCTCTAGATCTCATTTTCGCAAGAGCCCTTGAGTATTTCTGTTTTATTGGCTGGCTTCTAACAGTCTTCCAACAGGCTCTTAATAGACTTCACAATGACGTTCGCGCGGGGCTCGTTACGCTTAGAATGTACACCGGTTAACTCTCGTACTCGCATGAGTGTGTCAGGAAAAAAATGACAAATTTATATGATCAGACTCGTCTAGAAGGAAATCTCAGGCGCTTCATCGCGTTTCGGTTATTGTACTCAGCACGCTTCTACTACCCTGTATTTACAGTCCTATTTCTCGATTATGGGCTTACCTTGGAGCAGTTCGCGATACTCAATATCGTCTGGGCCCTCACCATCGTTGGCGCCGAAGTTCCTTCGGGTGCGCTTGCCGATATTGTCGGACGCAAGCGTCTTGTTGTGTTTGCCGCTGTACTCATGGTCGCCGAAATGGCCTTGATCGCCTTCGCCCCCATCGCTGGGTTTGATGCGGGAGGGCATGCAGAGGCATCGCCGCTTCTGTTTTGGTTATTCTTAGGCAACCGCTTGTGTTCTGGTCTGTCGGAGGCTGCGGCAAGCGGGGCCGACGAGGCGCTTGCTTACGATTCGCTGAAAGCATTGGGCCGCGAAGACCAATGGGCTCACTTCTTAGAGCGGACGACGCGGTTTGTGTCTGTTGGATTTTTTGTCTCGATGATCACGGGCGGGTTGATCTACGACGCAACTGTGGTCAACGGTGTGCTCGGCTCGCTGGACTCAAATTTGAGCCTCGCACAAACCTCGGTTATTCGGCTGCCGGTGATATTCACGCTGGTGTCCTCGGTTGTCGTTTTCTTTATCGCGATTGGATTTTATGACATCGACAAGCAAAGGCTGTCAGCGCTTGGGGAGACACAGGCGCAGGATACGAGCCTCTTGTTGAGACTCGCTCGCCCGTTCAGGCAAATAAGTGTGGCGGCGAGCTGGACGCTAGGTCATCGTTTCGTATTGTTTGTTATTCTCGCCGCCCTGATGCTCGACAGCGTGGCGCGGCAGTTTGTAGTGCTTGCGAGTGAGTATTACCGAGTGATCGATATTCCCGTCTCGCTTTTTGGATTTATTGGTGCTGGCGTGTCTCTGATTAGTATCGCCAACGCGCGTCTTTCGCGCTTTTTGGTGACTACGCAGGTGCCCCTGACTAACTTTTTATCTCTGTCAGGGCTTTTGCTGCTTGGGCTTTTTGGGGCGAGCTTTGCGATACCCTGGGTTGGGCTTGTGTTTGCTATCGCCTCATTTTCGGTGCTCGGTATGGTGCAATTTCAGTCGAGCTACTATCTTAATCGTATGGTCGAATCAGATCTGCGCGCAACGGTGCTTAGCTTTCGCGGACTCGCGCTCAATTTAGGATTAGGCATTGCGAGTGTGTTCTACACCGGATTGGTCGCGAGTCTGCGTAGTGGAATGCCAGACGGATCGGAGGACGAAATTTTCATCGGCGCCTTGCCAGCTTTCCCTCTTTATTTCATCGGCCTATTCGTTCTGTTACTGTTTGCAGGTAAGGTTTTCGTGCGCGATAGCACGCCTTTTAAGCGCATTGGAGGTAAGGCAATATGAGGGGAAAAGGCTCGATCAGTCCGCATGCTTTATTTATTGCCGTTTGTTGCTGTTGTCTCTTCGGCGCTGAAATTAGTTTAGCGCAGGCTAAATCACAGGAACTCACGCGAGTGAATGCTGCGCGCGCCGAAGCGTTTAACGGTAGCTGGTTAATTAATGAGAGTCTCAGTGACAACACCGATGATGCAGTTGAGGCGGCAATCAAGGAAGCCGGTGGCAAAGTGAAGCGCCGTTTCCTGCGTAAAAGGCCCGAAGACTTCTACCGCGGTGGCCCTGCCGAACAGGAGCTCTACGATCGTATTTCCTACGATGACGTTCTCTTTATTGCTATCGCGGAGCCGGAGCTTCGCTTCGAGTATGCCGACAACTTCGTGCGCCTGTTTCACAGCGATGGTCGTCGTAGGCGCACCACAGCGAACTCTTTTTACGAAGAGGGAGCCGAAGACTTCTCCTTTGCAAACTGGAACGGAAATGCGTTGGTGGTCGAGTCACGGCCGCGCGATGGCGGCTTTACGCTCGAAACCTACACGCTCATAGAAGATGGCGCGCGGCTGCGCATTGAGATGCAGATCGAGCCCGACTCCTTTGGCGCAGCCGTCGAGCTTGTGCGAATATTCGATAGGGCGAGTGTGCGCTAGCCAAGTTTGCTAACAATCTCTTCCTCTAGATCACGCAGTTTGTCCTTACCGAAGAAAAGTTCTTCGTTGACGAAGAAACTCGGTGAACCAAAATTTCCGCGCGCGACGGAGTTTGCCGTATTGTCGATAAGCCCTTGCTTTACGTCCGGATCGCTAATTGCCGCCAAGATCTCAGCCACAGGCAAGCCTGCCTCGGTGAGCACCGAGCCGATCTGTTCTGGGTCTGCCATATTCAGTCCGCGTTCCCACATCGCCTTAAACAGCGCATCTATATACTGAGCCTCCCACTCTTTGCCCTGCGCAAAAACCGCACCACGCATCATCGAAATAGTATTAACGGGAAAATGAGGATTACGAACGAGCTCGGTGATGTCGTGTCTCATGAGAAAACGTAGTGTCTCTTTCGCCTGATACTCCGGTTTGTTCAGTACGTCCGCAAATTGCTCCATGGGCGAACGATTATTGGTCGACTTAAATATGCCGCCCAGCAATACCGGTACATAGTGAATCTCTACCCCCGTTCTGTCTGCAATGGCGGGCAGAACTCGATGGCTCAGATAGGCGTTTGGGCTGCCAAAGTCGTAGTGAAATTCGACGCGTAGGTTCATAGGTGTTCCTTAAAATTTTTCGGCAAATGGCCGTATGTCACATTCGTGAGTCCACGCATCACGGCTTTGGCTGTGTAGCTGCCAGTAGGCTTCGGCAACCGATTCGGGTCGCATGAGTGTATCGGGTGCCAGCGAGTTGGGATCGCCGCCCGCGGCGCTAATCCGCTGACGGACAAATTCGGTATCGACGCCCGAATCGATAATGAGATGAGCAACGTGAATGCCCTTGGGGCCGAACTCACGCGCCATGCTCTGCGCGAGTGCGCGCAGGCCAAACTTCGCCGATGCAAAGGCAGAATAGCCTGTTCCTCCGCGAATACTCGCTGTGGCACCGGTAAAAAAAATAGACCCATGGCCGCGCGGGAGCATGTGTTTAGCCGCCTCACGTCCCGTTAGGAAACCACCGAGACATGCCATCATCCACACTTTGCGAAAAACGCGTTCGGTTGTTTCAAGCAGCGGGAAATTAACATTGCCACCGACGTTAAAAATGACGATGTCGAGTGCGCCTCTTTCAGATTCGATCGAGTCTATGCAAGCGATTACTTGCTCCTCTTCGCGTGCATCGAGCGAGTAGCTGTGTGCTTTGCCACCCACCGCTTCTATTTCGGCGACCAGCCCCGCGTTTTTCTCGCCACCGCGGCGCGCGAGACAGACGGTAAAACCACCCGCGGCGAAACGCTTGGCAATGGCCGCGCCTATATAGTCGCCGGCGCCGACAATGAGGCAGATCGGTTGCTTGCTCACCTTAGAGAGGTTTTCTGAACTTGAGCGTCATGCGATCGCTTTCGCCGATAGCAGCATACTTTTCTCTGTCCTCATCGCCCATGCGAAAGTTTGGTGGCAGAGTCCAGACGCCTCGTGGATGCACAGTCGGGTCGCTAGGATTGGCGTTGACCTCGCTGCTAGCGACGAATTCGAATCCTGCCGCCTCGGCTAATTCTTTGACATAGGCTTCGGTAACATAGCCAGAGGTGCGCATAACCTCCATTCCGGCATCGGCTTTGGCGCGATGCTCGACTATTCCGAGAATACCCCCTGGCTTGAGTGCTGCAAAGAAAGTCGCAAAAAATTCATGCTGCTGATCGGCCATGACCCAGTTGTGCACATTTCTAAACGTCAGTGCCATATCAGCGCTTTCGGCTGGGGCGATCACTATTTCATGAGGCGGGTTTAGGTGGCGAACAGTGACTTTGCCATAGAGCGCCGGATCGGAACTCATTTTGGCTTCGAAGTTACGCAGATTTGGCGCCATGTAAGACAGGCTCGCATTAGGCGAGAAATGCGCCGCGTAGAACTTTCCTTGATCGCGCACATAGGGGGCAATGATTTCGGTGTACCAGCCCGTCGAAGGTAAAATCTCAATCACGGTCATGTTGGCTTCGAGTCCGAAAAATTCGAGCGTCTCCACAGGGTGGCGCTCGACGTTGCGCATGATATTCGCCGCTGATCTATGAGCGCCAGTCGCAAGCGCCTCGAGGCTTGAGTGGCTGCCGCCGTGATGATCAGCGTAGCCCGTAGTCGCAAAACCGCCGAGCATAATCGCTATGATGAGGACAGTGGCGCTGTTTTTTCCTTGTCGCATTGGCTTCTCCGAAAATCGAATGAGTGAGCAGAATGAGATTGAAAATAGCGGACGTGGCCAATTTTGTCACTCGACTTGTTATCTTTGGTGAGAGAGACGCTATCATGGACGGGAATTTACAGGCTAGCAGTAGCTAAAAAAATGCCCCTGCACGCAGGGGCACCAAGTAGGGCATAGAAGATTACATGCGCAGAAACAATGTAATCTGCTTAACTAGAACGCATTGCAGGGGATTTTGTTGCAGTAAATGGAAATAAAATGTGCCTTTATCACCATTTCTTTGGCGGGAAATAGTGATAAATAATTGATTTTAAGTGAATTTATTTTTATAGCCTTCTCTGGCGCTTGGTTGGCACAGAGAACTAGCAGTGGCTTTAGATGAGTCACTAGACTTTGAGGAAGCCTGCAGCGTCACAGACGCTAGGGCAATAAATAGGCAAAGGATTAATGAATAGCGAGCAGTTAGAAAAGCGCCTCAGGGAAGTAGAGGAATCGAAACACGGGAGCTACGACAAGCGCACCGAGCATCTCGACGAATCAGGGCGGGGCGTATTCATCAATCGGCTAATCGAAGAAGACTCGCCGTATTTGCTGCAACATGCTCACAATCCTGTGAATTGGTATGCGTGGGGCGATGAGGCGTTCGCCGCGGCGCAGGCAACAGGAAAGCCGATTTTCTTATCTATTGGTTATTCGACCTGCCATTGGTGTCACGTTATGGAGGTCGAGAGTTTCGACAATTCGGAAGTCGCCGCTGTGCTCAACGAGCATTTTATTAGTATTAAAATGGATCGAGAACAGTACCCAGACATCGACGAGGTTTATATGACCGGCGTGCAGCTGATGACCGGACAGGGCGGTTGGCCTATGTCGAATCTTCTTCTGCCCACCGGTGAGCCTTTCTTCGGGGCCACTTATTTTCCTACGGCTCAGTTCATAGCGCTTCTGCAGCAAGTAGTTATCGCTTGGAACAGCAAGCGTGAGGAACTCGAGGCAAGCGCGCGGCAAATGCAGCAGGGCATCGAAAAAATTCTGGGAGACAAACAAGCGGTACAGGAGCTAGATGCGGATCTGCGGGCAAACACGCTGCAGGCGTTATTCCAACGCGAAGATCGCGAACGCGGCGGACTCGCCGGTGCGCCTAAATTTCCGCAGGAGCCTCTGCTCCTATTCTTACTCGACCAAGCGGCGCGCGAACAAGATCCCCATGCCCTTAGCTTTGTCGACCGAGCGCTCGAGGGTATGGGGCGCGGCGGCATTTACGATCAGGTTGGTGGCGGCTTTGCACGCTACAGCGTCGATGAAGAATGGCTTGTGCCGCATTTCGAAAAAATGCTCTATAACCAGTCGCAGCTTGGGCTTGTTTATTTGCAGGCGTATCGCCTTACGCATAAGCCCTTTTTCTTGCGTGTGCTCACCCAAACCCTCGACTATGTTCTGCGCGACATGCAGCGCCCAAGCGGCGGTTTTTATTCGGCTACCGACGCCGACAGCGAGGGTGCAGAAGGCGTTTTCTTCACGTGGTCGCTCGCAGAATTACGCGACGCGCTTGATGTGGAGGAATTTGAGCTTGTGCGCCGTCTTTACGGCCCAGACGAATTGGGCAACTTCGAAGGCTCTAACATACTCGAGCTATCGCGCTCGCTAGAGGTTAGTGCGCGCGAGACTGGCGACACTGATTTTTATTCAACGTTAGATCAGATACTCGAGAAACTTTACCTAGCGCGCGAGCAGCGCATCCATCCCCTGCGCGATGACAAATTAATCGTCGCATGGAGCGGGGCGATGATAAACACGCTGGCGCAGGCGGGCGCGCGATTATCAGAGCCGCGCTGGGCAGCCGCTGCGTTAAAAGCTGCTGAAATAATCTGTCGCGATAACATTCAAGTCAGTGGCAAGCTGTGGCGCATAGCACTGAATGGCGCGGTATCCATTAACGGACAACTTGAAGACTATGCGAATTTAATTGAAGGGCTGGTTGCTCTTTTCGATGCCCAGCAAAGCGCTGGCGATAGAGAGGTGTCGGCAGCGAATGCAGGCCTAGGTCAGCAGCTTGGTAAAGAATCGGATAAAAACGCCAGCAGTTGGCTCGTTCGAGCGCAAGCGCTCACCGACACTATGATCGATGAGTTTTGGGACCCTAACCAAGGCGGGTTTTTCCTAAGCCCGCGCGAGCAAGTCGGGCCGCGGCTAACGCGCTCTAAAAGCGCAAGCGACGGCGCGACACTGTCACCTATTGCGACGGCGCTGCGCTGTTTGTTGCTATTGAACCAGCGACGAGCGCTCTTGCCCGAGCGGCCAGCGGCAGGCGGGGCAAAACACGACTATGCAGAGTTGTACCGGCGCGGGTTTAATGCAGTCAGCGGTCAGCTAAACGAACACCCGCTCAGTCATTCTAGTTTGCTACGAGTGCAAGCCGAACACGAAAAAGGGTCTCTCGATGGCAGGGTTTACCTCGATGGTGGGCTAGCCAGTATCGAACTAATTCCCTCGTCGCCGGGCGCAGGCAAAATCGGCACCGCGCGAGCAGAGAGAAAACACGTGTCGTTAGCTCTGCGCATCGCCGACGGATGGCATGTCGCCGCCAACGATACCGAAGGAGGGTCGCTGCCCCTGCGCATCGAGGCGTCTGAGGAGAGTGCTTGGGCACTCGAGCCCGTTGCCCAAACGAGCGAAAACGATTACCGCGGCGCACAACTACTCGATTTGACGCTGGCGATTAAGCCCTCGCATAAGCTGAGCCTTGATCAAGCAGGAAAACTTAACGTGACGGTGCAATTATGCAGTGAGTCACAGTGTCTGCTGGCGCACGAGATTAGTTTGTTGGTTTAGCGTTGGGTGTTATGGCTCACACGGCTTACGCAACCTGTCACGGAGCAACATAAATAAGTTGGCGTCTGCCGTCGGGGTAGTACACATAATGGTCTTCGACACCGTCGCCATTTTGGTCCCCGGCGGGTAGAAAGACGAGCGGTCTGTCCGCCCTTGCTGGAATGTTTGTCGGTTCGACCGCGTAGTCGGCTAGCACTTGGTATTGCTGACCGCGGTAGGTAAGAGAAATGACGCCTTCCATGTCAATTGAGACCGCCTTGACCTCTGGGTTGTTAAGCAGAGCTGCTTTAAAACCGAACCAGTCCTCGGGTCTTGGTATTAAGTCTTGTTCCCATAGTTCACCATTCTCGTCTACTCTAACAAACGCCGCCCGGTCGACATTGATGACTAGGTCAGAGGGGTAGAAGCGCCAACCTTCTCCGCCGCTGTTTGCGGTGACGTTGATTGCGCTAAGACCAGGACGCCCGCTAAATCGAACGGCCTCTTCGGTGTCTTCCGGAGCAAGAGTCCTTGCGATGATAAAATCACCATCATCTTGAATCGCCATACTCAGTTTTTCGTCGTAGGTTTCGACTGCGACTTTTATAGGCGATTCCTTGGTGAATTCTGGGTAGGCAATGATCTCGAGCGGCCCGGTGACAACCATGCGGATATTGCCGTCTTCGTCGAAGAAAATTCCTTCCTTGGCGTTCGGCTCTGCTTTAACTACCTTGCGCGGCAAGGCCTTGAGCTGCGTATCCGCAAGCTTAATATCTAATGAGCCTCGTGTCGGCTCCTGCTCGGCACTCGTGCCCGGTTCCTGCAGCGACTCAAGCTGCCTTATGCGGTCAATCAGCGTGAGCGGATTAGCATCGGTGCCGGGCAATTCGGTGCTCGCAAGATCTAAAGCGCCGTCTTCGCGGTCGGTAAGGCTAGAAAGGTCTGTGCCTGGTGGAATATTATCAAGCGACTCGAGAACAACGCCTTCGCCAATACTGACCCCAGGTTCAAGAACTGACTCTTTGTCGACAATGACATTGCTGAGGCGCGCGCCTGACTTAACGGTTGCTTTGATGCGTGCTGGTGCGTCGCGATCGCCGGTGATGTCGCCAGACAGGCTGCCGCCGTCGACAGTTGCGCCGGCGCAGAGCGCCGAATCGGCGATGCTTCCCGCACTCGAGATAGTGCCGCAGAGCGTGCCGCCGCTAAGGCTGCCGTCCTCTGTTATCACTGGGTCGGTCAGTGTGCCGACGACAGTGCGCGTGCCGCTTATCGCTGGATCCTCGATCACAATAACAGGCGGAGGCGGTTCAGCCTCGAGCGTTATTAAGAGGGCAGTCGAAGCGGCGGAGGTGTTGCCCGCGCCGTCTTCGACAATCACTGTGACGCTGTTCGCACCCATGGCAAGCTCTCCGGGGCCAAAGGTATAGCGCCAGTCGCCCGTGCCGTCTGCTATAACAGTGCCCACTTCGGTAGACCCCACAAGCACTCGAACGGTGCTATTGGCTTCGGCTGTCCCTTCGATGACAAAGGCACTGAGTGTGGTGGTCGTGTCGGCGGTTGTTACCGTCGCCACGCTCGGTGCAGACGTGTCGAGGTTAAGCGTTACGGCGCTCGACGCGCTCGAGGTATTGCCGGCTGCATCTGTCGCTGTTGTAGTAATGCTATTAACGCCGGTAGCGACCGCCCCGGTGGCGAGCGTCTTGCTCCACGCCCCGGTGCCGTCTGTGGTGATTGTGCCTGCGCTTATGCCGCCGATGAAAATCTCAACGGTGCTGTTGGCCTCGGCGGTTCCGCTTAGCGTTGGCGTGCCATCGTTGCTAAGGCCGGCTCCGGCCGTAATAGCGGGCGAGCTCGGAGCGGTGGTGTCGAGGGTGAGCGTGATCGCAGCCGAGGCCGGTGAGACATTGCCGCCCGAATCGGTCGCGGTAGCGGTGATCACGTTTGGTCCTTCTGAAATATCACCAAGCACTAGGGTTAGCGACCATGCGCCTGCGCCATCGGCCGTGGTGGTGCCTACGAGGGTAGAGCCGTTGCTGACCTTCACCGTGGCGCTGGCCGGCGCTGTACCGGCAAGCGTTGGTGTTGTCTCGTTAATCGACGCGGTGACCGTGGTTAAAACGGGTGCGTCGGGCACTACGGTGTTAACCGTTGTCACGGGCATCGAGGCTGCACCGCCGGTATTGCCCGCTGAGTCTGTGTAGCTGCCGCTGGCGACCGTGACTGTGGCGGCGGTGGTGCTGTTGGCCGTTGGCGTGAAGACTGCCGTGAAGACGGCGATGTCGCCGGTCGCAACGACCGCGCTGAGCGTGCCTCCGGCTACGGTGATATCACCTGTAGAGCCGTCCCATACAAAACCTACCGGCGCCTCGGAGAAGCCAAACGTAATCGTCGCGGTCTCACCAACGGTGAGCGCGGTGTCGCTGGTCAGTATTGTTAGTGTTGGCGCCTGCGTGTCGACGCTGATTGTTGGAGAGATACCCGCTAGGCCATCATTGCCGGCGGCGTCTGCGTAGCTGCCAGCCGCTATCGTGAGCGATGGGGTGGCCGTGCTGTCTGCTGTTGGAGTAAATGTGGCCGTATAGAGCTTGTCGTTGCCGCGATCGGCTGCGGGCACTGTTAGGGTGCCGCCGGTGGTCGCGACGTCTGCTGCCTCGAACCCGATCGGCGTTTCAGTAAATGTAAAGCTGATGACCGCTGTCTCGCTCGTTTTTAATGCGGCTACCGAGGAGGTAATAGTCACCTCAGGCGCGATTGTATCAATCATCGTGAAGTTCAGACCCGTCGGTGATGAGATGCCGGCGTAGGCAGTGTCCGAGGCGTCCACGAAGGCGGTCGAATCGATTGTCAGGCTGTAGTCTCTGTCGCTACCGAGTGCAGCACTCGAGGTGAGGGTGATCTGATTCGTGCCGGAGCCACTCACCGCGCCGCTTGTCGCGGCAACCACGACCGGTGTGAACCCGGGGACGTTGGTTGCGTTCAGGGTTAGGTTGCCGCTGCTGGCGAACACATTTTCGCTAAAGGTGAGCGTGATGGCGGTTGTCGCCGCGGCCACGCCTGTTGCATCGTTGGCCGGCGTGCTTGACACCAGTGTCGGCGCTGCAGCCGCGCCGGCAAAGAAGTTGAGATCGGTGCTGCTGGTTAATCCAGCAAACCCCGTGCCCGCGGCGTTGACGAACGTACCCGCTGGGAACTGCAAATCATAGGCGCCGTCGTCGACGAGAGTCACGCCGAGGGGGATCGTGATCTGATTCGTGCCACCGCCGGTAATCCCAGCGTCGGTCGCCGCTGTGACGATTGGCGTGAAGCCTGAGATGCTTCTGCTGCTGAGTGTGATGTTGCCGGTGGCGGGGTACATATTTTCACTGAACGTCAGCGTAATCGCGGTAGTCGTTGTCGCCACCGATGCTGCATTGTCTGCTGGGCTGCTCGAAGCGAGGGTGGGTGTGGTCGCCGTGCCGACAAGGAAATCCAGATCCCTGGCTGCAGTGATTCCAGCAAAGGCTACGTCGGCAGCATCGATGAAAACCCCCGACGGAACTTGCAGCGAATAGACGTTGCCATCGGCAAGCGTAGTACCCAACGTCACTGTTATTTCATTGGTGCCAAACCCTGCGACTGAACCCCCGCCTACCGTAATGACCTCAGGTGAAAAAGCGGGCGCGCTCAAATTATCCAGAGTCAGATTGCCCGTGCCTGCGAAGACATTCTCGCTAAAGCGCAGCGTCACTGTCGTGGTCAGAGCTGAGACTCCGTTTGCGTCATCACTCGGCGTCGAACTAACCAGCGTCGGCGCAGCTGCTCCTGAGGTAAAAAAGTTGAGTTCTGTAGCCGTGCTGATGCCTGCGTAGGCATTGCCCGCTAAGTCGACAAACCCAGTGGCAGGAATCGTGACGTAGTAGACGCGGTCCGCACCCACTGCGCTAGCAAGGGAAAGTGTAATCGTATTCGTTCCATCCCCACTTACCGCACTGTCAGTCACTGGAATGCTGAGCGGACTAGCGCCGGCAACGCTGCGCTCCACCACGGTGATATTGCCCGTGCCGACATTTACAGGCTCGCTGAAAGTAAGCACGATCGAATCAGTCGTCGCTAGCACACCGGTTGCGTTGTCCGCTGGAACGCTGGAGTTGAGCGTTGGCACTGCGGTGTCGACCGCGATCGTTGGCGTTGTGCCTGCCGCGCC
>TARA_B110000503_G_scaffold83460_1_pt1 | contig 75942 bp, 72 predicted proteins | sample TARA_B110000503 | Tara Oceans TARA_B110000503 (sample SAMEA4397472) | marine metagenome | biome: Polar Biome; feature: [SRF] surface water layer (ENVO:00010504); material: water (ENVO:00002006), including particulate matter (ENVO:01000060) such as... | depth 5 m | reverse complement strand
TCTGGCGTGACCCGGTCTGGCGTGACCCGGTCTGGCGTGACCCGGTCGCAAAGTTTTGTCATACTGCTGTGCTTTAAAAGGATACAATAATGAATCCCGTAATTCAGGATGCAATGATTATGAAAATTCGTACGCTTTCCATCTTGGCCACGACGCTGGCAGCGACGCTTGCAGGCTGCGCCAGCACCGATCCGATGACCGGCTCTAAACGCAATGAAGTCATTTCAGTGCAGTACGGCAGGGTTGAGAATATCCAGAAGGTAGATATGTCGCCAGCCTATGGCGCGGGCTCAGTGATTGGTGGTGCGCTGGGACTGCTGGCGACGATGGGGCATTCGGGCGCGTCGCAAGTTGGCGGCGCGGCGCTTGGTGCCGGACTGGGGGCCATTGTAGCGAAAGAGACTGCCGGCAGTGGTGAGAAATTTACCGTTCGCCTTGTGACCAACAATACCATTGATATCGTGACTGAAAATCAAGGCATCCAACTGGGTGACTGTGTCTCGGTCGAGCAAGGACAGCACGCGAATATCCGACGCGTTTCCTCTGTGATGTGTACCACCCCGCCATCAGATCCAGCTTATGCATCGATGGACGCAGCGAACGTGCAGGAATCTCAGGAGTGCCAGAAGGTGAAGCGTGAGCTGTTGAATGCCACCACCGAGCAAGCGACCAATATCGCCTACAAGAAGATGCGCGCTTTTTGCGAGAGCTAGTCGAGCGTTGGTGACACCTTTGGTCACGCCCATTTCATCGTCGAATGATGGAATGGATTCCGCCTCTGAATCCTTTGTGTGCCCGAGCGCTTGACAACCTCTATGGAAAAAATCGCCCACGCTATTGTCAATCCGATAAAGTCCCTCAATCTACTTTCCAGGGTTGATATAGAGGGACTGACAAGTAGTGGAGGCTATCCCGCTGGTGCTGGCGGGGCCGGAATCCTGCCGTCATTATTTTCAGGAGTTGGAGCGTTTTCTGATGGACTGCTTGGGCGATGGAGTGAGGAATCGCTACCGCATTATCGTCGGCGCTCCAGACGAGGTTGGCCGGATGGTCAGAGCGGCCACGGACGGCGTGCATGCGCTTCGCCGCAGTGCCGGGCAGGCTTACTATTTCAATTGGGAGTTGCAAATCCCGGTGGATCTACAGGAGTCATTTATTCCCACGCACGAGGCGATGGCGGCACTGGATCTGGATATTAATTTGCCAAAACACAAGCTCGCCAGTAACCTGCGCTGTGTTTTCTCCGGCCTGGTCTCAGGCAATATAAAGTCTTTCGGAATTGAGCAGGTACGGTTGCATGGACCCTACAAACTGTCGGGCGATGGCAAGTTTCTGGCCAGTATGGACAGACTATTGCAGATGTTGATACGAGAAAAACGGATGAAGCTGGTGGCCGTGGCAGAAGACTATCAGCCCTGCTATCAGCTAGCGGACTGACGGGTACCGCTCTGGCGACACAGGTATTTCCAGAGCCCAATCAGGGAAGCGGCTATCCAGAATATCTCAATGACAAAGCTCGCTAGGTTGAAATGGAAATACAGGCTTATCAGCAACAGGACAGCGCCCAGCAAGTTCATCAGATTGTAAGTCAACCCCCTGGGGTCGGCGCGTTCCAGTTGCAGCAGGTAGTAGGCTCCCACCACCAGCAGCGTACCCAGCATGCCGATGGTATCTATAATCCATGGGTTCATATGATTGCTCCTGCGCGTGCCGACTGATGACGTTGGAGGCTACCACAGATGAATCCGTGCCTGTAACGATAGCCGTGAGTGTCACGGGTTTGTGTATTCGTAATTCGAATGGGTGTTGCGCACTTGCAGGATGACCTTGAACGATACGATGTCGTTATTCTCGGCGGCGGTGCGGCCGGATTGTTCTGTGCATCGGTCGCCGGAGCGCGCGGCCGTCGCGTGCTGGTGCTGGAGAAAGCCAACAAGGTGGGTAAGAAAATACTCATGTCGGGTGGCGGGCGCTGCAACTTCACCAATTACCTTGTCACCGCCGACAACTTTATTTCCGCTAACCCCCATTTCAGTAAATCGGCATTAAGCCGCTACACCCAGTGGGATTTTATAGCGCTGGTGGAGCGCTATGGCATACCGTATGAAGAGCGTAAGCACGGTCAGTTGTTCTGCAAAGACTCCGCCGCAGACATCCTCGCGATGCTGCTGGATGAATGTAAAAAAGCCAGTGTTACGATTGTCACGCGCTGCGAGGTGCTTAGCGTTGCGTCTGTCGCCACTACTGAGAGTGCGGCCAGCCCCGGCAAACCCGATGTGCGGTATGTTGTCGAGTACGCGCAGGGTGCGGCAGGTAACGGTACGCCAACTCGCGCGACTTGCCAGTCGCTGGTGGTGGCTACAGGCGCGCTCTCCATTCCCACGCTTGGCGGCAGCGGCCTGGGTTATGAGCTTGCCACACAATTTCGCCTGCCACTCACAGAGCGGCGCGCAGGACTGGTGCCCTTCATGTTCAGCGACGCGATGAAATCCCTGTGTGAACGTCTGTCCGGTGTGGCCCTGGAAGTCGAAGTCAGCTGCAAGGGACAGGCCTTTATTGAGAACCTGTTGTTTACTCATCGCGGTATTAGCGGCCCGGTAATGCTGCAGATTTCGAATTACTGGTATCCCGGTGACACGCTCGTGGTGAATTTATTGCCCGCGATGGATTGCGCCCAGTGGTTACTGGACAGCAAGCGCACTCAGGGCAATATTCTGTTACGCACCTTACTGCATCAACAACTGCCCAAAGCCGTAGTGGCTGAACTTCAAGCGCTGTGGTGGTTGCACGATGCCGAACGCAAGCTCGCTGACTTCAGCGACCAGCGACTGCGCGAGCTGGCGAATCTTCTTGGTGACTGGAGGCTCAAGCCTTCGGCCACAGAAGGTTACCGCACTGCAGAAGTGACTTTGGGCGGCGTGGATACCGCTGCAATCAGCTCAAAGACGATGGCGTCCAGCACTTCCCCGGGCCTACATTTCATTGGCGAGGTCCTGGATGTGAGCGGACATCTGGGTGGGCACAACTTTCAGTGGGCCTGGTCCTCGGCGTTCAGTGCAGGGCAGGTTGTATAGTGTGTCGATGAATAGTTCGATTGAATATATTTATTATAATAAAAGATATAAAGCGTTTCCCCTATGGTGGTGTTTTAGATATTTTGTGCGGCTTGGCCTATGCAAGTGGGCGGCCACCAGTGGTTGTCTGGCTGATGCAGCTTGTCCTGTGTCCCGTTTCCTCAGCGGTGGTATGATGCGAGTCAACGCTGATTGCGCCAATACTTTAAGCACCACAATTTGCTGATCTATCAGGAGAAAACTATGTCCAATGAAGGTTACCACGAGCCAATTGATGAACTCAGTGACGAGACGCGAGACATGCATCGAGCTATCGTATCGCTAATGGAAGAGTTAGAGGCCGTTGACTGGTATAACCAACGCGTTGATGCGTGTAAGGACAGTGAGTTGAAAGCAATACTTGCTCATAACCGGGATGAAGAAAAAGAACATGCGGCAATGGTGCTGGAATGGATAAGAAGAAAAGATCCCAAGCTGGACAGCGAGTTAAAAGACTATCTCTTTACCGATAAACCCATCGCGCACAAGTAGTTAGACGCGGCGACTTGGGTGCAGAGGACAGTTTGGTTTTCGCGGCAATAGCCATTCGACAATATAGAGAGGCCGATGCCCGGGCGTTCCGCGCAGCGATGCTCGAGTCTGTCGAGCATCTTTCCCCGTGGATGTCTTGGTGCACGTCCGAATATAGTTTTGGCGATGCTCTATAGAGCACTTACAGCGAATTACAGGCACCGTTTCAACCATGCTGCGACTGAATGAAATCAAACTGCCGCTCGAGCACACGAACGATGCACTCGCCGCGGCGGTGGTGGAGCGCCTGGGAATCGATGCCAGTGATGTATTGGGATTCAGTGTCTTCAAGCGCAGTTACGACGCCCGCCATAAATCGCGAATTCTGCTGATTTATCAATTAGATGTGGATGTATCAGAGGGTCTGGAGCCACAGCTCCTGGACAAATTTGCGCAGAGCTCGCAGGTCGGACCCAGCCCCGACACCAGTTATCATTTTGTTGCCCAGGCCGCTGCGGAGTTCCCCGGGCCCGGGCAGCAGCGCCCGATAGTTATCGGCTTTGGCCCCTGTGGCATTCTGGCGGCGTTGTTGCTGGCGCAAATGGGGCTAAAACCGCTGGTGCTGGAGCGCGGACAGGCGGTGCGGCAGCGCACACAGGATACCTGGGGCCTGTGGCGCAAACGCCAGTTGAATACCGAGTCAAACGTGCAATATGGCGAGGGCGGTGCGGGCACGTTCTCGGACGGCAAGCTTTACAGCCAGGTCAAGGATAGGCGACATCTGGGGCGCAAGGTGCTGAACGAGTTTGTCGCGGCCGGTGCGCCGGAAGAAATTCTCTGCGTGAGCAAGCCGCATATCGGCACCTTCAAGCTGGTGACGATGGTGGAGAAATTGCGCGCCGAGATTATCCGGCTTGGTGGTGAGATACGTTTTGGGCAAAAGGTTGAGTCCCTACTGCGAGATGACGACGGTGAAGGTGCCGGGCAGGTCAGTGGTGTTGTCACCAGCGACGGAGAAACCATTCTGAGTCAGCATATCGTGCTGGCGATCGGTCACAGTGCCCGCGATACTTTCCAGGTGTTGTTGGATGCGGGCGTTTACATCGAACCCAAACCTTTCTCTATAGGCTTTCGTATAGAGCACCCGCAGTCAGTGATAGACAGGGCGCGCTTTGGTGAGAGCGCCGGCCACCCGGAACTTGGCGCAGCCGATTACAAACTGGTGCACCACTGTAAGAGTGGCCGCAGTGTCTACAGTTTTTGCATGTGCCCGGGCGGTACCGTGGTGGCGGCGACCTCGGAAGCGGGGCGAGTGGTCACCAACGGCATGTCACAGTATTCACGCAACGAGCGCAATGCCAACTCCGCCATCGTCGTTGGTATTAACCCTGATGAAGACTATCCGGGGCACGCACTGGCCGGCATCGATCTGCAGCGAGAGCTGGAAGCGCTGGCCTACCGCATGGGGGGCGAGAATTACAACGCACCAGCGCAGCTGGTTGGTGATTTTCTCAAGGGCCAGCGCTCAACCGCGCTGGGCGCCGTAGTGCCGTCCTACCAACCCGGCATTACGCTTACCGATTTATCCCACGCTCTGCCGGATTATGCTATTGCTGCGCTGCGCGAAGCGCTGCCGGCGTTCGACAAGCAGATCAAGGGCTTTGCGATGGCGGATGCTGTACTCACCGGTATTGAAACTCGCAGCTCGTCGCCGATCTGTATTCGCCGCGATGCGCAATTCCAAAGTGTGAACACGCGCGGCTTGTACCCCGCTGGGGAAGGAGCGGGCTATGCCGGCGGCATATTGTCGGCCGCAATCGACGGGATTAAGGTCGCTGAGGCGTTGGCACTGAAACTACTTGGAAAGTCGGCTGGCTGAACTCAGTCCCGCTTATCACTGCCACCCGCGGCCAGTATGGCCCGCACCCGTCGCTTTGAGTCTTCGCGCGCTTGCGGCGACCAGACCCGCGCCACTGTGCGCATAATCACGCGAACATCCCGCATCAGATGCCAGTGCTGCAGGTAGTCCAGTTTTACTCTGGCCTTGGCGGGAAGCATCAGCTGATAATATTCCTCCTCGCCATGATGCCTCGCGCCCGTTATCGCTTACTGCGTTGTGACAGCGGTGTCCGCCGTGTGGTTCCTGCGATCAGGCAGATACCGCCAGTGCCTGAATGGTCACTGGTTGCAGTTTCGCAGCGTGCTCCGCCTTGCTACTGGTTCGCTCGGCGTGAATCCAGACGCCGCCGTCAGGGTCTTTAATGATGTCGCCCACGCCGCCGGGAATATGGATACCAACCTCGGTGGGTTGGTCGGCAAACAGCGCGTCTGCGGGAATTTCCATGCTCTCCAGTGTATCGATGACCATATTCGCATCGAACCCAAACTGGGCGACCACCTCCCGCGTCGCACCGACGTGTGGCGCAAATGCCTGATCGAGCTCCAGTAACTGCAATACGCGGTGCTTCAAGCCAGCCGCATCCAGTTGATTGTCCATGTGATCATCAATCCACTGCAATGCCACCTGCTTCACGCAGCCATACGTGCGTTCCGGGTAGGTGAAGGACGTGATAAACAACTCCTCGCGAAACTCGTATACGCCCATTTTTTCAGCGGCATTGAGACCGGGGATTTCTTCACTGAATTCACGGCAAAGGGCGCAAAGAATAGCGCGCATCATGCCGGCAACCGGTACGGTCTCGCTGAGCGCGAGATAGCGCAGCGTCAGCGGCATCATGTAGCCGCGACTCATCAACAAATGCGCGGTGATGAGGAAATAGCCCTCCAGCCCCTCTTCGATCGGGAAACTCATGCAGCCCACCACGTACTCACCCTTGGCCTTGCCGTAGCCGGCAACGGGCAGGGTTTCTATCTTATACTCCTCGCGCTTGTCGTAAAATTCTGTGCCGGGCAGCAAGGTGTAGCCGAAGATATTAATTGTGGGGAACACTGCGAACAGCCGATCGAGGTTGGTTTCAAAGCTGGTGAGGTTGTCGCCTACCAGCCCCCAGATCAATTCGCAGGCGATAGGTACCCTGGCCTTGGCCATCGCGCGGGCAATGGGTTCATACTTATTGGCGTCCATATTGGTACGATGACACAATTCCAGCGCCAGCGGAGTCAGGGTTTGCAGGGCGAGATGGTAGTGTGGCAGCAAGTTGTTTTCATGCAGCAACAACACGATTTCCTGCGAGCGCGCCCCGTGTTTCTTGGACCAAGAGGTGGCAAACGTATTGGGCAAGCCGGTGCGCTGCTTGATTTCGCACAACACTTTCGCCTTCTCGACATCCTCTTTCAGGGCGCCAAAGTTAGAGTCTGTCAGCCAGATATTTTTGATACCTGCGTCGACGATGAAATTCCAGTCGTGGCGGATCCGTTCCACGGAAAAAGACAGCATCTTGGTGCCGATTGCGCCTGTACCCCACTCGCAGAAGGCGCACTTGTAAGGGCAGCCCCGGCTGGTCTCGTAGGCGATACAATCGTAGGGCTTGCCCTCACTGTCCAGCAGGCTGATGACATTCAGCGGCGACGGCAGCAGATTGAGGTTGCGAAAGCGTGGGCGTTCCGGGGTAGTGACGAGCTCGCCATCCTGTAAAAAGGCGAGGCCAGCTACCTCATGCCATTCCTGTGGTCCCGCGGCATCCAGAAAATCGGTGAAGGTGGCTTCGCCTTCGCCCAATACGACGATATCCACCGCTTCGGAAAACAGGTAATCGCCGGCCTTTTGTACATGAGGCCCGCCGACCACGATGAGTAGCTTTGGACACAGGTCTTTGACCTGCCGCATCAATTCGAGGAATTCAGCCGCATTCCAGGTGTAGACTGAAAAGCCCATGACGGGCAGCAAGCCCTCTGCAATGGCCGCCTGGGCGCGGGGTAATTCGTCCTGTTGCCACTGTGCCAGCCACTGCGGAATCTTCTCTGGGTGATTGACGAAATGCACCAACTGGATATCGACATCTGCAGGGTTCTTTCCCAGTTCCTGATAGTACGCTTTCAGGCCGCCCGTGGTCATGGGCGCGGCGGGGAATGTGTCGGAATCCAGAGATAAAAGCCAGATGGGACGCTGCATATTATGTTGTCCAAGATAGCTAAAAGCTGCATTATCCTTAACAACGTGACCAATGTCAGTGAATTTTTATTTAACTACCTGGAAGCAGGCGTATTGCTTGGGGGATTCTGTCAGACAAACAGCGCCCTGCAGGGCGCTAGAGGTAGATTTTGGCCTTTTTAAACCCTATATCCTTTAGCATTAAAACAATGTGTTCCAAATCCGGAGATGAGAGCACCGTATTGTTTTCATACGCGAGCATGAAGGACTTGCCATCGTTTTTGTAGAGTATGGCAATGTACTCTTGGACATTGCTCGGGTTCTTCCTGATTTCCACCAAATTGAACCCGTTGTTCATTTGCTTTTTTTTCGCTTCTGAAATTCTCATACAGGCTTTTCTGACTTAGTTGAACTGATGGATTGCTTCATCCAGGGTTGAGTAAAATACACTTACCCCTTTTCGGGGAGCGACCTCTGCGCGAGCAAGCGTTTTTAGCGGTTGAAACTGCAGATCTGTAATAGAGACCTGCTTGCCTTGTGCGGCGCAATAGTCGATCAATTTATTCATAGCCGCAACACCTCCGGCATCAAGCAGGGTGACGCCATCCATATAAAGAATAACACCATCGCGTGCGGTCATTTTTGCGGCGATCTCGCCGAACACGCGATCCGCCGCGGCAAAAAATAGTGGGCCATTAATCTTCAGAACGGCCCAGCGGTCCGGGATATCGGCGTCGATAAGTTTCTTGTTGTTGGTAATGTCCGTGATCTTTGTCATGGCTGCCATTTCGCTGACAAAGAGGATGCAGGCCAACAGCACACCGACCGTAATGGCTATGACCATGTCAAAAAAGACCGTCAATGATAGGCAGGTCGCCAACACAATAATGTCCCGCACTGGTGCTCGCTTTACCAGGTGCAGCGATTTGGGTGCTTCGCTCATATTCCAGGCGACCACAATCAACAGTGCCGCCATTGCGGGCATCGGTAGGTAGGCCAGTATGGGGGCGAAGGACGCCAGCGCAAGCAGCACCACCAGTGAGTGGATCATGGCAGCCACGGGTGATTGCGCACCCGCTTTCAGATTCGCTGCCGATCTTGCTATCGCTGCCGTAGCGGTGATGCCGCCAAAGAACGGCGCGATGATGTTGCCCAGCCCCTGTCCCAGTAGTTCACTGTTTGCACTGTGACGTTTGCCGCTCATCCCATCCAGCACCACAGCGCACAGCAGCGATTCTATGGCACCCAGAATGGCGATGGCAAACGCGGAGGGGAGTAATACGGTAATCGTTGACCAGCTGATCTGGCTCGATGGATCGCTGGGCCCAGGTTGTAACCAGGGCCATATAAATTCTGGTAAATACGGCGGAATACCCGCGCCGCGCGTGCCGTCTGATAACAGATAGCTGAAACGGCTGCCAATGGTATCAACGTCGTACCCGCTATGCGCTAGCGCGATACCCAGCAGACTGGCAATGATGACCGCGGGTAGATGTTGGGGGATTGGTGTCTTAAGTTTTGGCCAGTACACCATAATCGCCAGCGTCACGATTGCCACCAGCAGACTGGTAGCATCGAACTGGTCGATGGATTTGGCCAGTATCCAGATTTTGTCGACATACTGCTCTGGTATTTCTGCAATCTGCAGGCCGAAAAAATCTTTCAGTTGCAATGTGACGAGGACGATCGCGATGCCGCCCGTGAATCCGAGTGTCACCGATTGTGGAATGTACTCAATGAAGCGGCCCAGACGGGCATACGCCATGGCGATGAGTATTACGCCGCCCATTACGGTTGCCAGGAGCAGGCCCGCCAGGCCGTAAACATGCGCAATTGGATGCAGAATAACGACGAAAGCGGCTGTCGGTCCGGAAATGCTCAGTCGACTCCCGCCCGTCAGTGCGACTACGAAGCCGGCAATGATCGCCGTATACAAACCGTACTGTGGCGCGACGCCACTGGCAATCGCCAGCGCCATGGCCAGCGGGATAGCGATGATGCCGACACTGATGCCGGCCAGTACATCTCCTCGCAAGCGGCCCACGCTATAGGGCTCGTCCGAAAAACAGGCCTCTCGCAGAGCGTGACCTATACGCAGGGAAAAAAGATGAGCTCTATGTGCCATACATACCCGGGCTGCCGATAAAGGGTTATAATGCTAATAGAGATAGCATAATATGTTAATTACGTTAACACATAATGCAAGTTGTCCCTGAGATTCAGCAAGAGGAATTATTGGCGTGTCATCTAAGAAATTGATTTTGAACCTGGCAGGTTTTGGTATTCACGAGCCAGCAGCCGTCGTCCACAACCCCGCTTACGACCTGCTTTTTAAGGAAGAGGTCAGCCCGGAAAGAGTCGGCTCCCGCATTCTCCGCCTGTTTTGGAGCAGCATTTTTGAGCCTGCATCCCACGCAATATGCGCAAGTGCTTAATCGCCGTAGGCAAGCGGCCAATGCCAGTGCCTATCTCGTCAATACCGGATGGAACGGCTCGGGCCAGCGAATTTCGATCCGGGATACGCGTGCCATTATCGATGCGATTTTGAGCGGTGAACTGGATGAGAGTGAAATGACGCAGATTCCCCATTTCCATTTGGGAATTCCCAGTGCTCTGAGTAACGTCAATAGTGACATTCTGGATCCGCGTAATACCTACAAAGCTGCTTCGCAATGGGATGCCAAAGCCCAGAAGCTAGCGCAAATGTTTGTCGATAACTTTGCTCAATTTACGGATACGGAATCTGGGCAGGCGGGCGCCGTTAGCTTGTCTTGTAAAGACGGTTGGCGAGGTGAGAGTCATTATAATAAAATGTTAATTAGATGCTCCAAAATTCAGCACACCGCTGACCTTACATAAGAGCCCTGAACATGGAAAAACGTACCGCCCGATTGACGCTGCTGGTCGATCCCAGCAAAAAACTCGCATTCGAAAAATTATGTTTGCTGGAGGACGTCACACCTTCCCAGAAAATACGGCAGTTTATGCGCGACTATATCGAAGAAAAAATGGGGTCGGATTGGCGCAAGGAAGTGTTTGACGACGATACGGCAGGCTGAGCCCCCGCAACCGAGGCGCCGCGAGGGCGCTTCGCATAAGGCAGCGCTTACGACAGGCGCTCCTTGAAATCTTCGTAACCGAATTCACGCACGATCTCGAGTTCATCTGTTGTGGAATTCCACAGCGCGATGGCGGGTAATCGGGTGCCATTAAATGTGCTGGTTTTGACCATGGTGTAGTGTGCCATGTCACTGAACACAAGCCGCTGGCCAATCTGCAGTGGTTGCGCAAAGCTGTAATCGCCCATTACATCGCCCGCGAGGCAAGTCAGGCCGCCCAGTCGGTAGGTATGAGGTAGCTCGCCGGGCGCTGCACCACCAAGGATCTCGGCGCGGTAGGGCATTTCCAGTAGATCCGGCATATGGCAGGTGGCGGAGGTATCCAGGATGGCCTGATCCAGTATATTCCAACCCACATCCAACACTTCCGTCACCAGTACGCCGGTGCCGATGGCTACCGCCTCGCCGGGTTCGATGTACACCTGCACATCGTAACGGCTGGCGAAATCGCGCACACACGCGGCCAGTGCGTCAGTCTGATAATCAGGCTGTGTAATGTGATGTCCGCCGCCAAAGTTGATCCACTCCATCCGCCCCAGCAGGTGGCCAAATTTATCTTCCACAGCCTTCAGTGTTCGCTGCAGTGGCGGGAAATCTTGCTCGCACAGCGTATGGAAGTGCAGGCCGCTGATGTGCTCGAGCGCGTTTTCATCCAGATGCGACAACACAATGCCCAGCCGTGAGCCAGGTGCGCAGGGGTCGTAGATGGGAACCGTACCCTCGGAGTGCTCGGGGTTGATGCGCAGGCCAAATTTCAACCCGGTTCGGCGCTCGCGGGCCGCCAGCGCGAGTGGACGAAAACGCAGCCATTGCGCGCAGCTGTTAAACACCACGTGATCAGCGATTTCAAGAATCTCTCGTATGTCGCTCTCGGTGTAGGCGGCGCTGAACACGTGTACTTCGCCGCCGTAACACTCACGACCGAGCCGGGCTTCGTGCAGACCGCTGGCACAGGTGCCACTCAGGTAGTTGGACACCAGTGGTGCCAGTCGCCACATGGAGAAGGCTTTCAGTGCCGCCAGGACTTTGGCGCCGCTGGCTTCTGCTACCTGGTGGAGAATCTGCAGGTTGCGCTCGACGGCGACCTGGTCGACAACAAAGCAGGGCGTCGGCAAACGCGCCAGATCCAGCGCGTCAAAATCTGTGAATTGCATGCGTGCGGTCCTGTTGCGTCAGTCCTTGGCGATATCGAGGCGGAACCCGGGATTCAACTCAACCACTTTCCAGGGCAAGCCGTAGCGATTCATGTCCTCCATGAAGGGATCGGGGTCACACTGCTCAACGTTCCACACGCCGGGCTGGCGCCACTTCCCCTCGAGAATCATTTTGGCGCCGATCACCGCGGGCACACCAGTGGTATAGGAAATGGCTTGCGACTGCACTTCCTGGTAGCAGGTTTCGTGGTCACAGATATTGTAGAGATACATGACTTTTTCCCGGCCATCCTTGATACCGCGCACAATACAGCCGATGCAGGTTCTGCCCTTGGTGCGCGGCCCCAGCGTGGAAGGATCGGGCAGCAGTTGCGCGAGGAACTGGATAGGCACGATGGATTGCCCCTGGTACTCCACGGGCTCGATACCGGTCATACCCACATTTCCCAGTACTTCCAGATGCTTTAGATAGTTGTCGGAAAAGCTCATCCAGAACTGGGCTCGCCGCAGGCTGGGGAAGTGTTTACTGAGCGACTCCAACTCCTCGTGGTACATACGGTAGATGTTAAAAGTGCCGACATCCTCGGGACAGGTGTAGTGTGCCTTCATAGACATCGCCGGCGTGGTGATGAACTCGCCGTTCTCCCAGTGCCGGCAGTCAGCGGTGACTTCGCGGATATTGATTTCAGGGTTGAAGTTGGTGGCGAAGGGGTAGCCATGATCACCGCCGTTGACATCGATGATATCCAGCTCGTGGATGTCATCGAAGTAGTGCTTGGCGAGATAAGCAGTGAACATGTTAGTGGCGCCGGGATCAAATCCGCTACCCAAAATCGCCGTCAAGCTCGCATCGAGAAACCGTTGCTGGTACGCCCATTGCCAGTGGTATTCGAACTTTGCCGTGTTCTGGGGTTCGTAGTTGGCTGTATCAAGATAGTGAACACCTGCTGCCAGGCAGGCGTCCATGATCGTCAGGTCCTGGTACGGTAGCGCCACGTTGATAACCAGCTCTGGCTGTTCTTTTTGCAGCAGGCTCACCAGTTCAGGCACGTTGTCTGCATCTACCTGTGCGGTGCGGACGGGGCGGCTCAGTTGGTCGGCAATCGCCTTGCACCTGGATTCCGTGCGACTGGCCAGCACGATCTCGGTAAACACATCGGTTAACTGCGCGCACTTGTGTGCCACCACACCACCAACGCCGCCTGCGCCAATAATCATCACCTTAGACATGGACTCTTCCTCCTTTGGGTGTCCGGGTTTGTTGTGACTCCATTACTCATGCTCAAAATATGTGTATCCGTGCAGACTTTCCTTGAACGCCTGCAGAATTGCCTGACGTTGTGGAATACTGATTTTACCGCTGCGTACGGCTTCTTCCGCGATCAGTCGAAACTGCTCCTGCATCTTCTTGGGCTCGTACTCCACGTATTTAAGGACATCGAAGATGCTATCGCCGTGAAACTCACACACGAATTCAAAGGTACCATCGGGGTTTATTGCCACGTTCACCACGTTGGTATCACCGAACAGATTATGCAAGTCGCCGAGAGTTTCCTGATAGGCACCCACCAGAAAAACCCCAAGATAATAGTCTTCATCGGGTTTCAGTGGGTGCAGGTTGAGCGTGCGACTGATTCCCTCAGGGGTAGAAAAGTGATCGATCTTGCCGTCGCAGTCACAGGTCAGGTCCGCCAATACTGCTGAGCGGGTAGGCTCCTCGGTCAGTCGGTGAATGGGCATGATCGGGAACACTTGATCTATCGCCCACATATCCGGTAGCGACTGGAATAGGCTGAAGTTGCCGTAGTAGATATCGGACAGTAGCTCGGTGAGGTTCTCCAGTTCCGGCGGCACTCTACTCAAGTGGGGTAGTATTGCGGCGATACGCTGCATTATCGCCAGGTAGAAGTTTTCACCCAGCGCGCGTTCGCGCAGCGTGGCCTGACCGTGGTGGAATTCTTCTCGCAGTTCATCGCGATAGAAAAGGGCGTCGTTGTAGCATTCCTGGAAATTTTTCTCGCTGACAGTATTGAGTACAGATTGCAGGTTGTTCAGATTTTCACTGCAGTCCTCGGGCAGTGACTCGGGCAGGACCCCGGGATTGCTGTCGCGCACGTCGAGGATGTTGAACAGCAGCATGGACGAATAGGCGACCGTGGCGCGGCCCGATTCGGTGATAATTACCGGGTGAGATATCTCGAGAGGGTCCAGGGTTTCACTGATACTCTCGACGATATTGGTGCAGTACTCGTGTAACTGGTAGTTCATGCTGTGGGTGCTGTTGGTGCGGGCGCCCTCGTAATCCACCGCCAAGCCGCCGCCGAGGTCGAGATAACCCATCGGAGCGCCTTCCTGCACGAGGCCGGCGTAAAAACGGCAGGCATCCAGTACCCCGCTGCGCACGTTGCGGATGTTGGGGATTTGCGAACCCAGGTGGCAGTGCAGTAGTTGCAGGCAGTGCAGCATACCCGCTGCGCGCAATTCATCTACAATAGTGATCAGCGCATCGGTAGCGAGCCCGAAGATAGAGCGGTCGCCGCTATCCTGGCTCCAGTAACCGTCAACCACAACGCTATTCTTGATGCGGACACCGACCAGCGGCTCCACATTCAGTGCGCGGCTGCGCTCGATAAGCAGTGGTAATTCGTTCAGCGATTCCAGTACGAAGAAGCAAGAAATGCCCATCTGGCGGGCGTAGAGGCCCAGATCGATAAACTCTGCATCCTTATACCCATTGCAGATGATCAGGCTGTCGTGGTCACGCAGCTGCGATAGTGCAATGATCAGTTCGGCCTTGCTGCCCGCCTCCAGGCCGTGGTGGTAACGGCGGCCGTAGTCGGCGATCTCCTCTATTACGTGGCACTGCTGGTTGACTTTGATCGGAAAGACACCGCGGTAATTGTTCTTGTAGCCACCTTGTTCGATGGCCTGCGCAAAGGACTCGTTGAGTACCTTAATGCGTTGGTCCAGCAGGTTGCGGATGCGCAGCACCGCCGGCATGTGCAATCCCCGCGCCCGCATGCCCAACACGATATCCATGATGGACACTACGACCTGGTGATCACCAAAATCGACGTTGATCTGCGCTTCGCCCTGCGCGGAGAGGTTAAAGTACCCAGCACCCCAGGCATTGATACCATAAAGCTCGGCGCTTTTTTCGCTGCTCCAGCCCCCCTGGGGATCGGCTGTAATTGGGTTGTCGGTGAACTGTTTCGGCATGATGTGCGACGTCCTATGCAATGTCTTAGCTGGCAGCGGCGCTCACACTGCCTGGTCAATACGCCAGTGGCGTCTTTGGGATGGCGTTACGCACAGTAAAACGTTATATGAGAAAGATGACAAATCTGAATTTTGCTGGCAGCAATACGTTTATTTGCCCAGCCGAATCGGAAAAGGTGCCATGTTTGATCGGCTGAGCCGCGATTTTATGCTCGCTTGAGGAGAACGCAAGGACTTTTTGGCACAGGCACCGGGACACGGTCGTTACCAGCCGGTAATAAATACGCTTGTGAACGGGATTGACGCGAGCGTAGTATGGGGTGGTCACTATCAATCGCTTCAGGAGACTAAGAAATGCGTAAGACTACCCTGATATTGTTGACGGCTCTTACTGCATTCCCGGTATTCGCACAACCGAAAGATTGTGACGAGCTCAAGGTCGAAATCGACGCCAAAATCTCTGCGAATGGCGCGGCTGGTGTCACCACGACGATTGTCGCCCGGGACGCGGCCGAGGACGGTAAAGTTGTCGGTACTTGCGACAAGGGCAGCCGTAAGATTGTCTACAAGCGCGGTTAATTCGGGGGTGGCGAAAGCCACCATTAAGTAACCTCGGCTTGACGAGTTCTCTATTTTTGGAGGCTGAGGGTTGCAGCTTCAGAGAATTCTGCTATAAGTCACCCAACTAATTGATATTAAAAGGGTGTGGGCATGGTCAGGTTAATTCTTTTACTGGCGTTGCTGCTCCCCGGTCTCAGCTCGCAGGCCTCCAATTTCCCTCGCCCAACCGCACTGGAACCTGCTATCCAGTTCTGGCTTAAAGTGTATACCCAGGTGTCGACTAACCAGGGTTACGTCCACGATGATGAAACATTGTCGGTTATCTATGAGGTGGTCGATTTACCCATCTCCGCCAACAGGGACGTCAGGAATCAAAAAATTGATGTTGCCATCCAGCGCGTACGCAGTGCACTGAACAGTCTTGGCCGGGGCAGGCGCAGCGGACTCAATACCACCGAGATTGCAGTGCTGGCTTCCTGGCCGGTGGGAACCACGTCGCAGACCTTTGCTCAGGCGGCACAGCATGTACGTTTCCAGACGGGTCAGTCAGATCGTTTCAAAGAGGGGCTCGTTCGCTCCGGACAATGGAAACCACATATTCGCGCCGTGCTGGCGAAATACGGCTTGCCGTCAGAGCTGGAGGTGCTTCCGCACGTGGAATCCTCTTTCAATCCGTTCGCTTACTCCAAAGTGGCCGCTGCGGGCATGTGGCAGTTCATGCCAGCTACCGGCCGGGAGTACATGCGGGTTGATCAGGTTATAGACGAGCGCATGGACCCGTTCATTGCGACCGATGGCGCGGCAAGATTGCTCAAGACCAACTTCAAGGTGACCGGCACCTGGCCGTTGGCACTGACCGGATACAATCACGGTGCAGGCGGCATGGCGCGCGCGGCAAAGGCCCTGGGCACCAAGGATATTGACGAAATCGTACGCAACTATAAAGGTAAAGCGTTCGGATTTGCCTCGCGTAATTTTTACGCCTCGTTTCTGGCAGTACTGGAAATAGACCGCAATCCGGGACGTTATTTCGGGCGGGTACAATTAGATGGACCCACGATGTACGACGTTGTTATCGTGCAGGAGTACGTATCCGCCCAGGCACTGGCCCGTGAAGCGGGCATCAGCATCGATGAACTCAAATTGCACAACCCCGCCCTGTTGGCGCCGGTATGGCAGGGTGAAAAATATATCCCGCGGGGCTACTCGATTCGCGTGCCCTCCGCGAAACTGGGCCGACCTCTGGCCAATACAGTGGCCTCCCTGTCGGGCGATGCGCGTTTGAGTCAACAGAAGCCCGACCGTATGCACAAAATTGTGCAGGGTGATTCCCTGTCGACAATTGCCCAGCGTTACGGTGTTTCTCTGTCGAGCCTGATGACCGTGAATGGCCTGCACAATCACTCTATCCAGGCCGGTAAAACACTGATTCTACCAGGCAATTTCGGGCGGGAGTCTTTGTCCGCGGCACAAGTCGCGACCACGCGGGCTCGCCTGTCTGGCCAGCCTCAGGAGTATGTCATCCGCAACGGCGATTCGCTGTGGAGTATCGCACGGCGTTTCAAGGTCTCCACGCAACAACTGGTGGCGTGGAATGATATTTCCTCGAAGAAGCCCATTCAGCCCGGCCAGAAACTCAGAATTTCCAGCGCGGGTTAACGCAGCCTGACACACCACCCCATACCGGTACCAGTCGGTCAGGGGTAGTGCAGTTCAGATACTTGCGGCTTCAGCCTTGACACGCTCACGCAGTTGGGCCGCCCGAATGATCTTGTGCAACATTTCGGCGTACGTCCAGCCAGCCAGTGCGGCCATCTTGTTCAAGTGTCCGTCCCAGCACCAACCGGGATTGGGGTTGACCTCCAGTAGCCGCGGTGTGCCATTGCTGTCCAGGCGCCAGTCGAAACGGGCGTAGTCGCGGCAGCTGAGTCGCTCGAACAACTTCTGGCAACTGGCGTGCAGGAACTGTTCCGTGGCGTTGTCCAGGTTTGCCGGTACGGAGCGAATGCAGGCATACGGTGATTCCGGGTCCCATTTGGCTTCGTAGCCGCAGATCCTGGGCAAACCTTCCGGTAAGTCTGAATAGTCTTCCTCGATAATCGGCAGAAACTCAAACTTCCCAGACGGGTTGCCAATAATGCCGACACTGATGTCTGCGCCGGTGAGGTACTGTTCAATCAGGACGGGCTGGTCATAGCCGAACTTCTGGCGCAGGGAGAGCAGCGCATTTTCCAGCTGCCTAACGTCTTCGCATACATTGTCGGCGGTAATACCAAAACTGGAATCGCCCATATTGGGCTTGATAATCACCGGAAACTGGATGGCCACCTCGATGAAAGTGGTATCGTCGGGGTTGACCATATAGGCCTCTGCCACGGGAATACCCATCTCGTTGGCCATGCCCCGCACCAGTGATTTGTCGTAGCAGTAGCTCAGGCACTGTGGGTTGCCGCCGGTGTATGGCACGTCCATGATTTCCAGCAGTGCCGGGACATGTAGCTCAAGCAGGGCGTCATTGTTGAAGCCTTCGTCGCAAATGTTCAGCGCCAGGTCGAAGTCCTTCTTCCAAGTGTAACAGTCCGTCATAAACTGGTCGTGGTTGTCGAAGTACGAGATGTCATAGCCCGGTAAAGTCGCCAGGGCTTTCTTCATTTCGTTGATCGTATGCAGGTCGTCGTCATCCCAGGTCGCGCCCGGTTTGATTTTGTCGCTCTTGCGCGGATCGCCCATCAGCACGGCAATGCGTGCAGACCTTTCGTCTTGTCTGGCGGGGGCCGGTTCGGCTACCTTGTGTACGTGCCCCAGCAGGATATTGCGTCTGGCCATCATGCCCAGGTCCTGATCACGCGTGGAACTGGTGTCCATAGTCTCGCAAATGGCGACACCTTCAAAACCGTTGTCCTCCAGCAAACCTTTCAGCTGCTCGCTGCTGTAAAGGCGTTCCGCATAGAACTGATCGGCCACTACACCCTTCTTCACGTGAGTGATGACCTCCCGTGAGACCAGACGCTGGTTGTCGCTGGAGATGGATCGCTCACGACAGACAAAATAGGTCTTGTCGATCCACTCCCAACTGCGCGCCTCGAATGTAGCGCGCATGTAATCGCCATCAGTGACATCGATGAGCAGTTTGCCATTGGGCTTCAATATACGAAAAATTTCACCCAGCACGAGCTGGTCGTCTTCCGCACTTTCAAAGTAGCCGAAGCTGTTGCCCAGGATAGTGACCACGTCAAACTGGTTCTTCTTATAGGGCAGCTTGCGCGCGTCGCCTTCCTTGAATGTGGCGCTAAGTCCTTCTTTCTTGGCTTGCGCGCGTGCCCGGCTGATCAGGTAATGCGAACGGTCGAACCCCTTCGCGCCCGCGTAACCGCGATGGGAAAACTCCATGACATGGCGACCCTGGCCGCAGCACAGGTCCAGCATGGCTACATCTTTATCCACGCCCAGCGTTTTCTCAAAAATGTCCACTTCTGCCTGCGTTATGGCGGCGTCATTGACCACGTCACCGTCGGTACGCAGGTAGTTGGCGTTAAAAATGTGTTTCCACCAGTCGGCCTTGACGTAGCTTTCCAGGTTCTCCACCGGGCCTAACACATCGGCCAGTTTGCTATTGCGAACGGTACGCTTGGTGGGTGGTTTAACCAGTTTGTTCATAGACATATTTTCCTTTTAAGCAAAAAGTAAATTTGTCTAACATGCGTTCTGACCGGCTGCCACTGCTAGCGGACACACCACGCTGATCTCGTAGTTAGATGTTCTGTGGCGACAAGTTTTTCATGCTCTTTTCGCCTCACGCCCACTCCCAGTTTGGGAATGTGAAGAAATCGCGATTTTTGGTGAAGCACCCCCGCTTGTAAAGTATAACTTTGAGTAAATATTCCTACTGTTTCGATTGGGAAAATCGCCCGGAGATGACAAAATAAGCGCCTATGAACGACGACGAACAGCGTGACTCCACCTATATCTCCAACAGCGAACTGCGCGGCAATGTCCGTGCGGTGCGGCCCAGGGATGCTGCCACCTTGCTCGTTGTGCGCCACGGTGGCAAAGAGCCGCGTGTATTGATGGGTAAGCGGGCCGCCAGCCATAAGTTTATGCCGAACAAGTTTGTGTTTCCCGGCGGCCGGGTGGATGCTGGCGACAACCGTATCATCCCACCTCATGACCTGCACCCCGAGGTGATGAAGCGTTTGCGCCGGGGGTGTTCGGAAACGAAGGCCCGTGCCCTGGCGCTCGCAGCTATCCGCGAGACCTATGAGGAGACCGGGCTGGTTCTTGGTGAACCCCACACGCCCACATTGCGATCCCGCTCTCCGCACTGGGCCAATTTTTTGCAGCACGACATCAATCCGCGGCTGGATGTGCTGCACTTTATCGCTCGTGCCATTACACCGCCGTACCGCAACCGACGCTTTGATGCGCGTTTTTTTATGATTGATGCCGAGCATATTCAAGGCGAGGTGTATGAGCGACCGCAGGGCTCGGGGGAGCTGCTCGACCTGCACTGGGTCGGGCTGTCTCGCGCGCAGCATATGGATCAGCTTCCACATATCACGCGCGCTGTGCTACAGGAGTTGGAGCGCCGTTTGCGCGAAGGTGCTGGGCCGGAGGTGTGTGGTCCTTTTGTCCATACGCGGTATGGCAAGTCGGTGATCGACTCAATTTAGGGCTGCTGCGGGGGGGCGATGAAGGGGGCCTTGACAGGCGACGACAGACCGACATACACCACCTTTGGTGAAATTCGCCACCTAGACATTGTCCAGACTGTCGGAGGCTGCGCCCACAGGCAGCGACGAGGTGCCACGATCGTATTCCGGCCCTGCGCAGTTTAGCCAAGGGTAAAGTACTCGCCTCTGGTGAGGAATATTCGGTCATACGTATCGGTTTGGGATACGTTGGTATCGATACCGATAAGGCTCTCGACCTATCGATACCTGACACCGTAGGTTAATTAGACTGTTGCCTTGTCTTTGTTTGCGCCCGTATAGAAATTGAAGCCGTCGACTATGATAAGGTCTTCGTTCCACAGTCGGTTTTTCGGACGTTTTGTAGCCAGGGAGAGTTTCCAGATGCGCCTTCGGTGATATCGTTTACCAGATAATCCCAGTTGTCGCCCAGTAGACGCAGGATAATGCGAAGCTCGTTCAGACCTGATTTGACTTTCTGCACTGCGATTAAATCGAAACGGGCCAGGATTTTGGCAACGCTTGCTCCGTGGCAGAAATTCACCCTGATTGCGATCGTTATCGTCGCCCTGGTCGGTCTTTCCTATACGATAATTCGACCAGCAAGTGGTGAAATCCTGGACGGCGAAGACAACGACTTTTTCACGTTTAATTACAGTGGCAATGCCTGGGACCTGATCGCGATAGTACTGCAGAATAAATCAACCACACTGCGGCCATGGATCAATGTGTATGACGCCGACAAGTCGCAAACAAGCAGTAAGTACGACAATATCCCGGGGGCAAATGTTAATCAGGTGATTGCCGCCGCCCCGCAAACCACTTATTACGTAAAGATATTGCCCTATGATATCAAAGGCAAGCACACACTTTCGATTGAGCCGAACCAGACCTGGGACGAATTCGCGCCCAACGAGGATGCCTTTAGTGCAGTTGATATAGGCGGCAATAAGCGCGTTGTTGCCAATATCATGGGCAGCCAGAACAATGACTGGTGCCAGCTAAACGCGGGTGCTGTGGATACCATCAGCGTGAGGCTGAAAAATCGCTCGACGACTCTGCGGCCATGGTTAGAAGTCTATAACCGCAACAAGTTCGAAATACTGAGCCAGTATGACAATACACCTGGTTCAGATCTGGAAGTGTCCTTCAAAGTCGTTGCTGGCGAGAGTTATTTTATCCAGGTGCGGCCTTTGTCTGCTGCGGAACAACACTTGCTTTGAGCTTACTGCCCGGCGGTTGCGTTACCCGGCGGAAACGACGGAAAAATAGCCGTGGCCGCTGCGTTATATTTACCCTGATCTTCGCTGTGTTTCCCTTTCATGCGCGATTGCATCACGCTGCGCCACACGGATTTTTTAAGTGTGGGGTCAATCATGTCAACAATGAAGGTACCTTCCGTGTAGTTGCTGACGGTGATCTCAGTTTGACTGAGGCAACTCCAGCAATTGTAGCCGGCGTATCGGTTGTAGCGACCGTAGTATCCGGCATAGCCCATGCCCATGCCGGGGGAATTCCAGATTTGTACACTGGTTTTGTTCTGCGTGAACAGGCTCCAGCTCACCAGCAGGTCAGCCTTGCTAGCATCTTCCACCATCTCAAAGCCTTTGTTTTTCAGAGCGAACGACAGGGCATCGTCGATGCGGTCGCGTTGCATATCGCTCAGTTGCAGGGGGTTGTCGCCGCTCACTTGGCCGGAGTCATCGTAGAAGGCGATTTTCTTCACAGTCGTGAAGTCGTAGTCCGCTTTGTAGTCGATGGTGGGTGTGGGCGGGCCGGTGACGCAGGCAGTAATGAGCGTGCTGAGAAACACTAGCATCAGCGCGCGCAGGACAATATGGGTCAGGTATTTCATCAAAATCTCCTTCAGCGATGGGAACCTGAGGTTCCCTGTATGGACTCAGTGTAGTCAATTTTAATTGAATGAGCACGACTCGTCTGTTCGATGTGATTGCTTACTGGATCTTGCAGTCTTGCTGAATGTGACGCAGTAAGCTGAGGTGGTTGTCGGGCGCGTGGGTTAGTGCCGCAACGTGCTGCGCTCTGGCTGTGATCCAACGACGATACAGCGGCGGCAGTGCGCCGCCTAACTGGGCCTCCAGTGCTGTGACAGGCGGGAGGATTTCCCTATAGTGCAGTTGCGATCGTCTGATGAGGGGTTGTATTACGTCGATGAAGTAGGCCGTTGCTATTGCCGTCCGGTTTACTGCCGCGGGATCAGTTGTGTACTCGTTACATAAAACCGCCTCAGCCATGCCTTGTTTCAGCATCAAATCAGCTGTCGCCAACCAGTCGATCTGGCGGGACCAGTCTTGCAAGTGCAAGCCGCCATCGCCGCCTGCAACGTCGCTCAGCAGCAGTTCAAAGTCCCGATTGTGTGCGTGGTAATTGCCGTTGAGCCAGCGCCGCGACCGGCTGTTGATGGCTGCGAGCGAGAACGAGAGTGCAGTCGAGCTGCTGCGCGGATAGTTGTCCGGTATCGGCGTGTTGAGCCAGAGGGCGTGATACTCGTCGCTGCCCAGGGTGGTGTTGAAAATAAGCATGTGCAGTTGCGCCGTTTTCTCCAGCCTGCCCGCCTCAAGGCTATCTGCCAATGCGTGCTTGTGGTTGTCGCGCAGACGGTAGATACAAGCTGGCGCCAGACGCAGATATTCCAGCTCCAGCAAAAGGCGTTGCGAGGGCTTGGCGAGCCGGCCGAGACTGGTTTGGCGCCTGCCGATATTAGCCTGTACGGCACAGCCGCTGAGTTGCAGGAAATCGAGTGTATCGATACTGCCGGTGGGAATGGCCCACTGCAACTGCTCGACGCTGGGCAGTGGTGGTACGGGTGTGGCCCGCACAGTGGGCCTGGTGACTGACAGGGCAAGCTCGAGCTGACTCAGGTACCGTTTGAAGGGCGAATCTGGCCCGCTGGACTGGCACGCTTGCAATACGGCCAGCGCCACACAGCACATGTACGGTGCAATTGCGCGAGCTGGGAGGCGGGCATTGAGCCGCTGTCGCATACACGGAAGCCCTCAATAGAATACTCCGTTATAGCGCAGCGGACGCCGGATTGCTGCATCATATCCAGCCGATTGTGAATGGCGCGAATCTGGGCGATCAGGTTTTGGACAGCTACAGGCTCAGGCCACGTGCGCCGTAGCGCGCTGATACCAGTCCTGCAGGTGTGTGCACTCCTCGGGTACCGTCTGTTTTATCCACGCCATAAAATCAATAGACACCAATAGGTCAATATCTGCGACGCTGAAGTGATCACCTGCCACCCATGGTGAGTTGGCCAGATGCGCATCCATTTCGGGTAGTATATGCCGTATTTGTAACAGACCGCGCTCCACCATTTCCCGGATTTGCGGAGTGTCTAGTGGGCCGGGCAGTGCGCGATTGACAAAGGACTTGCCCTGGTTGCGCAGTACACTGGCAACCGCCATCATCAGGCCGCAAAACAGTTTGTGACACCAGCTGATGACTACGGCCCGCTCTTGAGCGGTAGAGCCCATTAGAGGCGGCTGAGGGTGTTGCTCATCCAGATAGGCATAGATGCCAATCACTTCTGTAAGCAAGGTGCCGTCGTCCAGCGCCAGTGCGGGGACGCTGCAGGCCGAGTTTATCTGCCTGTAGGCGTCGGTCAGTTGCTCGGCTACCATCATGTCGATCTGCTGTGTGTCGACTTCGATACCTTTGAGTTTCAGGAACAGGGCGAGTCGCCGCGGGTTGGGTGCGGGGTCGTAAGTGTACAGTTTCATACGTTCTTCCAGGATAAAAGACGATTTATTGGCGCGGAGCACCAAAAAGGGCGGCAAGATGATCAACGCACAAGTGTGTCGTGTTTTTCTCCAACGGGCAATAGTTACAATCCCTACGTTTTCCCGTCACGCATAAGTGGCTATAATGCGCGCCTTACCAAAGAGAGGAATATATCGTGATTAATCGTGTCGCTTTCAGTTTTCTGGCCGTTCTGCTGGCCACCAGTGTATTTGCTGTGGATTTGACAGATGCCCAGCGCGCCGCCATCGAATATCGCATCATGCCGGTTGGGGAGTCCTGCATGGAAGGAGACGCCACCTGCGGTGTACCAGCTGTCGCTGCCGCTCCCAGTGGCCCGCGTTCGGGTGAGCAAGTTTACAACGCGGCCTGTATCGCCTGTCACAGCAGTGGCGCGGCCGGCGCCCCCAAGGTTGGCGATGTCAATGCTTGGGCGGAGCGCATTGCCAAGGGCAAGGAGGCGCTCTACGCCAGTGGTACCGGGGGTGTTCCGGGTACTGGTATGATGGCAAAAGGCGGTTGCATGAGCTGCACCGACGAGGAGATTCACGCATCGGTAGACTATATGGTGTCCAACAGCCAGTAGGCGCAGCACACTTTTAATACAGCGGTGACACACCCTGTTACTATCGGTTATGCCGATTCAAGCATGTGAATCGGGAGATTCAGTTGTGAAGAACCTCACTGCAGTGCTCATTCTGAAGGGCACATTGCTTACAGCGTGTTCCATGGAAGGATCCGCCCGCCCGCCCGATGCTAGAGGTGGTCGTTGATAGCGTTGATAACGTTGAGCGGGAGCCGTTTCAGCCTATTTGCCGCCATGTAGGCCGGTTGCAGGCCGAAAATGACGTGGCCATTCAAGCCCGTATGTATGACGGCGGTATCTTTTACTTTGGGCATCACGGTATTCGGCGGTATGCTCGCCGCGCTGTTGGTGGGGACGGTACTTTTATTCCCGGTTTCTACGCTTTTGTGCAATCCACACGGGAGCGGGTGAAGCGCAAGCTGGGAATGATGGGTCAGTAGCGCCGCTCAGGCAAACAGTCCCTTGAGCCCCGCTAGAGTTTCCTGGCCACGTTCGATGTTCGCTTCCTCGGTGCCCTGCCCACCGCCTTGCCACTGCAGGTCATCCTGCGGCAGCTCGGCAATAAACCGGCTCGGCTCACAGCGGATAGTCTCGCCAAACTGGCGTCGTTTCAGTGCCATGCTCATGGTCAGGGTTTTCTGCGCGCGGGTAATACCGACATAGGCCAGCCGTCGCTCTTCTTCGATATTGTTCTCTTCGACGCTCACGCGGTGCGGCAGCAGGTTTTCTTCCATACCGATAATGTATACGTGTGGAAACTCCAGCCCCTTGGATGCATGCAGTGTCATCAGTTGTACGCGATCTGGCCCTTTCTCCTCCTCATCCTGCTGTTCTAGCAGGTCGCGCAGCATCAGCCGCGCGATGGCCTCGTTCAGCCCCACTTTCTCGCTTGCCATCACGCGCTGTACGCCATCGATCAAGAAATTGACATTCCCCATGCGTCGCTCGGCCACCTCCCCATTGGAGCTGAGCTGCCCCAACCAGCCCTCGTAATCTATATCGCGGATCATCTGGCGTACGCCGGAGATGCCATTTTCGCCCTCGCAGTTGCGCCGCACACCGTCCATCCAGCGACGAAACTCCTGCAGGCGTTGCAAGCCTCTCTCTGAGACTGCGTCGGCATCGATGCGCCCACAGGCCAGGTTCAGGCTACAGTGGTTAGCGAGTGCGAAATTGCCCAGCGCTTCCAGCGTGGAGGTGCCCAGCTTGCGTCGCGGGACATTGGCAATGCGCAGAAAAGCGTTGTCGTCGTTCTCGTTGATGACCAGACGCAGGTAAGCCATGATGTCTTTCACCTCGTTGCGCGCAAAAAATGAGGTTCCGCCGCTGAGGTGATAGGGAACCTGCTGCGCTTGCAGGGACAGCTCTATAAGACGCGACTGGTGATTGCCGCGGTAGAGCACGGCATATTCGCCAAAGCGGGTGCGCTTGCGCAATCGGTGGTCGAGGATTTCCGCCACCACCTGGTCCGCTTCGTGTTGCTCGTCGGTACAGCGCAGGACGCGCAGTGGTTCGCCGTAGCCCAGTTCGCTCCAAAGTTGCTTTTCGAACACGTGTGGGTTGTTGGCAATAAGGGTGTTTGCGGATTTGAGGATACGCGCGGTGGAGCGGTAGTTCTGCTCCAGCTTTATCAGGTTCAGTCCCGGGAAATCTTCCTGCAATTGCAACAGATTTTCGGGTCGCGCGCCACGCCAGGCGTAGATGGACTGGTCATCGTCACCCACCACGGTCAGCCCGCCACGCATTCCGATCAGCTGTTTCACCAACAGGTACTGACTGGAGTTTGTGTCTTGATATTCATCCACCAGCAAGTAGTGTATCTGGTTCTGCCACTTTTCGAGAATGGCCGGATGGTGCTCGAAGAGAACGGTAGGTAACAGAATCAGATCGTCGAAATCCAGTGCGTTATAGGCTTTCAGTGCGCGCTTATAGCGCAGGTAAGCCTGGGCGCACAGGATGTCTGCCGGGTTGGTAGCCTTGGCCAACGCCTCTTCTGGAAGTATACGGTCACTTTTCCAGCTGGAAATACGCTGGGCAATGGTATTGGCCTGGTCGCCCTCAGCGCCATGTTGCTGAATCAGTAGGTCGCGTATCAGGGTGCGGGTATCCTCGCCGTCAAAAATGGAGAATCCCGATTTCAGGCCAAGCTTCTTGCACTCCGTGCGGATGATCTTGAGTCCCAGCTGGTGAAAGGTGCTTACGGTTAGGCCTTCGGTGGCATTTCCGCGCAGCAGCTTGCCCACGCGTTCCTTCATCTCGCGCGCGGCCTTGTTGGTAAAGGTAACGGCGGCGATATGGCTGGCGTCGATGCCGCAGATATTCACCAGGTAGGCGATTTTTTCGGTGATAACGCTGGTTTTGCCGCTGCCAGCACCGGCGAGGACGAGCAGCGGGCCGTCGATATAACGCACCGCTTCGCGTTGGCGTGTATTGAGTTTTGTCACGCTGTGCGCACGAGTTTTGCGACTGAGCTGGCCGTGGCCGTTAGCAGGCCTTCTGCATTGTAGAGCTGGCCCTCTAAAAACGCAGTTTGGTAGCTGCTTTTGATAACTTTTCCTACCACCCGCTGGTAGCCTGCGCGGGTGGGAGCCAGATAGCTGGTTTTGATTTCCAGTGAGGAGACACTGGCGATATTTTCTACCGCGGCGAAAACGGCGTGGCTCATTGCAGCATCCAGCATGGCCGTGACGAAGCCACCCTGAACGACATCGACTGAATGGCAAAAGTCTGTGCTGACGTCAAATTCAAAGGCACAGGACACCTCCGCAGGAGAGACTGCCACGATCTTGCCTCCCAGCATCTTGATAAAGCCGGGCGCCATAGCGTTGAGCTGATCTATGCGGACGCGGTTGTCCACCGGATTATTCATAGGTGCACAGGTAGGCTGTCTCTTCGGCGACTTTGAGCTGGAATTTTTCGTTGGCGGGGACTGCGAACTGCTCACCGCCGTTATAAGTTTGCCACTCGCTACTGCCCGGCAATTTGACAGTGAGTGCGCCACTGACGACGGTCATGGTTTCCAACTGGGTGGTGCCAAACTCGTACTCGCCTGCGGCCATCACCCCGACAGTGGCTGGAAGGGTTGCTGTCTGGAAGGCTATAGAGGCGACATTGCCATCAAAATACTGGTTGATTGTGAACATTGGGGATCCTCGCTGAGCTCAATAAAAAGAGGGGGATGATATTCGCGGTTTTTGCCCAGAAAGTAACCAGAAATTTGTCTTGGCGTCGGTTCCGCTTCATCAAAAAATAAGTGAACCGTGGCCGCAGCCCTCACGGGTCGCGGGCTCTGGTTCAAATGGCTATGAATTCACTTAATCCGGGCGAAAAAAAAGGCTGGCGCAGTGCCAGCCTCTTTTCAAACTGCGCGCCGAAGCTCGCTGTTTAGCAGCCGCTAGCGAACACCTCCGCGGGCCATACCCTCTGAAGAGAAGTACTTGTTGGGCTTGTCCACGCCGTTTTGAAACTTGCCGGGGACGGGTTTGCCGCTCAGGTTGTAAATGTCTTGTAGAAGATCGTAGGAGCCATAGGATGAGCCGAAGGCGGATTTACGGTCATACAGGTTAGCGCCGTAGGCGTACTGTACGCGCCACAGTTGATCACGGCCGTCGTACATTTCACCCGACACTGCGCCCCAGCTGTCCTCGTCTATGTAAAACGTGCGGCGGCTATACAGGTGGCGCTTGCCTTCTTTCAGGTTGGAGTCCACAACCCAGACTCGGTGTTTCTCCCAGCGAATTTTCTCTGGGTTAAGAAACTTCTCGCCCAGCAGATCCAGTACCGTTCCCTGGAACATCATGTCGTAGTTGGACGCAGGGACAATCATTTCTTTCTTGCCAATCAGCGTCCAGTCAAAGCGCTCGGGTGAACCGTTGTAGATGAACGCATCATCGTAAGTAGATGTTCCTGCTACACCTGGGTTGGGTGTGTCGAAAGACACGGCTGGTGCCAGACGCACACGGCGTTGACCGACCAGATATTGCCAAGCTTTACGCCCTTTACCTTCTGTGTAGTCGGCACCGGGCTCGTGCACCAGCAAAATCTCACCGGCGCGACGCGCAGGCGCGTCGTAGTTGATACGCAGTTTGGTGAAGGGTGTCTCGCCGACAACTTTATCGCGGTTCTGTTCCTGGTACATCGGGAAAACCGAGACTGAGGAGCCGGTAGTTGAAAGAACGGGTGAGCCGTTGGAGCCGACATAGTAAACATCCGATTCCAGTGTCGTATCCTCGGCGTAGCGAATCATGTGGTTCCACATAACCTCCAGGCCAGATTGCGGAATCGGGAAGGGCACGCCAGGCAAGTTGCCGTCGATCTTTTGGCCGTCCTCAACCAGCGTAGCGCCAGTGGCGTTCTTAAATGAGTTGGCGTTATACCACTCTGGACGGATAGTGCCGCGGTGGGTGGGGTATACGTGGATCTTGTAACCATCTTTGCCAAATTTCTCGAACATGGCTTGCGTGCCAACGGTCAGAAATTCCGCATACTCCTTCCAATTGCCGCCATCAATAGTATACAGCGGCTTTTCGTCGGGATATGGATTAACGTAGTTGTCCGAGCCAGCGACGAAGTTCGCCGGTGTCGGCGTCCCCGCAGAGTCCCAGGGCGGGATGCTACCATCGGCATTTCCTGCCATTTCCGCGCCAATAGGCGTCAGATCCTTGCCCAGTCGAGCGGCTTGATCGGGTGCAACTGCCGCCAGGGCAGTACTTGTAACAAGAGAAGATAGGCAGAGCACTGCCAGTGTAGATTTCATCGTCATTATTCTGGCTCCAATTAGCTGTTATAAAAAGCTTCGCGAAGAGTAGATCAGTCAGAGATAAATATCTACCGCTCTTTACCGCTATGGCATTTGTGTTGGGTTTTGGGAAGCGCGCTGTTCAGGCCGCCCGGGTATCGGCATTCTCCGCGTCAAACGTAATACGTAGCTCTTTCATTGCATTAACGAAAAATGACCGGACAAACTGCGGCTTGCCTTTTAGCTGGGGGTTGCGCAGCCTTGGGATCAGCTCCTTGAACATGATATTCAGTTCCAGGCGGGCAAGGTGTGAGCCGATGCAAAAGTGCTGCCCGATACCAACGGAGCGCAGCTGGTTGTAGAGGTCTGGCATGCGCTCGGCGCGTTTGACGTCAAATTCCATTGCGTCCTCGCCAAACACTGTTTCGTCGTGGTTGGCTGCGTGATAGTGCAGCACGACCTTGTCGCCTTTCAGTATTTGCTGGCCGCCCAGTTCGGTATCTTCTGTCGCCGTCTGGCGCATCGAGATAAACGCGGTGTTGTAGCGCAGAATTTCCTTGAGTTTGTTGTAAGGCATACCACCTGCATAGGTGTCCGGGTCGAGCAGATTGGTAAAGGGGCACTCGCTCATGGGTTTCTCCACTGGTTGCGATGAAATGGAATACGGATAGCCATAGGGTGCGGACTAATAACGAGTAGTTCATAGACGATTGTGGCACGCGTGGCTGGTGGGTAAAAGTGCGGATGATCATGAAAACTCATTGCGTTAAAATGGCTAGACCACAGCCAAGCGGGCACTGCATGGCGGTCGCTTTATCGCGAGGCCAGCCAGTTGCGCCAACTGCCGTAACGACTGATGTTCTCCGCCCCTGCCAGCCCAAACCCGTCGCAGATAAAACCACTGAGCCAGCGCCCGTCGGCCATCTCCACTTTCCCGATCCCCAGTGGTGCAGGAATACCGGCGACAAAGCTACCGAAGTTGGTATGTGGCATTGACCACACTTCCACCTCAATGGCCGTACCCTCTGAGTCATGCCTCACCATAGCCGGTCGTTTGCCATCGGATAATGCGTAGAGCTGATAGTTGGGCGAACTGCTGGTCTTCGACACGAATTGCCCGCCACGTTCCGTGAGTTGCCAATTTAGCGGTTGTCCCTGAAGGTGCGCGCCACAGACGACCACTTCGATGTTCTTCTCGATTGCGGCGGTGGTCGCGTCGGTCAAGGGGGCAGGTGTATTGCCGGTTGCACCCAGTGGCAATCCGCAATCGCGATGCAGTAAACCGGCGTAACTCAGTAAGCGAACATCTTCGAATGCAGCACCAACCAATGTTACGCCCCACGGTACGCCGCAGTCGGTAAAGCCCACGGGAACAGCAGTGGCACTGTAATCGAGCAAGTTGACGAAATTGGTGTAAGTGCCCAGCGCAGAGTTGTTCACAATCGGTTGCTCGGCCATTTCCGCGCGTGTGTAAAATCGCGGGCAGGTGGGCGTGAGGACAAACGCCAGATCTTGCAGCAGGGCGTCGCACTGTCGCTTCAGGGTCGCCAGTCGGTACTGCGCAGCAAACGCATCCGCGGCAGTTTTGCCTTCGGCACTGGCGATGATTTCGTTGATGATTGGCAGCATCGAGGCGCGCGCAACATCTCGCGTGGCCAACCAGCGCTCGCTAACCCACGGCCCCTCGTAGAGTAATCTTGCGGTTTCCAGGAAGGGCTCAAAATTGAGGCTGACGGCTTCGCCGCCCCGGGCTACAAGGCGCTGTACGCTTTCCTCGAACAATGCCGGTGTTTCTGTATCGGCTTGAAAATCCAGCACTGCTGGTACGCCAAAGCGAAAACTTTCGCCTGCACTTGTATCGAAGTAGCGCTGTCTGTTGTAAAAGGCATTTGGCCGCGCGTAGGGGTCCGCTGCGTCATACCGGGCGGCGATATCCAGGAGGGTTGCCGCATCGTCGCAGCTGAGCGCGAAAATACTCACACAGTCCAGTGTGCGGCAGGCGGGCACCACGCCGCGTGTGCTCAACAATCCCTTGGTGGGCTTGTGACCAACCAGATTGTTCAGAACGGCGGGTACGCGACCGGAGCCGGCGGTATCTGTGCCCAGTGCAAAACTGACTTGTCCCAGGGCAGTGGCTATCGCCGAACCGGCACTGCTGCCACCGGAAATATAGTCGGTATTGAAACTGTTCTTACCCTCACCGTAAGGCGAGCGCGTTCCCACCAGTCCGGTGGCGAACTGGTCTAGATTGGTTTTCCCCAGTGGCACCGCACCTGCAGCGATGAGTACGCTGATGACAGCGGCGCTGTCGGTGGGTGTGTACGCGAAATCTGGGCAGGCGGCCGTGGTGGGAATTCCCGCCAGATCGATATTGTCCTTGATGGCAAAGGGTACCCCGTACAGCGGCAAGCTCTGTGGACTTTGCGTTTCCAGTGCGCACAGGTAGGGCTCCAGTTCTGCTTCGCTCAGCACAGAGATCCAGGCGTTGTACTCAGACTGCCGGTGGGCTTGCGCTGTTAGCTGGCCAATCAGTTCCCGGGGGGTGAAATCACCTCGCGAATAGGCCGCTTTTAATGCCTGGAGACTGAGGTTGTGTGCAGCATTCTGGGTAGTCGAGTTGCTCATTATTTACGATTCTCTTTCACTGGATTTGTCATCGGACGCTTCGTCTACCCACAGCAAGGTTTGTCCTGCCGTGACGGACTGGCCCTGCTGCCTGAGAATTTTCCTGACGCCACCGGAGTGTGTTGCGTGGATCTCAATTTCCATTTTCATGGATTCGATAATCATCACCACATCGCCTACCGTCACGGTGTCACCCTCCTCTACCAGTAACCTCCAGACGCTGCCCGACACAGGGCTGTCGACGACGGCGGTGTCCTCGGGTAAAACTGACACGTCGGCTTCCTGGGCAATACCTTCGTCCTGCTCGTATGTGAGCTGACCATTGCGCTTCCACTGCGCCAATTCTTCGGAAAAAGCGGTCTGACGGCCGCTCTGAAAATGTGTGATGGCGCTGTCGTGCCGTTGCAGGAACTGCTGGTAGTCGGCCAGACTGAAGCGCGTTTCCTCGATCTTTAGCGGATAGTTGCCGAGTGGAAAATCGCGACGAATTTGCTGTAGCTCCTGTGCTTCGACGGGGTAGAAACGTATCTGGTCGAAAAAGCGCAGTAACCAGGGCTTGGTGAAGACTTCCGTCTGTCGATACCGATTCCACATCTGCAGGGTGCGACCGACAAACTGGTAGCCGCCCGGCCCTTCCATCCCGTACACGCACATATAAGCGCCACCGATGCCCACGGAATTCTCTGCCGTCCAGGTGCGCGCGGGATTATATTTTGTGGTGACCAACCGGTGCCGGGGATCAAGCGGGGTGGCAACCGGGGCGCCCAGATACACGTCGCCCAGCCCCATCACCAGATAGGAGGCTGCAAACACGCTGTCTTTCACGGAGTCGATATCCGCCATACCGTTGATGCGGCGAATGAACTCGAGATTACTGGGACACCAGGGCGCGTCGGGACGCACAGACTGCATGTACTTTTCAATCGCCAGGCGGCAGGCCTCATCATCCCAACTCAGCGGTAGGTGGACGATGCGTGAGGGGACAGAAAAATCATCGCCTTGTACCATCGCCAGTGCCGCCAGATCGATATGGCGCAACAGCGCTGCGAGAGTCACCTGTTGTGAGTTGTAGTGAATTTGTAAAGAGCGAATGCCGGGCGTCAGTTCCCGGACGCCGGGCAGTGGGTTTGCCTCAAACCACAGCATCAGCGCATGCACCTTGAAGCGCCGCGCTATATCCAGCTCCTGTGGGCCCAGCTCGATCAACAAGAAGTGATCGCCGGCAAGCCGACAGATGACCTCATCACCAGATACGGTAGTACTATGCACAATGGGGGAGGTGAGTTCACAGGAAGCGCTGGCAGGCGTGTTGTCCACTTGCAGATGCTCTATACTGGCGAGTTGCTCCGCCTCAAGGGTGACCGCCTGCGCGTAACTCACCGGTTCAAAACGTAAGGTGGCTCCGGCTTTTAATTGGCCGAGTTTCCACAGGTCGGCAGAGATCACTGTAGCGGGGCACACGAAGCCCCCCAGTGATGGACCGTCCGGGCCGAGAATTACCGGCATGTCGCCGGTAAAATCCACGGTGCCAAAGGCGTAGGCGTTGTCGTGGATGTTGGAAGGGTGAAGGCCGGCTTCGCCGCCCGTCTCTCTGGCCCAATCGGGCTTAGGGCCTTTCAGGCGGACGCCGGTGCGGCTGGAGTTGTAGTGCACTTCCCACGCCGTATCGAAAAACGTGGTGATATCGTCATCGGTGAAAAAATCGGGCGCCCCGTGGGGCCCGTAGATGACCCGCAGCGTCCACTCGTTGCCAATGTCGGGCCTTAGAGACATTGGTAGCTCCGGCACAACCCGCTGCGGCGATACAGGGGGTTTCGTCAGGTGCAGGACATCGGCCACGCGCAGCGCGCGGCCCACGTGGCCACCAAACTGTCCTAGCGTAAATGTGGATTTTGAGCCGAGGTAGTCCGGACACTCAAAGCCGCCGGCCACTGCCAGGTAAGCGCGGGCGCCGTTGCCACTGACCTTCCCCAGCTTGAGTACACCCCCGGCATGCACGGTGACCACTTCAAACATCGGCAGCAGGTGTCCTTCCAGGCTGGCTTCAATTGTGGCTCCCGTCAGGACAATCGCAATGGTACGAGTGAATTTCAGTGTTGGGCCATTCAGCGTGATCTCCAGTGCCGCCGCATTCACACTATTGTTCAATAGACGGTTGGCGAGCCGGAATGAAAGCGAGTCCATGGGGCCGGAAGGCGGTACGCCAACATGCCACAGGCCCACTCGGCCGGGATAGTCCTGCAATGTGGTTTGTGTGCCGGCTACCAGTACCTGCACCGTGTCCGGTGCAAACGCGAACTGCGCGAGACTGCGTGTCAGCAGCTCGCCACGCTGGCAGGTAACGCCGCACAGCACAGCCTGAAGATATGCCAGATTGGTCTCGATACCGTAGATTTCACTGGCTGCAAGCGCACCGGTCAACTGCGCCAAGGCCGTTGCTCGGTCGGCGGCGTGTACTATGACTTTGGCCAGCATGGGATCGAACAGCGCCGGTACCTCTATGCCGGACTCGATCCAGTGATCAATGCGCAGTCCCGCCGCCTGCGGCCAGCTGACCAGTGACAGCAACCCCGCCGAGGGACGAAAATCCTGCGCCGGATCTTCCGCGTAAACGCGTACCTGAATAGCATGTCCGCGCGGTGACAGTGACGCCTTCAGGGTACGCAGGTCTGTGAGCTCGCCCGCCGCCTGTTGCAGCATCCACTTCACCAGATCGACGCCCCATACTTCTTCGCTGACACCGTGCTCTACCTGTAGTCGTGTATTGACCTCCAGAAAGTAGAACTGCTGACTGTCTGCGTTGTAGATAAATTCCACCGTACCGGCGTTACGATAGCTGACTGAAGCCATCAGGCGCTCTGCGGTCGCGTGCAATGTCTGCCTGGCGGGCTCGGGGAGGTTGGGAGCGGGCGTCTCCTCGATGACTTTCTGGTTGCGGCGCTGGGCGGAGCAATCACGTTCACCCAAGGCGATTACATTGCCTTCACCATCGCCGAAGATTTGCACTTCGATATGGCGGGCATTGGCGATGTATTTTTCGAGGAAGACACCGTCGTTGGCGAAGTAGTTCGCGCTCAAACGTTTGACGCTGTCCCAGACTGAACGCAGCACGTCGACATTCGTGCAAACCTGCATGCCGATACCACCGCCTCCGGCTGTACTCTTTAGCATCACTGGATAGCCCACGTTCCCAGCCCAGGCAATAGCGTCGTCGAGCGTCTGCAATAGTGGCGAGCCAGGCACCAGCGGCACACCTGCCCGCTCGGCGGCGTCACGGGCCTGGTGTTTCAGGCCGAACAGTTCCATTTGCTCCACAGTGGGGCCAATAAACACCAGCCCTTGCGCTTCACAGCGTGCGACAAATTCGGTGTTCTCGCTGAGGAATCCGTAACCGGGATGAATCGCCTGAGCACCGGTATCGCGTGCTGCCTGTAATACCTTGTCCATATCCAGATAGGTTTCGGCTGCTGAGCCCGCGCCGAGGTTAATAGCGATATCAGCGCGCTGCACATGCAGTGATAGGGCGTCCGCCTCGTTGTACACAGCGACGGATTCTATCCCCAGTCGCTGCAGCGTCCGAATGATTCGCGTGGCGATGGCGCCGCGATTCGCAATGAGTACTTTGCTAAACATAATGCTCTCTTTCTGAACGAATGCGCTTAGTTCCAGATCAGTATTTCGATCGGGGTGGGGTTGTAGGCGTTGCAGGGATTGTTCAATTGCGGACAGTTTGATATCAGCACCAGAACATCCATGCTGGCGGTTAACTCCACATATTTTCCGGCGTCACTGATACCGTCTGCAAAGGTCAGGCCGCCTTCGGCTGTGACCGGCACATTCATAAAAAAATTGATGTTGTGCGTGATGTCACGCTTGCTCATACCGAACTCTTCGTGTTCCGCAACAGCGAGTAACCACGAGTCGCGGCAGGCGTGCATGCAGCGTTTTTCCAGTGCATAGCGCACCGTATTGGATTCAGTCGCGCAGGCGCCACCGAGGGTGTCGTGGCGTCCACAGGTGTCGGCAATAATCTCCAGCATAGGGTTTCCCTCGTTGCTGAGCAGTACGGTTCCAGCGGTGAGGTAGACATTACCCTGCTCGCGAATGGTGTCGATGGCGCTGTAGCGTTCGCTGGGGTCGTGCTCGTTGTAGAACAGGGTATCTGCGGCCTGGTTACCCTCCAGATCCAGTATGCGGATGGTTTGACCCTGTTTCATCGGGCGCAGGTAGTAGTCTCCCGCGTTTACGACTTCGCGATATACCGCTCGTTCCGGTTGCAATGCACTTTTTTTAATCATGGTGTGTCTCCGCAATCAGTTGCCGGCCGTCCCTCAGGATTGGCCCAGTGTGTAGAGTTCCGTATTCTGGAACCCGCGCTGGTTTTCTGTGCAGTGGTTTTTACACAAATCTTCTTGAGTCATTGCGTCGCTAGTCATTAATTGGAAACTGACCGGTTTTTTGGGGTATTCCAGCGCAGGATTCAGTGGGTGGGGGCAGGTGTGGAGTACGACCAGAGTATCCATTTCGAAGCGCAAGTCGATGAAACTTCCCGCTACTGCGGCGGCCGCATCGAAGGACATGGCACCGTTATCATCCACGGATACCTTACTGAATAAATTGAGATTAGCTGCGAGGTCTCTCTTTCCCAAACCGTATTTCGCTACTTCCACCAGAAAGGAGTCGTAGCCATTCAGTTGCCAGTCGTTGCGGTACTGTTGATAGTTTCGTTCGCCCCATTTTTGCGCGACTATCTGTTTTGTAGTGTTGCCACATACCGTGTCATGCCAGCCCGCTGTATCCTCGACGATAGAGCAAAATACGCGGCCCATATCGGAGTAGAGGCAGTTGCCGCGCGTCAGCTTGAACGTGTGCTGGCACTTGAGCGTGTCGGGCGCGTTATATCGCTCCAACAAGTTTTCTGGGTTGTAGAACAGCATGCCAACATTGGCGCCACCCTGATTGTCTGTCAGTCGCAGAGTCAATCCCTTTTTGATCACCACCGACCAGTGACAGCCGCCGGGTAGGGTGTCCTTGTAGTGAATCGTGTTGTTCATTGCCTACCTCTACTCGCATGTGGGATTGTTGATGACTGATCAAACGGCGTACGCTGGCTAGCCGCTATCGTGTTCGAAGGTACCAAATACGCGCGTGACAACAGGCCGCAGGTGGTCAGCGGATACGCCAGTAACAGGGAGTTTATATGTCGTGGATAGGGTGTTAGCCCTTCAGGACGGTTGCGCCACAGCATAACAATGCACCGCGGGCCGTCCCGGTCGAGCTATACCAGCCAGGGCGTCCTGGTGGCTTGTGAAAAAAAGGATACACATTATTCCATAATCTCCACATCGTCGCCAACATGGGCCATGCGGATCATGTGCAAACCATCGGCGTCATCCTCTTCGCCAGGGGGATGGATCAGTTCCTCCAGGCGCTTTTTGGTGGCGAGAAATTCCGGTGAGATAATCTGTCCGGAACGTCTCGGTCTGGGCACCGAGACTTCGATTAACTCCGCCACCTCTCCCGGGTTTGCTTTCAGTACCAGGATTCGATCGGCGAGATAGATGGCTTCGTCCAGATCGTGGGTTATAAACACTACTGTGATGTCAATATTGCGCCATATCTCAATGAGGTTTGCCTGCATCTTGCTGCGTGTTTGCGCGTCCAGCGCGCCAAAGGGCTCATCCATTAACAGTATTCTGGGCTTGTTCGCCAGCGCTCTGGCAATTGCGACGCGCTGCTTCATGCCGCCGGACAATTGATGAGGGTAAGCATTCGCAAACTTGTCTAGCCCAACCAGTTCTATCCAGTTCAGTGCTTCACTCTCTGCCGTGGCTTTGGTAAATCCCTGCATCTGCAGGCCAAACATTACATTGTGTTTGACGTTCAGCCAGGGGAATAGTGTGTAACCCTGGAACACCATGCCGCGATCGGGACCGGGTTCAAATACCGGCTTGTTGTCCAGCAGGACTTCGCCGCTACTCGGTGACTCCAGACCGGCCAGAATTCTGATCAAGGTCGATTTCCCACAACCTGAGGGTCCGATGACGCAAACGAATTCGCGTCTGTGGGTTTTGAAGTTGATATCCTTGAGCGCGGTCACAAGCCCCTGTTGGGAGTTAAATTGTTTGCCGAGGTGTTTCACCTCGAGAATTACCTCACGTTGTTTCAGTTTGTCAAAACGGGCGCTTACCGCCTCGCTGTGCTCCAGGTAACTTGGTAGTTCTATCTGTGTCATTGGCTCAAGCCTTAACCTGTTCTTTTTCCCAAGGGAATAAACGCTTGCCGAGTTTGGCCAGCAAAATGTCTGTCACTATGCCGATGATGCCAATCATAATGATGGCGGCGTAGACGTTCTCGAAATTCTTGTAACGGGCCTGCTGAGTGATAAACCAGGTGATACCCGAACTGGTGCCGATCAACTCGGCGACAATCAGGTAGGTCCAGGCCCATCCCAGCAGTATTCTCTGGTCGCGGAACAGGTCTGGCAGAATGCCGGGTATCACCACCCTGAACAGCAGTTGAAATTTTTTCGCGCCCAGCGTCAACGCCGCTTCCAGTAACGCAACGTCCAGCTTGCGCGTGGTATTGGCGATGATGAGCACCTGTTGAAAAAATGTTCCGAGAAAGATAATGGCAATTTTGGGGCCATCATGGATACCCAGTATGGCGACAGCCAGTGCACCAAACGCCGGCGCGGGTAAATATCGGAAGAACTCAATGAACGGCTCCTGCACTTTTGAGAAGGCGACATAGGTGCCACACAGTATGCCAATAGGTACACCGAGCAGGGACGACAGCGTAAACCCCCAGAAAACCACCTGTATGCTGTGCCATAAACTTTCGTGCAGCCACTGTTCGCTGCTGCGCGTTGGCTCCGTGGTGAACGCGGAATAAAACGCTATTGCCACTTCGTGCGGTGCCGGCAGATAGATCGGGTTCGCTCGCGTACCTTGTGGCAAAGTCGTCCTCTGTTCGGTAGCCAAGCGCTGCTGTTCGGAAAATACGGCCCGCTCCACCAGCATGCCGGGCTTGAGCCAGCTAATGGAGCCGGGCTCCACTATTTCAATTTTTGGGTGCCACAGGAATGGTACATAACTAACCAGCGACCACAGCAATATTGGCAAAAAGAATGACAATAGGGTGAGCGTCGTGACCTGCTTTTTGGACAGGGCTTGCCGCACAGCAAACCATGGTGTTGATTGCGACATGTGAGAACCTTTCTGCTGTCTCGGACTGGTTACCCCGCTTGCGCGGGGCTCCAGTCGGGTGGACTTACATGCCTAATATGATGGAAGGATCTATATAGGAATCGATTGCCTGCGGGTTGCCGTACACTTCATACTTCACGTTGAAGTCGTCAGCAATCCGGGTGGAACCGTACAGTGAGTGGGTGCCATCGCCTTTTTGCATTGCAGCTTGTGCTTCTTGCAAGCTAAGGATTTTGGTGCCATCGAGAATGGCTTTGTACTGGTCAGCGGGGAGTCCAACTCTGGCCGCCATGATTGACAGTGCATCGGCCTGAGTTTCTTCGTCGTAGATGTAATCAACTGCCCGGTACCAAACTTTGGCCACTTTTTCCCAATCGGCTTTGCGCGTCGCCAGTGATGCGGGACTGACGGCCAGCACATCATAGATTAAGCCCGGTGCGTCTTTGGACGAGGCCACTGCCGTGGAGCCAGGTACTTGTGACAGTGCCTGCCCTGAGTTCGGCTGCCAGGCCACTATGGCGTCGACATCGCCGGAGGCCAGCACCTGCGGTGTTTCGTTGGTGGGAACATTGACCAGCGTCACATCACTCTCGGTAAGACCTGCGACTTCCAGCGCATTCAATAGCAGTAGATGGCCGACAAAGCCCATTTCTACACCGACAGTTTTACCCTTGAGGTCCGCCACGGAAGTGATGCCGGGCTTGGCCACGATCATGTCATTACCGTTGCTATAGTCGTTGATAATAATCATTACGCTCTGGGCGCCCGAGGAACCGGTGACCAGCGCATCGCCGTTGGTCATCGTAACGGCATCCAGTTTTCCAGCGGCGAAGGCGTCCATAGAAGCGACATAGTCGAACCATTCAAAGGCGACATCAACCCCCGCTTCCCTGAACCATTCCTTCTCAATGGCCACTTCCCAGGCGACCCAGCCAGGCCAGTCGCTGTAGCCTATTTTCAGTGGCTCCGCGGCCTGTGCAGCAAAACTGAAAGTGGCCGCGGCGAGTGTTGCGGCGACGGGTTTAATCAATTTTTTGAACGTTGTAGCGATTTTCATAAAACTCCTCCAAAGAGTTGCACAGTCACTGGGCGCGCGAGAGATCCCGCTTACGCGTTCTCCCGGGCTTTTATCCCTCCGTGTAACCCCCTTGTTTGAGGAGGTCGATAACTCTCGGACCAGTCACCGGTGCAGCGATATGGCTGCAGCGATCGGAACCCTAGATATCTATTGGGCTTGGGTGCCTGACCCTGGTTGACGCAATCGGGAATCGTTGGCACTACCAACAGTCAAAGCAAACACTATGCCAACACCTGCAGATTCCATGTCTCAAAGGGAGGAGTAGTGATGAAAGCGGGCATTGGGGTAAATGGCCGGGTTAATGCATTACGATGGGGCGAAATATGCACCATAACAGTGCAATATTAGAGGGGGTGTTGTGAGTTCTGCGTCGAAAGGTTCAGATAGCGCTAATCAGCCGCTGGTTTGGCGTTTAAGTGTTCTGCGACCTGGATAAAACGGAATAGGCCTACCACCAGTGTAAGCGCGCCGCCCACGACCAGTATCCATGCTGCTAACAGGTGTGGTGGGCGATCAGAGAAAAACTGGAACAGTACGGCACTTCCAGCCAGCAGGGATAACACGCTACGAACGTAAGCGAGAAAGGTCCGCTCACTGGCCAGGCGCGTTCGCTCCAGCGCAAGGTCGTCGCGTCATTCACTCCGATAGGCCAGTGCCTCGCTGATATGCGCCATGTCAATCGTTTCGCAGCTCGCCAGATCAGCAATGGTGCGGGCCACTCGCAGGGTCCGATGCAGCCCTCTACCCGACAGCCGCATTTGCGTAGCGGCGCCTTCGAGTGCTGTCTTTTCTCTCTTTCCGAGTATGCAAGCGCTTGCTAACTCGCCGGGTGAGAGCTGCGCATTGGGGCCGCCCTGACGGTGTTCCTGACGTGCACGGCTGCGATCAACCCTGGCCCGTACTGTTGCAGAGTCCTCACCGGTACAGCGGGGTGTCAGTAAATCCCCCGGGGGTATTCGATTGACCTGTACGTGCAGGTCAATGCGGTCCAGCAGGGGCCCGGATATGCGGGCGCGATAGCGCTGAATCTGCTCGGGTGTGCAGCGACAGGAGCGCTCTGTATCGCCCCAATAGCCGCACGGGCAGGGATTCATCGCCGCTACTAACTGGAATCGCGCGGGGTAGGTAATCCTGTGACTGGCGCGGGCCAGGGTGATCACGCCCGAGTCCATAGGTTCTCGCAGTACTTCCAGGCAGTGGCGGCTGAACTCCGGCAACTCATCCAGAAAGAGCACGCCACCGTGAGCCAGAGAAATCTCGCCCGGTCGCGGGCGGCTACCTCCTCCGGCCAGCGCGGCTGCTGTGGCGCTGTGGTGGGGGTTGCGAAAGGGTCGTTGAAAGGTGAAACCGCCCGTGGACGAGCTATCGTGAATGTCGCGCAGGGCCAAACCCAGCAGTAGTTCCTCTGCGCTCGGCGGCGGCAGTATGCCGGGTAAGCGGCTTGCCAGCAGGGTTTTTCCGGTACCGGGCGGGCCCCAGAACAGTAGGTTGTGGCCACCACTCGCGGCGATTTCCAGCGCGCGTCGTGCCCCTTCCTGCCCTACGACGTCGCGTAGATCTGGATGCACAGGGGCGGCGGTGGAGATTTCAGCCTGCGTTGCGGGAATCGTCTCACTGCCGCTGAGGTGTGCGCACAGCGTGAGAATATCGGGAGCGGCGAAGACCTCGGCACCAGGTACGTGGGCGGCTAGAGAGGCGCTGGTGGTGGCGACGACCAGATGACGCCTGGCCCGGGTGGCAGCGACTGCCGCAGCAACCACACCGGGGACTGCTCGAAGGCTGCCGTCCAGCGCCAGTTCTCCGAGAAATTCATGCTGTGGCAGGTAGTCGAGTGGCACCTGGCCCGAAGCACTCAGGATGCCGAGGGCAATGGGGAGATCGAAGCGACCGCCTTCCTTGGGAAGGTCCGCTGGTGCGAGGTTGACCGTGATGCGCCGATCGGGGAAGGTAAAGTGGGAGTTGAGAATAGCGCTGCGAACCCGATCTTTACTCTCCCTTACCGCGGTCTCTGGTAGCCCGACAATATTAAAGGCCGGGAGCCCATTCGATAAATGGGTCTCCACTTGCACCAGCGGGGCTTCGATACCAGCCAGTGCCCTGCTGTAGACAATCGATAGTTCCATTGCTCATCCTTGAGCTTGCATTCTGGTATCCGATGCGCGGTTTGGCGCTCCTGCAGCGCGCAATCAGCTCGCGCTGTTGTGGTTCTCCAGTTCCCGGGTCAACTCTTCCAGCGCCGTTTCCAGTGCGACCACCCGGGCTCGGGTCCGCTGTAGTATTTCAGTCTGAGCGTCAAACTCCTCGCGGCTCACCATATCCAGACGCGATAAGGCCGATTGCGCCAGCGAGCGCATATTCTTGTCTACTCCGTGCTTAACGTTGCTGCCGCCAACCAGTTCGCTGACATGCTGCAATATTTCCCAAGGAGGGGGTGGTGGTTTAAATGCCATGAGTTTGCCGTTTACCGCTGTGAATACAGGGCAAAGTCTAGAGTATTTTTGCAGGCGGGCACAGTGCATAGTCGGGCACTAATATGGTGCAGCGCACCAATCCGGAACCATAAATGTAAGGGAAGCTGTAGTAGAAAAAATAGATAATATTACATATCCCATTGATATTTATAAGAAATAGTATTGTTGGCACAGACCCTGCTACTTCTGGGTGACAGATTAGTAATGCGCACGAAGGTCGTCCGCAGCAATAATTTTGACGCTTTACAGAGTCTGTATCTGACTATTAACGAACGGAGTAGAGAAACATGTTAAACAAAAAACTGGTTACGGCAGCAGTAGGTACGGCTCTTTTGGCAGGCATGGCGGCAGCGTCTGTTCAGGCCTTTGATATAAGCGCGAACGTCGTATTGGTGTCCGACTACCGCTTCCGCGGTATCTCGCAAACGGGTAAGGACGCGGCTATTCAGGGTGGTTTTGATGCATCCTTCGAGCCGGGTATTTATGTTGGTACCTGGGCTTCATCGGTTGACTTCGGGGATATCGACGATGGTAGTGGTAGCTACGGTACCATGGAGATCGATTACTACGCAGGCTGGGCTGGCCCGATTGGCGATACCGATTTCGCTGTTGATGTGGGTTACGCCTACTACCAATACCCCGGTGACACAGTAGATCCTAAAGGTGATTACCAAGAATTTCACATCACGCCCTCATGGAAGGACTTGTCGATTGGCATCGTTTATTCGGATGATTTCTACGCCAAGACTGGAGAGTACTGGTACTACTCGGGTGACTACAGCCTGACTTTTGCAGAAGACTTTTCCGTTGGCTTTCACGCCGGCTACAACGATTTCAAAGACGTCTTCCTGACTGACGGTGCTGACAGTTACACCGACTACTCGGTAACGCTTGGCTACACTTTTAAGGGCGTTGATTTCTCAGTGGCTTGGGTAGGTACAGACCTCGATGAATCGGAATGCTTCGACTCAGATATCTGTGACGACACCGCAGTCTTTTCCATAAGCAAAAGCCTGTAATAGCAACAAGCGACATCGAGCCGGTCAGGTTTCTGGCCGACTCCCCATTCGGAGAGTGATATGAAACTAATTACGGCCATAGTTAAGCCATTCAAACTGGACGACGTTCGTGAAGCGCTGTCCGAAATCGGCGTTCAGGGAATTACAGTGACCGAGGTCAAGGGATTTGGACGTCAAAAGGGACACACGGAGCTGTATCGCGGCGCGGAATATGTCGTCGATTTCCTGCCCAAAGTGAAAATTGAAGTAGCCGTCGCTGACGGCGTTGCAGAGCAGACTATCGAAGCCATCACCAAGGCGGCCAACACCGGCAAAATCGGTGACGGTAAGGTATTTGTCACGGCGCTGGAGCAGGTGATTCGTATTCGTACCGGTGAGACCGGCGAAGACGCGATCTAAACCCACAATCGACTGTTAGCAGAGAGTATTCCCATGGAAAACAATATTTTTGAACTACAGTACGCCCTGGATACGTTTTATTTCCTGATCTGCGGTGCACTGGTAATGTGGATGGCAGCAGGCTTCGCGATGCTCGAAGCTGGCTTGGTGCGATCAAAGAACACCACTGAAATCTTGCTCAAGAACATCTCGCTCTATGCGGTTGCCTGTACGATGTACATGATCTGCGGTTACTCGATCATGTATGGTGGCGGTGAATTTACGCTCTTTTTGCAGGGCATTGTTGGTGACGGCGTAGCCGGAGCCGCAGAGCCTGCGACCTACGCGCCCTCGGCAGACTTCTTCTTTCAGGTGGTTTTCGTGGCGACAGCCATGTCCATTGTGTCCGGTGCGGTTGCCGAGCGGATGAAGTTGTGGGCTTTTCTGGCGTTTGCCGTCGTTATGACCGCGTTTATCTATCCGATGGAGGGCAGTTGGACCTGGGGCGGCGAAGCGGTATTTGGTATGTACACGCTGGGCGACCTTGGCTTCTCTGACTTTGCCGGCTCAGGCATTGTGCACATGGCAGGTGCTTCCGCAGCTTTGGCAGGCGTGTTGCTGCTAGGCGCACGAAAAGGCAAGTACGGCGCGGATGGCTCTATCAGACCGATCCCCGGTGCTAACTTGCCGATGGCAACCCTGGGCACCTTTGTCCTCTGGTTGGGCTGGTTTGGCTTTAACGGCGGCTCGGTACTGGCAACGGCAAGCGTTGAAAGCGCGAATGCCGTAGCGATTGTGTTCATGAATACTAACGCAGCGGCGGCCGGTGGACTGATTGCGGCGCTGATCCTAGCGCGAATAATGTTTGGCAAAGCGGATCTCACCATGGCTCTCAATGGCGCTCTGGCGGGACTGGTGGCTATCACAGCCGAGCCTTCGACTCCTACGGCGCTGCAAGCGACGCTGTTTGGCGCGCTAGGTGGTGTACTGGTGGTGTTTGCCATCGTTACTCTGGACAAGTTGAAGATTGATGATCCCGTCGGTGCTATCTCAGTGCACGGTGTGGTCGGTCTTCTGGGCTTGCTGCTGGTGCCAGTGACCAATGACGGATCGTCCTTCAGCGGGCAGGTGATTGGTGCGCTGACTATCTTTGTCTGGGTATTTGGTACAAGTCTGATCGTTTGGGGAGTTCTCAAGGCAGTCATGGGTATCCGTGTCAGCGAGCAGGAAGAATACGAGGGTGTGGATATGGCTGAGTGCGGTATGGAAGCCTACCCCGAGTTCGTCGGTGCCGGTGCCAGCGGTCGCTAATCCAGACTTTGCGGGCGCGTCTTACGATGCGTGTTTGGGGGGCCTTTCGGTCCCCCTTTTTTGTCTCATAATGGCGCAAATCATCCCGGTTGGAATGAACTCGTTTGAGCTGTGACAATCATTAACGGAAAAAGATTACGCAAGTGTTGAAAAAACTGGATTAAGTGCAGCTGTAGCCGCGTTGGTATCGGGTTTATCCGGTTGCGGTGGTCACGATACGCAAACGGTGGTGAAAGCCACGGGAACCCAGGGGCAGCAGTTACTCGATCTTCAGGCGGCCTTTTTAAGGGATTTTGTCACCTGTTTTAGCCAAAGATTCGCTATAACGTGAACGAGTTAGCAGATATGTGCACATTATGACAATTCGCCATTGACTCTTCGCCCGCCCCTGAAATACTGTATAGTAGTTAGTCAGTTCTGAAAAAGGCAAACCCACTGAAAGGTGGGGACGCAAAGCAACCGGTCTAAGGGGCGCAAGCCCGACGACAGCGGAGCCGCCGGAATGGAAAGTAACAGCAGTGTGCTCGCGGGGTTATACCTTTTGCCCGCCACTAGTATCGGAGTCACTTCGACACTCGCCCATCCCTCGTCTTTGCTCTACCACCGTTTTTTTGCCGCGTCTTTTTCAGTCACTCATAGTGATGTGCCCTGCAGTAGCTCATCGAAGGGAGAGGTTAAAGCCGTTATGAAAATGACCAGAAATCGGGGGTTTACACTTATTGAGCTAATGGTGACGTTGTCAGTCGTAGCCGTATTGCTGTCGGCCGGCGTCCCCTCCTTCAGCGTAATGATCAAGAATAATCGACTGGTAACGGAAAATTATGCGCTGCGCACAGTGCTGGGCGCGGCCCGCTCTGAGGCGCAAACGCAGCGCGCGACAGTGATCGTTTGTCGCAGTGCGAACGCCCTTGATTGCAGCACTGGTGACTGGGGCGCGGGCTATATGGCATTCGTCGATCTCGATGGTGATGACCAGCTTGATGCCGACGAGCAAGTGCTGCAAAGCCGGGTGCAGAATACCCAGGGTATTGCGATTCGCTACAGTCAGGCAGGGGATGTCCTGCGATTCAACAGTAAAGGTACTGCGCTTGGCAGTAACGGCACGTTCACATTCTGCGATGATCGCGGCGATAGCGAGGCGCGCGGGATTATTGTCTCCGCCTTGGGTGCGCTCAGGGCGGCGATGGCATCAGAAGAAGAAGACTCCACGCACATCGTACAGGATCACACGGGCAATGATGTCTCCTGTTCATAATTCCTCAGCTTCCGGGCAGGCAGGGTTTACTCTTCTTGAGGTCCTGGTTGCCTTCCTGATTCTCAGCGTGGGGCTGCTGGGTGTGGTTGGCTTGATGGTTAATTCCAAGGTTTCCCAGCACCAGGCGATGCAAAGAACGCGGGCCGTGGAACTTGCCGATGCCATGGTCGAGCGTATCCGCATCAATCCTGCCGCCATTGCAACCTACAACATCGGTTTGAGCCCGCGAGGTGAAAATACAGAGTCCAGCGAACCTTCACCGAACTGCGTGAGCAGCGTCTGTAATCCTGCCGAGTTGGCAGCTCATGACCTATGGTTGTGGGAGCAGGCCCTTCAGGGGCAGGTGGCTACGGTCGCGGGCGAGGGCACCAACGGTCTGGTCACGCCACGCGGCTGCATTGTGTTTACACCGGCTGCTCCGCGCGCACGCACCGGGCAACTCAACGTCATCATCCAGTGGCGCGGTCTGGTGGAAACCTCCGATGCGCTGGAGGGTGGAGCTGCTGTCTGTGGCGCCGTAGCGGATGGCGAAGAGGGGTATCGTCGCCAAGTGGCTATTAGTACATTTGTGATAGACGAGACGGAGTTGTAGGTATGCGTGCGGCTATACGAAAGCGCCAAGCGGGTGTCTCAGCGATTGAACTGATGGTCGCGATGCTTCTTGGTCTTGTTTTGATTGGTGGTGCGATATCGATTTTCCTGGCATCAAAACGCTCCTACACCGAGGTTGAACAGGTTTCAGCACTCACTGAGAATGCACAGTTTGCGCAGCGCTTGCTCAACAACGCTCTTATGCACGCGGGCTTTTTTGGTGAAGTGCCTTTTAATCTGATTGGGGTATATCCCGACGGGCCTCCCAAGGCAGTCACCGGTGGCTGCACGGGAGATGCCGCCGCTTATGATCTGCAGAACTACCTCTCTGCTGCTGTTGCCGATGCCGATGGCGACGCGTTGGGCTGTGTTACTGATGCGGTTCCGGGCAGCCACGTGTTGGTGCTTAAGTCGGTCTCCCCCACCCCGTTTACGGACGGACCGCGTGGAAATCCAGATCCTGATGCTGCGGACGATGGCGACGGTACCATCGATACACCAACCGAACTGAGTGGTACGCAAACTTATATCATGACCAATGACACGCTGGGATACCTGTTTGATGGCGCCACACCACCCAGTATTCAGACCGGCGATGACGTTCCTGGGGGTGTCGCCTGGGCCTACCAGTACGAGGTTTTCTATGTACGAGAAGGGGCCACACCAAACGCTGCGCCGCAGCTGAGCCGTAGAGTGATCATTCCTACCGGCAGTGGTGGCATGATGCTTGTTACCGAGGATCTGGTTGAAGGCGTTGAGGATATGCGTCTGCGTTTTGGCCTGGCGAGTGCCGCTAGCCTGAACGGTGATGTCGATACCTACACTACTACTGTAGCTATAGCGGGTAACTGGAGTCGGGTGGAATCAGTAGAGATCTCTATACTGGTGCGCAGCGTGAATAAAGATCCCAACTACACCAACCTGAAATCGTATTCTATGGCGGGTACGACTTTCACTCCAGAAGACAATTTTCGGCGAATGCTGATTACCAATACCATATCCTTGCGTAATCCGAAGCTGGTAATAAGAGGAAATGGTGCATGAGTAGCTCCCACCGAAAGCCGCAGCAACGGGGCATGGCGCTTGTTGTGTCTCTGCTGTTTCTGTTGATTCTCACCGTCATAAGTATGGTTGCGGCTACCAATAGCCGATCTGCATTGAAAATGTCCCTGAATGCGCAAGATGGATTGCGATCGTTTCAGGCTGCTGAGGCAGGTGTTTACGCCGCTCTCGCCACTACCGGCACGGCAACCGAATTGTTTAATGGGATGTCCTCCGAGGATGTGTTCGGCGGTTTGAGTGTCGAAGAAAGCCCACTGGGATTGTTGGAGACGGGGACTGATGTGACGACCGACGTTTTTCTTACGGCTGATGCAATGGCCTGTCCACGGCAAGTCAATGCTTCCAGCGTCGGGCTGTTTGATTGTGATTATTATCGAATTGAATCTGAACACTATGTGGATAGGCGCGTGCGAACCAAAATCAACGTGGGTGTGGTCAAGACTATCATTGGAAAGAATGTTCGCTAGCGAGGGTTGGTTGCGGCGCGGGTTTTATCGCTGTATCCACATTGAAGTACAAAGGAGTAATGTGGCATGAAGAACTGCTCAGAGGCTATAGAGCGGCTACTGGTGCTGGCCAGTCTGCTGGTGCTGCTTTTCGCGGGCAGCCTTGGCGCACGTGCCGATGATACCGAAATCTATCAGGCCAACTATCAAGCGGGTACTTCGGGGCGCCCCAAGGTGCTAATCATCTTTGATAATTCCGGCAGTATGGATACCGTGGTACAGGAGGGTGGAGAGCGCCCCGAATATGACCCCAATGCCACGTACGTGTCGCGTTTTCAAACCAACACAATCTACTGGTCTACCAACCAGTATTACCCCAGCTCAAATACTGAGCAGTATTTTTCCACGAGTAGTAACCGCTGCGCCTCTTCGATCACGCCTTTGAATACGGTGGGCAAGTTCACGTCTAAAGCACAGCTGTGGCGGCCCAGTGACGGGTACTGGGATACCGATTCCGGTTGGAAGTGTACGAAATATAAAAGAAGGTGGTGTCAGAACTGGGAGTATGTTTCAAACACCTATTGGCGTGGCGACGAAGCTGAATGGCGAGCGTTGAGTACCAGCGATCAATCGCCGATGCGTGTGGACTGTGCGGCAGACGTGACAATCCCGGGCAATTCTGGAAACGGGTCCGAGCCGACGGGTTACCCCTACCAGCCCAACTCTCCCGATGCGTCCAATAGTCAAGCCTACACTGACACACTCTCTACGTCGAACGTCAACTGGGGTAACACGACCTATACCTTCTACAGCGCCCACTATATGGATTGGCTGTATGACGACACGATCTTGTCAGAAGAAAAAACACGTATGTCGATTGCTCAAGAGGTAGTCGTCAGCCTGATCAATACTAATCCGATCATCGACTTTGGCTTGGCAGTATTTAACTACAACAACGGCGACGGCTCCGACAATAACAATGGTGGTAGGATTGTGAAGCGTATCGTAGCCAATATGACGGCGGCGCAGCGTGCGTCCGTGACGCAAATGGTAAGCGATTTAAGCCCCGAGACCTGGACGCCTTTGTGTGAATCTTCTTATGAGGTGTATCGCTATTTGTCGGGGAAGTCCCTGGTATACGGTAACAAAAAACGCTCCAGTGACATTCCCGATCGTGATATCACAGCCGAAAATTTCTTCAATTATGTAGCACCCACCAACGATTGCGCGTACACCTACGTCATATTAATGACGGATGGATACCCCACCTACGACTCCCACGCCAACACCGCCATTGAGGCACTCACCGGTAAAACCTGTGGCCGCTACGAAATTGATAGCTCTGGTAACACGCGCAAAAACTGCCTGCCGACACTGACTGAATACATGGCGAACCATGATCTGGACGGTGTGAGCAGCAATGGCAACCAGTTTGGTATCACTTATACCATCGGTTTTACACAAAGGCAGGAGCTCCTGAGAGAGGCTGCGGTCAAAGGTAAGGGTCGATACTATCAGGCCGAAAATGCCGAAGAGCTCGCGGCGGCGTTTCAGGGTGCTGTACTCAGTATCCTCTCCACCGACTCCACCTTCACCGCACCCGCGGTGGCGGTTGATACATTCACTCGGGTACAAAGTCGCAATGAGGTGTTTTTCGCGATGTTCAAGCCGGATGACTCCATGAACTGGCCAGGCAATATCAAGCGTCTTGATATCGCCTTCGATTCGGGTGATGCGGTGCTGGAGGATAGCAATGGTGATCCGGCAATAGACGCATCAACCGGTCTGATCAAGGACAATGCGACGACACTCTGGAGTCCGGAAGTCGATGGTGCCAATGTCGGCAAAGGGGGTGTGGGTGGCCTGCTGGCCACGACAAATTTGACCTCGCGCGCTGACCGCTTGTACACCAACACCGGGACCAACCAGGCTTTGGAGAAGTTTGATATCGCGAATATCGACGCCGTGGCCTATGGCTTCGATATTACCGAACCGCTCCGTCAACTCGACTTGCTCTATTCTGTCTGGGGGGTCAGCGGCCTGAGTGAACTTACCGAGGTTGTCAGATGGGGTATCGGCTACGACACTGAAGATGAAGATGAAGACAACTCAACCAGTGACAACAGGCCCTGGCTACTGGGGGATATCCTGCACAGTAAACCGCACATTGTGAACTACGGTGCCCTCGGTTCTTTCACCAAAGAAAACCCCGATATCCGTATTCTGGTAGGCACCAATGCCGGCTTCCTGCATATGTTCGGCAACAGTGATGGCCAGGAGGATTGGGCTTTCTTTGCCAAGGAGTTGGGTTCGGTGTTGACCCGTCGCAAGAATAACGCGGTGCCTTCAGAGCGCGTTTATGGTATCGATTCTCCCGTTGTCGTTGCCACAGAAGATCTCAATCTGGATGGCACGATAGACCATACGGACGGTGACACGGCGAGGGTCTATTTTGGTCTGCGCAGAGGGGGTCGTCAGATGTACGCCCTCGATGTCTCCAACCCGAACACGCCAGAGTTTCTGTGGCGCATCAGTGATGACGACGATGACTTCGTAGAACTGGGACAAACCTGGTCTGTGCCCGTGGTGGCGCGTATTCCCGGTTACATGGATGACGATGGGTTTCACAAGCTGGTGTTGATTTTTGGCGCCGGTTACGACCCTGTTAAGGACGATCACGATACACTGGCTGGTACTAACAGCGACAGTATGGGCCGTGGTATCTATATAGTTGATGCGGTAACGGGTGCGAAAGTATGGAGCGTAACACCCGCGGCCAATTCGCCTAAAAACCTGCAGGAAACGGGGCTTCTTCATTCGGTGCCAGCCTCCCTAACGCCCCTGGACAGTAACGGCGATGGGGTCGTTGACAGGATTTACTTTGGCGATACAGGCGGCAATCTTTGGCGTATTGACCTCCCTTATGACATCTTGCCGACCAGCAGTCAGAACACCTGGCGTATCGTGAAAATGTTTGCAGCCAATGGTGGCAACAAACGCACTGATCGACGATTTTTCAGCGCCCCGGATTTGGTCCGCACTACATTCGAAGGTAGCGCTGTAGAGGCGATCCTGATTGGCAGCGGCGACAGGACCAACCCTGGCGAATTAGATGATGAAAGCGATGTAAATAACCCTTCAGTGGATAACCAGTTCTATATGATCCGCGACAAGCAGGTGAATCCGTATTACACCGCGCTGGACAACAGTCTTTGCATCACAGAGCCAGACCATGATGCGCGCTGTAGAATGCCGATGAGTCCGAATGGCCTGTATGACGCTACTTCCAATCTTTTGCAGGACGGTACTGCCGCGCAGAAGATAGCGGCACAGGAGGGGTTGTCCGCCGCATCGGGTTGGCTGTTAAATCTTCTGGCTAATGGCGAAAAGAGCTTGGCAGAGGCGCTGACTATCGATGGTAAGGTCTATTTCACCACATTCGCTCCAGATGCCCAGGTCATCAATATCTGTGAGCCCTCACCCGGTACAGGACGGCTTTATAACGTCGGTTTACAGGGGGCTACATCGGTCATGGATTTTGACGGCGACGACAATTATGATCGCTTGCTGTTGGTCGGCGGCTTGATACCCGACACGCCCTCTGCCCACTTTGGGGAGGACGGTAAAATTCGTTTGTTGCTGCCCCCCGGCGTATCATCGACGAATGTCGCCGGCAACCCGCTGAAGACGAATTCCCGGATACCCGCGCCCTACGGCTCATACTGGCACATGGATACTGATTGATGACCGACCACCTTGGAATGTCACAAACGACGGCTCGCTCGCACAGTGGATTTACACTACTGGAAGTTATGATTGTGATCGCGATTATCGGCGTCATCGCGACTATTGCATTGCCAGGCTATCAAAATAGTGTGCGCAAGGCCCACCGTAGCGACGCCAAGGTGGGCTTGATGGCCGTTGCCGGGCGTATGGAGCAATATATTCTGGATCGCAGCACCTATACGTATGATATGGAAGAGCTCGGCTATGCCGATGATCCTATGGTCACCGAGGAGGGGCATTACACAATCGATGCGACGGCCTGCACCGACGGCTCTGAGAGGATTTGCTACGAGCTGACAGCCACACCGCAAAATACATCCCCCCAAGCTAATGACGCGCAGTGCAAAACGTTTATGCTGTCCTATACTGGTGCAAAGACCGCTACGGGTAGCAAGGCGGATAAGTGTTGGAACTAGGAAATGAGGTTAGGCGCTATGAAGAAAGTGATTGTGGCCGCATGCATCGTGGCCCCGCTGCTTGGGCAGGTCGGAGGTGCAATTGCGTTGCCTGCTAATGAATATGTGTGCAAGGTCCAGACTATGAGTCTCCAGACCGGGGTGGTGTTTACACAGGCGAACGACGAGCCCAGTGCCATATTGGTTGCGGCCCGCGGTAATGCCTTGCGGTTGGATGGCGTCAAGGAACAGGTTAAGACGGTGCTGGAGTGTATTGATTATCCGCAGCAGCGCTTTGCAGATGCGCCGTTTCAAGCATTTATAGACAGCCTGCCGCGTTAATCATCGGCGCTAAATTCACGCGTCTGCGAAATGCTGTCACATTCTGGCAATAATGCGGTCGATGACGTCGGGCAGTTCTCGCAGGTTCACTACTTCGCCATCCGCGGGTTGGCCACTGGGCCAGGTCTTGCGCTGCGTATTCACCCAGACCGTATGCATGCCCACCTCTCGAGCACCTCGAACATCGTGCTCCGGGTCATCGCCCACGTGAATGATGTTTTCTGCGCCTACGTCGGTCTGTTTGAGTGCGGCGTGAAACATATCCGGATGTGGCTTGCTGGCGCCGATATCTTCGGCCAGGAAGGCAAAGTCGAAATATTCGGCGGCGTCGGTTTTGTAGATGTCGGCATTGCCATTGGTCAGGGCGCCTAGCGTGTACTGTTTGGCCAGCAGTTCCAGTACGCCTAGCGCCTCTTCATAGAGCACTACCTTGTGCCGTTCCCGCAAAAAAATGTCAAACGCCTGCTGCGCCCCGCTGCGGGCCTCCGCCTCCTGATAACCCGCAGCTACCTGTAACTCGTACAGCATCTGGGTACGCATCTGGCTGACGTGGTGTAATAACTCGGGGTGACGTTTCCACACCGATTTTTTGAATTCAAATAGCGCCTCGTGATCAAATAGCTCCGCGGCTCCGGGTCTGTGCTCCTTGAGCCAGGTCTGCTGGGCTTCTTCCGCTTTGATGAGAACGGGCTCTACCTCCCACAGGGTGTTGTCGAGATCGAAGGTGATCACAGAGATAGCCATATTAATCGCCTTTGCGCCGCCTGGCCCTGGGGTGCGCGGCATCATACACCTTGGCGAGGTGCTGGAAGTCCAGGTGGGTGTAGATCTGGGTAGTGGAGATATTGGCATGCCCCAGCAGTTCCTGCACGGCTCGAAGATCGCCGCTGGATTCCAGCATATGGCTGGCGAAAGAGTGGCGCAGCATGTGGGGGTGTATATCTTGACGCATTCCGCACTTGCGCCCCTGCAATTTGAGCCGCGCCTGAATGTTGCGCACGCTGATACGGCGACCGCGATTACTGGTGAACAGCGCGCGGCAGTTGCCACCGTCTGCCGAGGCAGGTGGGCGCACTTCCAGCCAGCGAGCAATGGCCTGCAGCGCCACGGTGCCTACGGGCACGGTGCGGGTCTTTCGGCCCTTGCCGGTCACTGTTAACAGTTTGGAGTGAGGGTCGATGTCGTCAACTTCCACCGACGCCAATTCTGCAAGTCGCAGGCCGGAGGAGTAAAATAATTCTGCCATGGCGCTGTCGCGACGGGCCGTCACGGATTCGGCGTCGAAGGACAGGTATTTTTTTACCTGATCGGCATCCAGCGTCTTGGGTAGTTTACGGGGTTTACGCGGCGCCTGAACGCTGGCCGCCGGGTTGCGCAGCAGCCCGCTTTCGCGGCCCAGGAAATTGTAAAATGAGCGGGTCGCGGACAAGCTGCGCTGAATACTACCGCCAGCGAGGCCCTGACGACGTAACTGGCTTGCCCAGTCGCGGATATCGGCTTCTACCAGCGCTTCGATGGCACCCTTACCACTTTTGGTGCAGTAGCGTTCCAGTGATATCAGGTCGCGCTGATAATTACTGATAGTGTGTGGCGAGAGCTGACGTACGTCACGTATATAATCGAGGAACCGTGTGGCAGATACTCCCAGCGGTTCGTCCTGCGCGGGCGTCGTGTGCAAGGCGGCCTCAGTCTCTCGCGTAGTTCAGGCGCGCCAACAGCTTGACGATAATGTCTGCGATATGTGACAGGAATAGTGTGCCTACGGTATTGCCGTAGTGGTTTGGGTCTGCGCTGCCCACTGCTATCAGTCCCAGCGATACGCTCTCAGGCCCCTTGTCAGACAGCGGCATCATTGCCGCAGAACCGACTGCATCGCCCTCTGCAAACAGAAAATTGAGTTCTTCTGTGCGGAGAGTGCCAGACACCGCTTTGTGGCCTCGGAACAAAGAACCAATTTCTTTTTTGACCGATTCGCGGGGTTCTGTGCGCCAGCCTTCATCATTGCTGCTGTCGCTGTACAGAATCATACTCGCGTAATCGACGTGGAAGTCTTCTTTCATGGACGCCATAAAGCTACTGTAAACAGCCTCTACAGAATTGGCGTCGAGCAACTTCAGCACCAGCGAGCGGGTCTGTTCGTACAAGGTGTCATTGTCTTTGGCATTGGTGGAAAGTACCTTGAGTCGCTGGCGTATCTCGGTGTTGCGTTCGCGCAGTACACTGACCTGCTTTTCCACCAGTGATATCGCACTGCCGGAGACGTGGGAGACATGCAGGTAATCCAGCATATCGGGATAGCGCTGCAAAAAATCGTCATGGTTCTTGAGGTATTCGCGCACGGATTCGTCGGTGAGCCCAGAGTCACTGCCCTGCTCCGCTGCAACCTTGACTGCTGCGTCCCGTTTTTCACTGGCTGACATTATCGCTGCCTCTCCCTGCTGTGAATGTGCTCCGCTAACGGAGTCTCAAATTTTTATTGTGCCTTCAAACACGATTGCGGTGGGGCCGGTCATTATGACCGGTTGGCCTTCCCCCGCCCACGACACAGAAAGCTTACCCCCCGGCAGTCCAACTGTCACGGATTCGCTCAGCCAGCCGCGGGAAACGCCGTATACGACCGCCGCACAGGCGCCCGTGCCGCAGGCGAGGGTTTCGCCTGCACCACGCTCATAGACGCGTAGCTGGATCTCCCTTTCCGAAACAATTTGCATGAAACCGACGTTTACTCGCTGTGGGAAATCGGGGTGAGACTCGATTAATGGCCCCAGTTGCTCGACGCCTGCGCGGCTCGTATTGCTGACACGCAACACCGCATGGGGATTACCCACCGACACCGCGCCGATTTCCACTTCCCTGCCGTCCACCTGCAGCTGATAACTGGGTGCCCTCGCGCTGGCTGCGAAGGGGATACCTGCGGGCTCAAATTGCGGCGCGCCCATGTTGACTTCAACATCGTCATTGGGGCGCACGCGCAGTTCGATTACCCCGGAGGAGGTTTCAACGCTGATTATCTTCTTCGTGGTCAATTTTTTCTCTCGCACGAAGCGCGCGAAACAGCGCGCGCCATTGCCGCATTGCTCCACTTCTGTGCCATCGGCATTGAAGATGCGATAGCGAAAATCCGCCTGTGGGCTTTGCGGCGCCTCCACCACCAGGACCTGATCACAGCCCACGCCGAAATGCCTGTCCGCCAGCTTGCGTACGTCCCAGGAGCGCATTTTGTAATGCTGGCTGATCAGGTCGATGACGACAAAGTCATTCCCTGTGCCGTGCATTTTGGTGAATTTTAATAGCATACATCCCTACCTGCTCAATCGGCCGCGCCCAGCGCGGGCAAGCGAGTTTCGCCGCGAACGAGATCTGCGAATGTCTCTCGCGACCGTATCAGGTGCATGTCATCCCCATCCACCATGATTTCTGGCGCACGACCGCGACTGTTGTAATTGGAACTCATTGTGAAACCGTAGGCGCCGGCCCCAAACATCGCCAGCAAATCCCCCTGGCTCAGTGCCAGCGTCCTGTCCTTTCCCAGGAAATCTCCGGTTTCACACACCGGCCCTACCACATCCCACTGCGCTTGCTGCCCCTCGCTGTTCTGCTCCACGCGCTGGATATCCATCCACGCCTGGTAGAGTGCTGGGCGGATCATGTCATTCATGGCCGCGTCTACCAGAGCGAAGTGATGATCTGGTGTGGATTTGAGGTATTCCACCTGCATTACCAGCAGGCCGGCGTTGGCGGCAATTGAACGTCCCGGTTCAAACATCAGTTGCACCTTGCGATCGCCCAATACCTCGCGTATCGCGCCAATATACTGCGCGACTGAAGGTGGCGTTTCATCCCGGTAGTGCACGCCAAGCCCACCACCCAGGTCCAGGTGCTGAATCGCAATACCCTGTTCGGCCAGGGAATCTACCAGGGCCAGCAAGCGGTGCAGCGCGTCAATAAACGGGCTGACCTCTGTGAGCTGTGAGCCAATATGGCAATCCAGACCGACGACCTTTATGTGCTCCAGCTGTGCCGCACGTTGATACACCTGCGAGGCGTCTGCAATACTCAGGCCGAATTTGTTTTCGCGCAAACCGGTGGAGATATAAGGGTGGGTTTTGGCATCCACATCGGGATTGACCCGCACAGACACTGACGCCACGCGGCCAAGATCGCCAGCGACTCTGTTCAGCACCTCGAGTTCGCTGGCGGATTCCAGGTTAAAGCAGTGAATGCCGAGTTCCAGGGCAGCGGCCATTTCTGTGGGCTTTTTGCTGACCCCAGAGAAGACGATTTTTGCCGGGTCGCCACCGGCGGCGATCACGCGCTCGAGCTCGCCACCAGATACGATGTCGAAACCCGCACCTAGCCGCGCCAACACATTGAGTACGGCCAGGTTGGAATTAGCTTTCACTGCATAGCAAATCAGGTGTTCAACGCCCACCAGCGCCTGCTGATACTCAATAAAGGCTGCTTCCAGTGCCGCTCGCGAATAGATATAGCAGGGCGTGCCATGGGCAGCCACAATTTTTCTGACGGCGACGTTTTCGGCAAACAGGCTTCCTTCACGGTAAGTGAATGGGTTCATCGGTCCACCTCTTGTCAGGACTGCTTTTGCGGCTGCTCAGTGCTTGGCGCAGGGCTGGGCTCAGACATGGCTGGCGGCGAGGGAGTCTCCTCAGGTGGCATATACAGAGGCCCCATTTGCCCGCACCCCCACAAAGTGGCAAACGCAACAGTAAGTAACAGCTTTGAAATGTAATAATGCATGACTATATTCCGGGCAATGGTGCCGCAGATTATACTGCCCGCTAGTAAGCAGTGCGAACAGCCCTTATCATTGAATTGTGCACACTTTGTTGGAAAATCCCCTGTGATGACCGAATCAGAATTCACCGTATTGATAGAGCAGACCTTTTTAGAGCTGGAAACAGCGCTGGATGAAGTCGAAGCAGATATAGACTGCGAAACCTCAGGTGGGGTGCTCACCGTCGTTTTTGAGAATGGTACGCGGCTGGTATTCAGTCGCCAGCCGCCTACGCGGCAGCTATGGCTGGCCGCTAAGTCTGGCGGTTTCCATTATAACTTTGATGAAGAGGCCAGCGACTGGCGGGACACTCGCGCCGGAAATTTGTTTCGACCCTTTGTGGTGGAGCAAATGCAGGCCCAGGGGGGTGTTCATTTTGCCTGGTTGTAAGAGCGTATGCAGGGCGCTGCAAAAAGCGCATGCGCAGCGATTATTGGCCGGATTTGTTGCCGGTCTGGGCGCATTGCCCACAGTGGGAAGTGAGCCGCTGTATGTTAAGAACTTGAGCCCGGTGGCTGGGTTGATTGGCTTGCCGTCGCAACGCGATGCGCAGATCACGCCAAGTGGTGACTGGGTGGTGGCGCTGCACGGCAGTCTGGCCAATCACTACGTCAACGACGGCAATGCCACTGAAGCGCTCAATTTTGATGGGGAAACCGGCCGCGTCGCTCTGGAGTTGCGCTATGGCCTGGCCGAGAACTGGGACTTGCAGCTGGAAGTACCCTGGCTGGATCAAAGTGGCGGAGACCTGGATGGTCTTATCGACGACTGGCATGATTTCTGGGGTATGTCCGATGGTGGTCGCTCCAGTGTGCCAAAGGATGTGCTGGATTATCGCTATGCGTCCGCGCAAGGCGATTTTTCGCTACAGGATGATACGTCCGCAATCGGCGATGTCAGCTTGTCTCTCAGCCACGCGTTTTATCGCGACGAGAATTCCACGGTGAGTGCTGCACTGGGGTATAAGTTTGGCACCGGTGATGACAAGGATTTTTTGGGTAGTGGTGCGGACGACGCCTATATCGCGCTGCGATTTTCTGGAGAACAACTGTCTGATCTGCCCCTGAGCTGGCACGGGCAGGTTGGCTACCTGCGCGCCGGTGACAGTGATGTGCTGGACGGGCTGCAGGAGAAGAACCTGTGGTTTGCAGGGCTGGCGATGGACTGGCGATTTACCCGGAACTGGTCTGTTATCGGCCAGATCGACAGTCACGCAGCCCCACTCGACAGCGAACTCACCGGCGTGGGCGGCGATGCTATCCTGGGGACGCTGGGCACACGTTGGTACTTTGCACCACAGTGGTCGGTGGATATCAGTGTGGTGGAAGATATCCGTGTTGAAACTGCGCCAGATGTCACCTTTCAGGCCAGTGTCCGCTATCGCCCGGCAAGCGGTGGTTGAGATGGCCTGACGGCAAGCTGCGTCTGGTTTTAGCGAGCTGCCAGTCGTGCGCTGGCGCGCTGCGCCGCTGCGACTACCTGCTCTGGGGCCGTGCCGCCCAGATGATTGCGGGCCGCAACCGAGCCCTCCAGCGTCAACACCTCAAACACATCCTCGCGGATATCCGCGCAGAAGCGCTGCAATGTCTCCAAGCTCATCTCTGCCAGGTCCTGTCCGTTGGTAATCCCTTGGGCAACGGCCTTGCCAACCACTTCGTGGGCATCGCGAAATGGCAGACCCAGTCGTACCAGGTAATCGGCCAGGTCGGTGGCGGTGGAGAATCCGCGTCTGGCTGCTTCGCGCATGGCTTTAGTTTTGGGCGTGATGGCGGGCACCATATCGGCGAACGCGCGCAGACAGTCGAATACCGTGTCGATCGTATCGAACAGCGGTTCCTTGTCCTCCTGATTGTCCTTGTTGTAGGCCAGTGGCTGGCTCTTCATCAGCGTGAGCAGGGAGATGAGATGCCCGTTCACCCGGCCCACCTTGCCGCGTACCAGTTCCGGTACATCGGGGTTCTTTTTTTGTGGCATGATGGATGAGCCGGTGCAAAAACGGTCTGGCAGTTCAATGAAATTGAACTGTGCCGATGCCCATAGCACCAGCTCTTCAGACATGCGTGAAAGATGAGTCAGCAACAATGCGGCGAACGAACAGAATTCAATGGCAAAATCCCGGTCCGACACGGAGTCCAGTGAATTCTCTGTCGGCTTGTCGAAGCCCAGTGCCGCCGCGGTATGGGCGCGATCAATGGGGTAGGTAGTGCCGGCCAGCGCTGCAGCGCCCAGCGGCGATTGGTTGAGGCGCGCGCGACAATCCATCAGTCGCCCGAAATCGCGTTCCAGCATTTCATTCCAGGCCAGCAGGTGATGACCAAATACCACGGGCTGTGCGGTTTGCAAATGGGTGAAGCCTGGCATGATGGTGTCTGTATTTGCTGCAGCCAGCCCAATCGTGCCCTGTTGCAGACGCGTCAGTTCGCCGGCGATGGTGTCGATCGCCGCGCGCAGGTGCAGGCGGATATCTGTCGCCACCTGGTCGTTGCGCGAGCGCCCGGTGTGCAGTTTTTTGCCCGCCACGCCGATCAGTTGTGTCAGGCGTGCTTCTATATTCATATGCACATCTTCCAGTTCAATCGACCACTGGAAACTGCCCGCGTTGATTTCCTGCTCTACCTGGGCGAGGCCGCCCTCGATCTCCGTGAGCTCCCCCTCGCTGAGCACCCCCACGTGGTGCAACATACGGGCATGGGCGAGCGATCCGGCGATATCCTCTGCAGCCATGCGCTGGTCGAACGTGACCGATGCGGTAAAGCGCTGTACGAAGGCGTCTGTTGGCTCGCTGAAGCGGCCGCCCCACAGTTTACTGGTGTCTTTTTCTTTGGTCATTGTGTTGGACATTCCATGGTGATGCGCACTTTGGGGCGTGTTGATACTTCGTGGCGGCAAGTATATCAGTTGAGTAATTGTCTCTGTTGAAGTTTTGTCCGCCATCTCTCAGGCTCGTCTGCAGCGCAATAAAGTACGTGCAGACCGCTGCATTGCCTAAAATACGCCAGAAGTCGCTGATACCGTGCCTGACTGGTATCATTGGCCGCTGGAAATTATGGAAACTCATGCATGCTGCGCAAACTGACCATCGCCACCCGGGAGAGCCCTCTGGCTCTCTGGCAAGCAGAGTTTGTTCGCGCTGCATTGCTGCACGAGTATCCCGATCTCGACGTGCAGCTGTTGGGGATGACTTCGCGCGGTGATCAGTTGCTGGACTCGCCGCTGTCCAAGCTGGGCGGCAAGAGTTTATTCGTCAAGGAACTGGAAGCGGCCCTCCTTGATGGCAGCGCCGATATCGCCGTGCATTCGATGAAAGATGTGCCGATGGAATTTCCGCCCGGGCTGGGGCTGGGAGTGATCTGCGATCGCGAGGACCCCTCTGATGCTTTTGTCAGCAATCACTTTGCAACGCTGGATGCGCTGCCAGTTGGGAGTGTGGTGGGGACCTCGAGTTTGCGGCGCGAGTGTCAGTTGCGTGAGCGGCGTCCGGATCTGGTCGTCAATTTTCTGCGGGGGAATGTTAATACTCGCTTGCGTAAGCTCGACGAAGGCGAGTATGACGCCATTATTCTGGCGAGTGCCGGGCTGATACGGTTGGGGTTTGACGGGCGCATTGCACAGCGTATGGCAGTGGCTGATTCACTGCCTGCCGGGGGGCAGGGTGCCGTGGGTATTGAGCTGCGCAGCGCAGACAGCGCGGTGCTGTTGTTGCTGCAGCCGCTGCACCATACGCGCACGGCGGCTCGGGTGACGGCGGAGCGCGCGATGAATCGCCGGCTGGAGGGTGGATGCCAGGTGCCTATCGCCTGTTATGCCGAATACACAGGTGCTGGTGAGACGTTATTCTTGCGCGGTCTGGTGGGTAAGCCTGACGGCTCTGTGATCTTGCGGGCACAGGCGGTAGCGCCATCAGTCGAGGCGGAGCAGCTGGGTATAGCTGTGGCTGAAGATCTGTTGTCGCAGGGGGCTGCCGCCATTTTGGCTGAGGTCTATGATGGCTAGAGACACCGACGCCGTTCGTGGGGTGCTCGTCACGCGTCCGCAGGGGGAGGCCGCCGATGTGTTGTGTGCCGCGGTCAAGGCGGAGGGTTACGAGGCTTATAGCCAGCCGCTGCTCGAATTGAGCGGTTTGCCACAGCTCCCGGTAGCACAGCGCCACATGGTGCTGGATCTGGATCATTACCAGCATATTATCTTTATCAGTGCCAATGCCGTGCGGTTTGGTATGGCGCTAGTGAGCGATCACTGGCCACAGTTGCCGGTGGGAATTAATTGGTACGCTGTCGGCGCTGCCACGGCGCGGGGGCTGGAGCGTTTCGATATCCAGGCCGTCACACCCGGTAGTGATATGAGCAGCGAGGGCTTGCTCGCACTGCCCTACCTGCGGAATGTGGAAGGGCAGCGCATGCTGATTATCAAGGGGGAGGGTGGCCGGCATACACTGCGGACGGAACTTCTGCAGCGCGGGGCATTGGTCGATGAGTTGGCCTGTTATCGGCGTGGCCTACCCGATCTGCCCGCTGGGTTATTGGCGGCGCGAATTGCGCAGTGGGGAATAGATCTAATTCTGATTAGTAGCGGTGAAGGCTTGGCCAATCTACTGCTATTGCTTAGCCCGGCAGAAACCACTAAGTTGAAAGATATCGGCTTGATCGTGCCATCCGAACGTGTGGCTGTGATGGCGCGTGAGGCGCATTTCGATCGAATAGCGACTGCCGAAAATGCCTCGGATGTGGCAATGCTTCGCGCCCTGCAGGAATGGCGACCCAGCACTGGAGAATAAAGAGTGAGCGAAAGCGAATCAAAAAATGTTGCGCAGCCTGAGGAGGCGTCAGAAATCGTGGTATCTACACAAGACAATTTGAGTACCAAGACATCATCGGCTACGAACAACAATGCACCCGGGGAAAAGTCGGTAGGACTGTCCGCTGCTGTTGCCTGGTTGGCTTTGTTGCTGGTTATTGTGCTGGCGGGTGGCGCGGTTTGGGTGCTGCGCGAAGGGCAGTCCAGGGAGGCCGGGCTGGTGGAGCGGGTGGCTGAATTGGAGACCGGTACCCAGCAGAAGCAGGCCAATCTGGATGAGCTGTCTGATCGCTGGCAGCAGCAGTTGAATGCGGGCCTTGATGGACTGAAGACCAGTCTGAAAGGGCAAGCGGCAACGGTTTCCCGCGATCTGCAATCCGTGCAAGCGCAATTGGCGGAGCAACAGAAGGAACTGGCCCGCTTTAGCGCCAGTGACCGTGAGAGCTGGCTATTGGCAGAAGCCGGACATCTGTTGCGCCTGGCCAATCAGCGCTTGGTCATGGCCGGTGATCCCGTTGCCGCCCAGGCGCTGCTCAACGGCGCGGACTCAGTGCTGCGCGATCTCAATGATCCCAATCTGCACGCGGTACGCGCCGCTGTAGCTGCTGATATAGCGGCATTGCGCGCAGTACCGGAAGTGGATGTGGAAGGTATCTATTTGCGCCTGGCAGCGTTGACAGAGCAAGCCGACAAGCTGGTGATTTTCCAGTTCAAGGAAAAGGGGGCTTCACCTAGGCAAGAAGCAGCTCCGGATTGGCGCGGCCGCCTCCGACAAGGCTACGAAGCGGCGCTGACCAAGCTCTCCGATTACATCATTATCCGTCGGCGGGATGTGCCAATGCAGGCCTTGATGGATCCGCAGTGGGAGGGCCTGGTGCGACAGAATTTGCGCATGTTGCTGGAGCAGGCCCAGATTGCCCTGCTTGCGGGTAATCAAAGGTTGTACGCCGCCAGTCTGACACAGGCACAGCAGTGGGTGGTGCATTTCAGGGACGCGGACACCGCCGCGGCAAACGCCATATCCACGCAGATAACGAAACTCAAGGGGCTCACCATCCAGGTGCCGCAGCCCAATATTTCTCGCTCACAACAAGCACTGGATAAAGCGATTGAGCAGCGTGCACAATCTGGAGGCGAGCAGTAACCATGCGTAAATTATTCGCCATCGCGCTTGTCGCACTGCTATTGGGCGTAGGCCTCGTCGCCACCATTGAAACCGACCCCGGTTATGTTCTGGTGGCCTACGGCAACTATACACTGGAGGCCAGTCTGTGGGTCGGCTCGCTGTTACTGCTGCTGCTGGTATTGTTGGTTTTCCTGTTACTGCGCCTGACGTATCAGGTGCTCAGCGGGCAGCGCAGCCTGGCCTCGTGGTTGGGCGCGCGAAAGTCACGTAAAGCACAGCGTCTCAGCACGGGTGGGTTGATCAGCTTTATCGAGGGCAACTGGCTCACCGCGCGGCGCGAGTTGCTGCAAGGGGCCAAGCACAACGAGGCCCCGTTGCTGAACTATTTGTTGGCGGCGCGCGCCAGCGCGCAATTGCACGACACCGACAAAGTGCATGAATATCTGCGTAGCGCGGGCGACTGTGAGCCCGCCGCTGCGATGGCAGTAGAGATTTCGCTGGCCGAGATCAAGTTGCAGGCCGGCGAATACCATCAGGCCATCGCCGCGCTGAACCATTCCACGCGTAATCCGAGCCGGCATCCCCGTGTGTTGAGTCTGTTGTGTCAGGCGTATGAGGGTTTGCAGGACTGGGATAAATTACTGGAACTGTTGCCGCAGCTGCAAAAACAAAAAGCACTCAACAGTGAGGGCTCTGAGCAGTTGGAAAGACAGATCTATCTCCATAGATTGGCGCAGAGCGGCACCAGTCTCGAGCAATTGCGTGCCAGTTGGAAAGCGGTACCCAAGTATTTGCAAAGCGAGTCGGCTTTGGTTGAGGCTTACGTACACAATCTGATTGCGGCGGCGGACCACAGCGCGGCAGAGAAGACTATTCTGCATGCGCTAAAACGCGAATGGCAGATTACGCTGGTGCGGTTGTACGCTTATGTTGAAGCTGACTCTTCCCATCAGCTGGCCAAAGCTGAGAGCTGGTTGGCGGCTCATCCAGGTGAACCGCAACTCCTGCTATGCGTCGGTCGGCTATCCGCGCGTGATGGATCGTGGGGCAAAGCGCGTGATTATTTTGAAAGCGCTTATCGCCTGGAAAAAAGCGCCGAAATTTGCGCGGAGCTGGGCCGTTTGGTGGATGCACTCGGCGAACCAACGGTGGCGGCCGCCTACTTTCGCGAGGGGTTGTTACTGCAGCAGGAAACGAATCTGCCGGTGCTGCCCACGCCTGATAAACTCGTTCAGGACACCCGGATAGGCGCCAGCAGCTGATCGGAGCCTTTGGCTGTCGGGCTGGTGATCGCCCAAGCGTGCGCTAGAGCGTGATACCCAGCTCGTCCCAGAGCGTATCAATACGCTCTTTCACTGCATCATCCATCACGATCGGGCGACCCCATTCTCGCGTCGTTTCCCCCGGCCACTTATTCGTGGCATCGAAACCCACCTTGGAGCCCAGACCGGACACAGGGGAGGCGAAATCCAGGTAGTCGATAGGTGTATTTTCAATAAATACTGAGTCGCGTTGTGGATCCATGCGGGTGGTCATTGCCCAGATAACATCCTTCCAATCCCGGGCGTTTACATCCGCGTCCGTGACAATTACAAACTTGGTATACATAAATTGTCGCAAAAAGGACCATACGCCCAACATGACACGCTTGGCATGTCCGGGGTATTCCTTGCGCATCGTGACAACGGCCAGGCGGTATGAACAGCCCTCGGGCGGTAAATAAAAGTCGACAATCTCCGGGAACTGCTTTTGTAGAATCGGGATAAACACCTCATTCAGCGCCATGCCCAGTATCGCTGGCTCGTCGGGTGGTCGCCCGGTATACGTACTGTGGTAAATGGGTGATTCGCGATGTGTCATCGCCTCGACCGTAAACACAGGAAAACGCTCTACCTCATTGTAATAGCCAGTATGGTCGCCAAAGGGCCCCTCGTCGGCCATTTCGCCAGACTCGAGATAGCCCTCCAGTATGTATTCTGCAGAGGCGGGTACTTGTAAGCCGTGTTCGCGGCACAGCGGCGTGAAGCATTCGGCCAGCTCGGTTTTGCTGCCGCGCAGCAGGCCGGCAAAGGCGTACTCAGAAATAGCATCGGGTATCGGAGTCACCGCCGCCAACGTGGTGGCGGGGTCGGCCCCCAGTGCTACAGCAACGGGATAGCGCTTTCCAGGGTGCTGCAGTTGCCACTCCCTGAAATCCAGTGCCCCACCGCGGTGCGACAACCAGCGCATAATCAACTTATTCTTCCCGATCAATTGCAGGCGGTAGATACCCAGGTTCTGGCGCTCTTTGTTGGGACCGCGCGTAATCACCAGGGGCCAAGTGACCAAAGGCCCGGCATCTCCGGGCCAACAGGTCTGGATAGGCAATTCATAGAGGTTGACATCGGTACCCTGCTTCGCGTGGTACTGGCAGGCCGGGTTGCGCACCACCTTCGGTGCCATGTTCAACACCTGCTTCAGCAGGGGTGCCTTTTCCCAGATATCGCGGATGCCTTTTGGGGCATCCGGTTGGCGCAGATACGCGAGTATTTCGCCAATTTCGCGCAGGGCCGCGAGGCTCTGCGCACCCATGCCCAGCGCAACACGCAGCTCGGTACCGAACAGGTTGGCGAGGACCGGTGTGTTGTAACCTTTGGGGTTTTCGAACAGCAGAGCGGGGCCGCCGGCACGCAGTGTGCGGTCGGAAATTTCCGTCATTTCAAGGTTGGGATCGACCTCGATTTTAATACGAACCAATTCGCCGCGTTTTTCGAGTGCGTCGATAAAATCTCTGAGGTCGGTATATTTCACAATGCTGCCTTTGCGTCAGTTTTCAACGAAAGACAGTACACTTTGTTAAATTGGCACGCAACACGGCGCGCCACGAAGCAAGAATTCAGCGCTACTTACGCTTCATTGATTTAAAGAACTCTTCGTTTGTTTTGGTTTCCTTGAGCTTCTCCGACAAAAATTCAATGGCTGCTGTGTCTTCCATTCCGTGCAACAATTTGCGCAGAATCCACATACGTTGCAGTTCATCGTCAGCAGTGAGCAATTCTTCCCGGCGTGTACCAGAGCGGCGAATGTTAATAGCCGGGTAGATACGCTTCTCGGCGATCTTGCGATCGAGGTGTAATTCCAGGTTGCCTGTGCCTTTGAATTCCTCGTATATCACCTCGTCCATTTTTGAGCCCGTATCGATAAGTGCCGTGGCGATAATGGACAGGCTACCGCCTTCCTCAATATTTCGCGCTGCACCAAAAAAACGCTTGGGACGTTCCAGGGCGTGGGCATCAACACCACCGGTCAATACCTTGCCGGAGCTGGGGATGACTGTGTTGTAGGCACGCGCCAGGCGAGTGATGGAATCCAGCAGGATCACCACATCCAGTTTGTGTTCAACCAGGCGCTTCGCTTTTTCGATCACCATGTCGGCAACCTGTACATGGCGTGAGGGGGGTTCATCGAAAGTGGAGGCCACTACCTCGGCGCCGCGAATACCTACCGAGCGCTGCATTTCTGTCACTTCTTCTGGCCGCTCATCGATCAACAACACGATGATGTAACACTCGGGGTTGTTGGTGATGATCGCCTGAGCGATATTCTGCATCATGATGGTTTTGCCCGCCTTGGGCGGGGCGACCAACAATCCTCGCTGACCCTTTCCGATGGGGGAGACCAGATCAATAATACGACCCGTTAAATCCTCGGTGCTGCCATTGCCTGTTTCCAGTGTCAGGCGTTGGTCGGGAAAGAGCGGAGTGAGGTTTTCGAAGAGGATTTTGTGTTTGGAGTTTTCCGGCCGGTCGAGGTTGACCTTGTCTATTTTTAGCAGCGCGAAGTAGCGTTCGCTGTCCTTCGGTGGGCGAATCTTCCCGGAAATCGTATCACCGGTACGCAGGTTGAACCGGCGAATCTGGCTCGGAGAAACATAAATATCGTCGGGCCCTGCCAGGTATGAGCTGTCAGCAGAGCGCAGAAAGCCAAAGCCATCCTGCAAAATTTCCAATACGCCGTCGCCGTAAATGTCTTCGCCGCTTTTTGCGTGGTGCTTTAGCACCGCAAAAATAATGTCCTGCTTGCGCGAGCGGGCCATGTTATCGAGGCCCATCTCTTTAGCGATATCGATGATTTCTTGAGTAGATTTGGTTTTTAAGTCAGTTAGATTCATAGGGGGAACAAGTGTGCACGTGTGATTAGGGGAGGAATACGGTGTAACCGAACGCTGGTTGGCGATGCCAACAAATAGTAGCTTTAACGTGGGTTGCAGAGTTTTTGTTATGGCACGGGAATGCGCAACGGGTAGAAATGTAGCACGGCCCGCTAGGTCCGTCTAGCCCTTTTTTCGGGCAATCAACGGGTTGTTGCGGCGCGCATTAAAGACGAAGGAGTTGCCCTGCCTATCTTTTAGATCACTTCCTTGATGAAATCGGTCAGCTGTGTCTTGGACAGTGCGCCAACTTTGGTCGCCTCGGCATTGCCTCCCTTGAACATGATAAGCGTTGGAATGCCGCGAATGCCAAATTTTTGCGGAATCTCCGGATTTGCATCAACGTCAACCTTGCAGATCTTCAGTTTCCCTTCGTAATCGGCGGCCAATTCATCAAGCACGGGTGCTATCATTTTGCAGGGACCGCACCACTGCGCCCAAAAATCCACCAATACGGGCACATCGGAATTTAATACTTCTGCGTCAAAGGTAGCATCGCTGACGTGGACGATTTGGTCGCTCATGTTGTTCTCCGGTTGTTCTGCGGTTACTAATCCCGCGTGGTTTGAAGGACGTCATGATACCACTGGAACGATTGCGCACAACTCTGGGGCTAGAGTATTTTGGTATGCTGATATGATAGAAAGCTATTAGCTGCATTCCGTGCCAGTCGCGTGCAATTTTGCGGCAGACGGCCTCGCGACTGTATTCTCTGTTTAACTATAGCCGCGTACAATGCTACAGCGTTGATCGGTGAATGTGTGCTGCGCTGGGTGGAGCGTTATTACCGCTGGAATCGGGGCTGATATCATGGACGAGGCGTGGCATGTTTACATCCTGCAGTGTGCCGATGGATCACTGTATACCGGAGTGGCGCGAGACTTGCAGCGTCGTCTGCTGCAGCACAATGGCGAATTGGTCGGCGGCTCCCGCTATACACGAGGGCGTCGCCCAGTGGCGCTGTTATGGTCAGATACCGCGTCCGATCGCAGCGCTGCGCAACGGCGCGAAGCCGCCATCAAGAAATTGAATCGCGCTGACAAACTGCGTTTGTCGCAGGCGTAAGCTATTCCCTGCAGCGGTGCTTACTGCGTCAGTTCTTCCATTTTCTGCTGCTGTTCCAGCCACAGCTCGTCCAACTCTGCCGCGCGCACTTTTAGGTCCCCCTCGCGTTTCAACAGGTCCGCCAGAGCTTGTTTGTTTTGCTCGGTATACAGATCGGTGTCGCTCAACTGTTCTCGCAGCACTTGCAGTGCAAGGGTAACTTCCGACATCTGTGCCTCGGTTTTATCCACCTGTTTTTGTAGCGGGCGCAGTTTGTCCCGCTGCGTGGCCGCCTGTTGGCGCTTTTCCTTGCGCGAGGTGTCCGCGGTGGGCGCGTCTTGCTTATCCGTTTGTTTGTAACTCGAGAGAATCCAGCGTTCGTAGCCCTCGAGATCCTCGCTGTATTCTTCGACGCGACCATCGTGTACCAGCAGTAACTCCTCCGCGGTGTTGCGCAACATATGGCGATCGTGACTCACCAGGACCAGCGCACCATCGTAGGCTTGCAGGGCGACTTCCATGGCGTGGCGCATCTCCAGATCCAGGTGGTTAGTGGGCTCGTCCAGCACCAACAGGTTGGGCTTCTGCCAGACCACCATGGCAAGCGCGAGGCGGGCCTTCTCGCCGCCGGAGAACGGAGCGATGATGGCGGTAGCGGCGTCACCACGAAAATTGAAACCACCCAGGAAGTTCAGAATCTCCTGCTCACGGGCAGTGGGGCTGAGTCGCTGCAGGTGCAGCACCGGACTGGCCTGCAGATCCAGAGCCTCCAGTTGCTGCTGGTCAAAGTACCCGATGTTCAGGTGCTCACCGGTGCTGCGAGCGCCGCCGAGCAGGGGGAGTTCGCCGATCAGGCTTTTTAATAGTGTGGATTTCCCCGCGCCATTGCGCCCCAATAAACCGTAGCGGCTGCCCGGTCGCAATTGCAGGTCCACGCCACTGAGCACGGTGGTGCCACCATACCCCAGGCTGGCTTCGTCCAGTCGCAGCAATGGGTCGCTGCTTCTGGCGGGTGCTAAAAAACTGAAATCGAAGGGCGAGTCGGCATGGGCCGGCGCCAGTGTCTGCATCCGTTCCAGTTCTTTCAGGCGGCTCTGCGCCTGCTTGGCCTTGGTCGCCTTGTAGCGAAAACGCCGCACGAAGTCGTCGATTTCAGTGATACGGCGTTGCTGTTTTTCATAACTGGCCTGTTGATTGGCCAGACGCTCAGCTCGCATTCGTTCGAAGTCGGAATAAGTGCCTTTATAGGTAAACAGTTGCTGCTGCTCGATATGCAGTACGCGTTCACAGGTGGCATCAATGAAATCCCGGTCGTGGGAAATCATCACCAGGGTGCCGGGATACTGCTGTAGCCACTGCTGTAGCCACAGCGTTGCGTCGAGGTCGAGGTGGTTGGTCGGCTCATCTAGCAACAGGATGTCCGAGGGTGTCATCAGCGCCCGGGCCAGGTTGAGTCGTATGCGCCAGCCACCTGAGAAGTCACTGACCGGGCGCTCGGCAGCACCCTCGGCAAATCCCAGCCCTTGTAGCAGACGCTGTGCGCGGCGCTCGGCGCTGTAGCCGTCAATCTCTTCCAGGCGGCTGTGTCTATTGGCTGCTTTATCGAATTCTTCGGCGGCTTCCAACATCGAGACCTCGTCGCGCAGGTCGGACAGCAGCCTGTCGCCGCGCCAAATAAACTCGCCGGCAGGCAGGGATGTGGCATGTATTTCCTGCGCCATGTGCGACAGCCGTAGCGTGTTCATGCCCTCGATGACGCCGGCATCGGCACCTAACTCGCCCACTAACAGCGCAAAAAGGCTGGATTTGCCACAGCCATTGGCACCGATCAGCGCGAGTCGCTGACCGGGCTGAATGGTGACGTTGGCATTCTGCAGCAGCAGTTTGCTGCCGCGGCGTAGATCGATTTCGCGCAGTATAATCATGAGGCCGAGAATTCTACTCGCCGCTCACGCTGTGGGCCAGCACTATGCCTGCGCGATTATAATTTCTCTGGCGCCCGTTGGCTGGCCGATTGTGGATTCTGTGACGACTGGCCTACTGGTGCGCGCCACTACCGCTGGTGTAAAGTTGGCCTTGGAAGGCATATTAAGCGGCTATATCATGAGCAATCCCCTGTGGGAATATTCACTGGTCACCTATCGCGCGGAGGAGATTGCAGCGACCTGTCTGGCGCTGCAGGACAGATTCGGTGTGGACGTGAATTTATTGCTGTATGCAGCCTGGCTGGCGCGCAATAATCGATGCCTCGACACGGAGCACCTGAACGAGCTGGACGCGCTGGTCACTAAATGGCGCGATAGCGTAGTGAGACCGCTGCGCGGCCTGCGGCGCCAGCTGCAAACCTACACTGAGGCGGCTGCCGTGCGCGAAGAGCTCAAAACGCTGGAGTTGCGCGCGGAACAGGAGCAGCAAGAGGTGATGTACGCGTTCCATCAGCGCTCTGTAACAGACACTTCTGCAGATGATTCTCTGCTCGGCAATTTGACGCGAGTGGCGCTTTTGGCCAGTCCCGGGAGTAGAGAATGGGAGAGCACTATCAGCCAGCTGGCGACCCTGATCGCGCGATGCGGCAGGGGTGGCGCCAGAGAGGGGTGGGTAGTAAGATAGGCACCCACCGCGATGGATGGCTTTCCAGCTGAACTGGATGGAAGGTTTCCTGTGACGTCTTGAGGCTCAGATAAGTGCGTTATGCCCCAAACATGACCGTGCGGTGACAAGAGTATTCGTAACTCTCACGATTTTTTTGACGACTATGGAACCTAATATGAAGACGTATCTACTGCCGCTTGCTCTGGTCAGCGCTGTCTCTCTGCAAGCATGCGACCAAAAAACTCCCACTCCTCCTCCAGCTGAGAAGCCGGCCGCTACTGCGCAGGCCGCAGCTCCTGCCGCCACGGATCTGGCGACTACCGAGCAGCGATTGAGCTACGGTATCGCATACGGACTTGGCCAGCGTATGAAAGCCGATGGAGTGCCGCTGGATGCCAGCTCTTTTGGACTCGGTCTGTCCGATGCGCTTGACGGCAAAGATTCGCGTATGACCGAGGAAGAAATCGCCGCCGAAATGCAGGCCTATCAGGAACAAGCCAGTGCTGAGAGTGAAGCAGCACAGGTTGCCCTGGGCGAAGCCAATGTTGCAGCATCCGCTGCGTTTCTGGCAGCTAACGCTGCCGAGGAAGGCGTAGTGACGACTGAATCTGGTTTGCAGTACAAGGTTATAACCGAAGGCACCGGCCCCAAGCCTACCGCAGACGATTCAGTTGAAGTGCACTATCGCGGCACATTGACCGACGGCACAGAGTTTGATTCGTCTTACAGCCGCGGTGAAACTGTTACCTTTGGCGTTGGCCAGGTGATTCCAGGTTGGACCGAGGCACTGCAGCTGATGCCAGTGGGTTCAAAGTGGGAGTTAGCGATTCCTGCGGATCTGGCGTACGGTGCCGGTGGTGCCGGGCAGGTGATCGGACCTAATGCAGCACTGGTCTTTGAAGTGGAACTGATTGGAATCCCCAGCGAAGACGATGCTGCCGATTCTGAAGCCGCAGCAGAGCCCGCAGCAGCCAAATAAGGCTAGGCGGACTTCGGCACTTGCGCTATCAGGCGTCGGTGCCGATTGTGAAGGCCAGCGATGAGCTGGTCTTCCAGCACAAAGCGGGATTCCAGCACCTCTCCAAGGGCTGACAGATCGCGTTTTAATTTTTCCGGGTGTCCCTGTGAATGGGCGTATTTTTCTTCGTAGGCAAGAATAACCTCCGTGGTATCCCCAATAGAGGGCATCAGCTTTTCGGCCAGAACGCAGCTGCCGTCGCCAAAACTCTCAGCTTCGTTGATCAAGCCGTGAAATACCTCGAAATGTCCCACAGAAACATAGTCCACCAGTAGCTCACAAAGCGCTTGCTGGCGCTGTTCCATCGCCTCGTCTTCCAGATGATAATCCAGTGTAACGATAATCTCGGTATAAACACCCAGCAGTGCGCGCCGCTCCTTGAGCCATCGGGTGAGCAAATCCTCCACTGCCTCAAAATGCTGTTTTGGATCGCTGGTGTTGGAGAGCATGGCAGAATTCCCTGTGAGTAAAGTGCTGACTCTAACTATATGGCTACGCGCATAAGCGAGCAAGACCCATATTTGTCAGGTCCTTTGCGGGTAGACGCGCACTGTCTGCCACAGACAGACCAGCAGAGCGATGCAGAACACGGCCAGTGTTTGCTCCGGGATACTGAAACCGAGAACGCTCCAGGTGATCTCGGCGCAATTGCCATCCCCGGCTAGAACGATAGCCAGAGTGTCCTCGAAGGGCAGGTTTTCTAGCATGTAATCGAGGTTGGGGCCGCAGGCGGGTACCAAATTTTCTGGTAGGTGTTGCAACCAAACGTGTCGAGCGGCGACGGCGGCCCCTCCCCAGGCAGCCAATCCGCATAGTACTGCGTAAATCCGGCTACCCAGGCCCTGCGAGTTGTGCACCACGGCAATCAGGGCAATGATGCCCCACAGCACGACGAAGGCCCGTTGAGTCATGCACAGTGGGCAGGCCTCCAGGCCAAGAAAACCCTGCAAATACACCCGTGCAAACAACATTGAGACAATGGCGAGTGTGACCAGGCTGGCAAATACCAGGCGTGACGATAGAGATTGCAGCATGCGCTTTGGCGTCCTCGCAGATAAGTAAAGCAATGGTGGATCGGTGGTACACTAGGGATTTTTTGTCCTGAGTGCAACGGTCGGCGGCGCGGAGGCCTTCACAGCCGTGCGATGGACTCCTTACAGAACGACTCCAGTTGTGGGTAAAAGTTCAGGAATGTGTGTTCCCCCCAGCCCGCCGGCGACCAGACCCTTATCTGGCCATGCCAGGTGAAAATGGGCCAGAAAATTCACCGTCTGACGCCTTACAGGGTTTTGTATTGCGCGAAAAAATTGTCCAGATACTGCTCGAAGCTAATATCGTCGGACTGTTCGATCTCTTGCTGCGCCAGTAGTGAACGTTTTGTTTCATTTTCAAAAGCGTTTTGGACGTCCTGCGGCAGCGAGCGCCCACGAAAATACCGTGCCCATTGTTCGCTATACGCCATGGCCAGGCGAAAAAAGGGTAATTTTTGCTCGCGCATCTCTCGCAGCACACGGGCTGAGGGTGTTAATTCCGGGTCTGCGACCTTGGCCAGTTGCCCGTTCAGGCTGGCGTTGTAGTCGCTGCATTCGTGCGACTTATCCAGCAACCCGGCGATAGGGCGCATGGCTTCAAGCATGTCCTGTGCCCATTGCGCCATCGGGACGTGTTGGCCGTTGTTGTTAAGCAACAGGCCCGGTTGCCGGCCGGTATTGACCACCGCTTCAAGATTGGCGGCTTGGATGTCCTGTTCCTTGTCGTCACAGGCAGGGCTATCCTCGAGGAGGCAGTACAACAAGAAAGTGTCCATGAAACGCATCTGCTCGGCGTCCAGGCCAACCGGGGAGAAGGGGCTGATGTCTACACAGCGCACTTCGATGTATTCAATACCGGCCCGAACCAGCGCACACAACGGGGTTTCCCCGGAGTTGGTAACACGTTTGGGGCGAATAGGGCTGTAAAACTCATTCTCGATTTGCAGCAGGCTGTCATTCAACTGCTGGTAGTCGCCAGTCTGGCCTGCGGGGATGTCCTGGTAGCCCTCGTGCGGCTGCACGATGGCGCTGGACAGGGTGGTCACATAATTGTCCAGGGAGTTATAGCAAATATTTAGCTCGCCCTGGGCATCGCTATTGTAACCCAGTCCGCCCATTCGCAATGCCGTGCCATAGGGCATGTACAGGCTTTTGCCTGTTTCATCGAAGGCTTGCAGGCCGTGGTTGTCGCGGCCTTTAAGGAAGCTGGAGCACACCGCTGGCGACGCGCCGTACAAATAAACCAGCAGCCAGGAGAAGCGTTTGAAGTTACGAATCAGTCCGAGGTAGCGCTCGCTAATGTAATTTACCTGTTTGCCGGGGCTACCAGCATCCTGCCAGGCTTTGTCCCAATAGGCCTGCGGCATCGAGAAATTGTAGTGAATGCCGGCAATTACTTGCATCAGTCGCCCATAGCGGTGGCCCAGGCCGAAGCGATAAACCGTTTTCATGCGTGCGACGTTCGATCTGCCGTAGCGCGCAACAGGTATATTGGCATCGCCCGAGACGATACACGGCATGCTGGCGCACCACAGCAGTTCCTCGCCTAGTTGTTGGTAAGCGACGCTGTGGGTGTCTTCGAGCTGCTCCAGGCTTTGCTCAATGCTGGCATTGACCGGGGTAATGAATTCCAGCAGCGATTCTGAGTAATCCGTGGTAATACAGGAATGGGTGAGCGCAGACCCTAGCCCTGCTGGATGTGGTGTCTGTGCCAGTTTGCCCTGGGGCGTTATGCGCAGGCTCTCTTTCTCAATACCGCGATTAATGGTGGTGAGTAAGCCCCGAGCATCTGGCTGCGCCAGTGCCTGCAACTGTGTTTGCAAATGGGAAGCCAACGGAATCTCCTTAAGACTGAGCAGGCGTGCCGACAGTCGCGAGGCTGGTGCCGAACCGGCGACCCTACAGCGGCTTTCCTGAAAAG